>TBL_comb47_HYPODRAFT_10002056_pt1 | contig 25249 bp, 22 predicted proteins | sample TroBogypolimnion_40_FD_10682 | JGI IMG/M metagenome (IMG submission 10682)
AGTCGCTGTGTGAATGGTGTCAAATTCGGAGAAAGCTAAGTTCAGTAATGAATACGCTAACGCCGAGCCAAGCTTCAGTATGAAAGTGCTGTTGAAGGTGTAGAGACTAGACGGCACCCACCTAAGTGCGCGAGCATATGGTGAAGGCATAGTCCAGGGAGTAATGAAAATTACACAAACCGGAATCCTTTGGTCCCAGGTTCAAGTCCTGGTGGGCCCACCAGAAACGCAAACCCTCATCAGCAATGGTGGGGGTTTTGTCTTTTGAGTGAATAAAGGTAAGCTTGACCCAATAGGCTGAATTGAAAAAATGCTGATCAAACTACCCGAACAATTTCATCCACCCCTTTGGGATGAGTATGAAAAGAGAAGGCAGCATGCCGCCATTACCCCATGGTTCGCCCAGCAAAGTGAGGTCAATCGATTTCGTGCGAGATATAGATTGGCGAAATCCTTTAGGGGGTTGAATTTAGAGGGATATACCGACGATACAAAGGCTGGTTACGAAGCGCTTACCAAGGTAGCATTTTTCTGGTCTGCTTATGAGCAGATGCTCAGAGCCCTCAAGATTAAGGATGGTCGGGAAGTTATTAAAAATTACCCGATGAAGGAGGTAATCAAAAAAATTAAAAAATTAGATTCTGAACTTAAATTTTTTCGATTTGTTAGGCAGAAACTAAAGGATGAAAATCATTTAAAAGATAAAGTGACAATTTTTATCAATGGTGGTGCATGCACGGTATTAACCTTGGCAGCATCGGTGAGGCATATTTACTTACACGGCCATCTAACTGCGAACGTTCAGAGGTTGCATCCTAGTATTGTTGTACAAATTTGCGACCTCTTGGCTGATTCGATTTTGACCATTATTGATACTGAATTTAAAGAAAGTATTGAAACTTTGATGATTGCCTATCCGGAACATTGACTTCATGACAAATTTAAATTTATTACGTACTGCTCTTGATGATCTTGAAATGCAGGAGTTGAATGCGTTTAAGCATATTGAGGCGGTAGAGGGTCTCAAAACGCAATTTAATCATTCTATTAAATCATTGAAACCTAAGATAGGTTGGTTGCCAGCATATACATGCTTAGTTTATGTACTAGGATTTGCTGGTGATGCTACTTATTCAGCAGCGATTAAGAAGATGTATCCCAAAGAGCCATATGCGGGAAAAGAATTTTTTAATTGGTTAGTGGCTAATAAGCATCTTGTTCAGATTGAGGATGGAAGTGAGTCAGAAGGCGATTTTATTGTTTACTTTAACTCCCATAATGAGTTTAAGCATATTGGTATCTTGGATGATAAGAAACGGGTAAAGTCTAAGTGGGGAGAGCTAGGACTATATGACCATGAGATATTTGAGGTGCTAGCAAGTTACGGTAATGATATTAAATATTTTGAATCAATCAAATACGAATTTGCTATAACTATTTTTAAGCAGTTCGCAGCTGAAGCGGTCTAAGCGTTACTTTAAGTAACGCTCATCTCTTCATATCCCCATAAACTATCCAAAAATCCCCATAACTTGCCACACATTCATTTGGCTAAATTGACCCCTGTTTTTTCCTCCAATCAGGTTGCTCTAGCCTTGAGTCAGAAGCTAAAGTATGTGTATGTCAAATAAAAAAGAAAGTACATATCAACTCATACACCGTAACCTAACTCTCTATCAACGCGAGCATAGTGCCGTATGGCAATGTCGCTATAAGGTCGATAACAAGTGGATACGGGCTACTACTAAAGAGACTCAGCTTGATTTGGCAATTAATAAAGCTAAAGAGCTTTTGGTAGAAGCAGAAATACGTAAGCGATCGGGCATCCCAGTAGTAACCAAACGATTCAAAGATATCGCTATGTTAGCCATTGATCGTATGGAGAGAGACTTAAAGGGTGGATTGGGTAAGTCAATCTACAAAGACTACATTCGCATTATTAATGAGCATTTCATCCCCAGTCTTGGGCAAAGGCTCATTACCAATATTGACTACGATGCCTTGCAGCAGTACTACGATGACCGGGAAGCCAAGTATGGCTTGGCGCTATCTAATAGCAATCGCAAAACCCAAAATGCCGCATTTAATCGAGTCTTTGATGAAGCTATTGTTCGGGGTTATCTAACAGAGAGTAATCGCCCCAAGTTAGATGGAAAGACTAAAGAGAGTCAAAGAAGACCAGCGTTTGAGCTCCATGAATTAAGGGCTTTGCTAAAGCTCCTGGGTCCATACATAGAGGCTGGTAGAACTCGGGATGTTCGTGAGCGTCGCGAGATCCTTCGTGACTATGTAGAAATGCTGGTTGATACAGGAGCAAGACCAGGTATTGAGCTTTTAGATATGAAATGGAAACAAATCCGTTTCATGATGAACCCCATTAGTTCAGTGACAGATCAATTGGATGAAGAGGGTGAAGTCATTGAAGTGCATAGCCTTAACCGAAGTTGCGAAATGACAGTCAAAGGTAAAACGGGGCAAAGACAGATTATTGGACGCTTACCAAGTATCAGAGTTTTAGAGCGTATTGCACTTAGAAACTATGGGGTGAAGAGTTCTATTAAAGATCCATTGGCCGAACTCATTAAACCCACTAATGATGACTATATCTTTAGAACCAAAGAGGGCAGAGATTTAAGTGACGTCTTAAACCATATGTTTGATGGATTCTTAGCTGACCATAGTTTGCTCATCGACCCCAAGACTAATCAAAAGCGGGTGTTCTACAGCCTACGCCATACCTATGCCACGTTAGCACTTACTCACGATATGGTGCCTATACATACGCTAGCAAAGCAAATGGGTACTAGCGTCTTAATGATTGAGCGGCACTATAGCCATTTACAGGTAATACAGGCTATTGAACAATTACGAGGAACCAATACTAGAAAGCTAATTGAGGCCGATAGTCGGGCGGCTGATAACTATCCTAGTAAGAAAAGGGCTCAACAGGAATTACAGGTTGCTTAAGCATGGATAAGCGTTACTTTAAGTAACGCTTATCAATCTAATATCTACAACGTGCATCAGTTTTATATTTTGTAAAGTACACAATTAGACTGGCATCTGATTTGTACTTTGTGTAGTAAATGCTAGCCCTTGCATCGCTCTTGTATTTTGTAAAGTACCATACGCCCGGATCATTATCTGATTTGTAATTCGACTCATAGACGATGCAATTGGCATCAGACTGATATTGGGTTACGTAGACTTTGGCATCTGCATCAGAAGCATAGTCGGTAATGTAAATTTGGGCAGCATTTATGGGTCCTGTAAATAGAGCTAATAACAGGCACAAAAATTTAAGGAATATTTTCAAAATAGTCATTTTGTGACCCGTTTATAAAGTTTTATTTGCAGTTCTGTGAAGTTCCGCCTTGCCCACCTGGACCGCTATATGCAGGCCCTCCTGGGCCAGCGTATGCGCCCCCTCCAGGCCCGGAATAGCAGGGCCCTCCTGGACCATTGTATGCGGCTCCACCTGGGCCGTTATACGCTGGTCCACCTGGGCCAGCATAAGCTCCACCGCCAGGCCCATCATACCTAGGTCCACCAGGTCCGGCATAGGCAGGTCCACCAGGTCCGGCATAGGCAGGTCCACCAGGTCCGGCATAGGCAGGTCCACCAGGTCCGGCGTAACATGGACCGCCAGGGCCTGCGTATCCAAAACAGTTTGCAAATGCAGTCACCGAAATTAACTCCAGTGCTATCAAGATAAACAATCTCATTCTCACTAGTTTCATGCTTTGTCTTTCTTAATAATTAGGATATGTTCTTTTTAAGATCGCTACTAAATTAACTGCAAATGAGTATCCCATTGATTTTTTGGCATATAGTGCTTCGATTTCTATCGTTTGATGCTTGAATCGTATTTAAGAAGGAGTCATAAGCCGCAGACTTAGCTTGGGCATCAGTCATTCTTCCGCTTCTATATTGCTCATCTATAGCATCTAAGTTGGCATAAAAAGCTCTTACGATAGTCGCATTTGGCGTTCTGCCTTGGCGGGAATATGTATCCTTTAGACAATAGGCATATGTACTAAAATTTTGGCCTTTATCACAATCTCTCATTACTTGAGACATTTGTGCTCCACAACCACCTAGAATAAAAGCTAAAAGCAAGAAAAATTTTTTCATATTGCATTCCAATTTAAAAATGAGATTTAGTTTTCTAATGCAAAACTTCTTCTATTTTTTCTTGTTTAGGTTTGACATCGTGCTCTGTGACCATATAATTCTTTGACTCTAAGCATTCGATTAAATATCGATCGTAATCTTCAAATGTCGTGTTTTTTGATTTTGAAGATATGAAGGACATGCTAAAGATCAAATTATCTGCATCTTCACCGTGTACTGTAATTCTCAGATTTTCATCATGATCTACGATTCTGAACCCCCTGACAAAATCAGGTTTTTCTTCATCAACCCAGTTCAAATCTAGTCGGTCAATATCGAATCGTTTTGATCTATAGATGTTGGATATCAAAAATCGTCCACCTTCTAAATATGTGTAATCTCGCATATTGCTCTTTCAATAAATTTTTGATTCATTTATCCAATAAGGCCTAGCGGGGGCAGACCTGAACATAGGAAATATGTCCATAAGGATCTGATTGCATTTGAATAAAGCAACCATTTATTCCATTGGCATGAGCAAAACTTCCAGATAAAGCCAGGAATATCGCTGCGGTTTTTAGTAAATTTTTCATATTGATTCCTTTCGATGTGGCAGGAAATCTGCCTCTATACATAAAGACGTGGAAAAAATTGAAATGTCAGGCTATAAGAAAAAAATATTTGAATTACATGGGCATTATTTCGCTATCTCTCATTCATAAAATATTTGACTGCGCATATCCTTAATAAAAACCTGATAAAAAGCTTTCCACTTTTGCAGCTCTTCAGGCCTACAAACAGCTGAGGGTCTTTGGACTATTAGCCTGCGTACTACAGATACATTGTTATCTTTTAAGGAGTATCCAGCGTCATACTGGATGCCACCCTTTTTATATTTCACATCCTGGGGAATTCTTGTTACTTTCACATTTTTTGGAAACTCAATCACATAACCCTCGCTAATAGTTTTGGTTGCGCAGCGATATGGATTGGTGAATTTTTCGGGTGGGCGGTCATTTGCAATTATTGCTAGCTCTCCTGGAGCCAACCCCACTGGGACAGTCATAGCACCAGGACCAGGAAAGTTGCTGACGGCATCCAAAGTAAATTCAGAGTCTGTCACTAATGGCTTATCTAAGTCATAAACAGATGTACTTTTGAGTTTACCTTCGCCTGTTTGTCTAAACTTAGCTAGCTGATTGGTCACCATCTTTTCAGACAGAGTTGTGGTTACTCCCTCAAATTTATAACGTGCACTTATTTCAGCGCTGCCATTGTAAGTTGAGTGAGCGCTACCTTGGATTCGGCCATCATTCAGGATAGTCATCGAAATACCAGTTACTACCTTATTGAGATCTATGTTCGGTTTTGGCGTATGTCCAATCAAACCAAGAGCGGTTATAAGGGTTGGCTTATCAATCTGATCATCAGGCAGTAATCCATATGGCGCCATTTCTGCTGTGGAATCGAGGTACTGATCCCATGCAGGTATGTAGGTAATAACATGATTAAATGGGCCAATTACAGGTAATTTAGGAATGCTAAATGTACTTCCAGAGTTAATTAGTGCGCTACTAGCCTTAATACCTTTGGCAGCTAATAATGAAATTAAGAGCGCGTTATGGTCTTTGCAGTCTCCATAACGATTCTGAATAATGCTATTGGCATTATGAGGTGTAATGCTGCCATCATCTAAGTAGACTGCTACGTAACGTACATTACGTGATACCCAGTTATAGATTGCTTTAGCTTGTTGTTGTTTAATTTCTTTTTCACCTACTCCAGTGATGGGCTTGATAGATTTAGTGATTTCATCGGCTAACTTTTGTACCTCTGAAGTCACTTTGATCTTATCTTTTAGTCGCTCTTCATAGGCCTTAGCAAACTCACTCTGTGTTGAGAATGAAGAAATATAGATATGAGGGGCAAAATCATCTAAACCTACCTCCAGTTGTTCTTTGGGGATAAATTTTAGATTTTGGTATGTAAAGGTCATGCGCTTATTACCATCACCCAAATTCTCTTCAACCCCGCCATTAACCCCTTTTATATCTGTAAATAGCACCAGGTTTTCTGGATAAGTTAGGCTATATTCAGAATGCTGCGTTATTAAATGCGGTGAGTAATTGAGCTTAGTATAGAAATACCCAGGAATTAAAGGCTTAAAAGTTGTGAGACTGGATCGATAGTAGGTTTTAGAGCCAGGCGTAACATTTGGAAAAACAATGATTTTGTGTTTTTGATCTGAGAAAAAAGATGTACCTTGAGTATTGTCATCCTCAACCGTCCGAATGGCGGAGAGTTGAACGGGTAACTTTTTACCACTCGGTGTAATCGTATAAGCTTCTAGTACTTCTAAATTTTGTGAAGAAGAATTGAAAGGTAAGTCTGCTGTAGACTCAGCATCAATCACAAGTTGGGACTTGATAATTTTTCTAACTTCATCAACCTCTACTACCTTGCCATCTGGAAAGATGGTTTCATGAATGCTGCTGACCTCAATGGCAGATAGGGGTTCCAGATCGCTTTTGCTAGCCTCCGACACCCCAACAAATGCTATTCCAAATAAAGTGGCAAATAGCATCAGTACCCAAAGTAATGATTTAAGGATTTCTCTCATTTTCAATTTGTATAAAGTTATTTTTTAGTTAATAAATACCGTGAGCTTTAATGCTTAAAGCAGGCTTAATTGATCTTGCTTGTATATGTTTTTTGAGGATTGCGGTGCAGGAGGGCAGATTCGTCTCAAGCATTTATCTGGAACAAGTCCAGTCTTGTATGTTTCTATGCAGCCGTTAGATTCATATACAAGCCATCCATCAGGATTAGCTATTTCCACTTCCCAGATAAAAAGTATTTCTTCGTTATTGGCGCCCCAATTATCAAAACCATGCGAGCCAGTAATTTTGACTATATTTCCGAGATTCTCTGGGCATTTGCAATCAACAGTTATGGCTAGGTCTCCTAGCTGACAGTTCAGTTTATGCATTTTTAAAAGTTGACAATGTTCATGGCAACTTGAAAAGAGCCATTATCCGCTCTGATACTGAGACTTTCAGGCAATATGCTTTCTACAGCGCCTGCTGTATTGGCAAATATGATGGAAGCTATTCCAGCTAGTATGAACTTTGTGAGCGATTTCATTTGATGCCTTTCTGGGTATGTTTAACTGCCTATACCTAGTAAGACGTTTCAAATTAAAAGTGTCAGGCTATATTTGCGCTTAAATCTATTTTTGAGGAAAATTCATGCAAATAAATAGGCGACGCCTGAGGCTGAGAGAAATTAGGGCTTAGCGATCATATTATTATTTTCGCCAATCCCTATAACTTCGACTTTCACTAATCCATCTTGGCGGCTATCAAGCCCTAGTAGGGCTCTTAAGACTAGCTGATTGTCATCCCCAGTCTTTAGGCCCGAGATTAATAGAGTGTACTTTGGGCCTAATTTGGCAAGTCTAATTTCTACACCAGCTTTGAGGCCGTTTTCAACAATTAAATTTATAAACTCAACTGGATTATCTTTTTCTATGCTTATTAGAATCGCTTTGTTATCCGCCAAAGATCCATTGAGTGGACTAGGGGCGTTATTTTTATGACCAAATTCAAGTATTGGGCTGCTATTTACATATAACCCAAACAGAATGCCAAAGGTAAAAATAGCTACGCCAGTTGATGATGCTTGGACCCCAATACCCATACCCGTGCTTCTTGATATGTAACTACTGGCTTTTTGAATCCAAGTTTCTTTTTTTTGTCCCAAATCCTTATAGTTAAGCCCTAATTTTTTTTCAATCTCAGAAAAAGATTTATTTGGATCATAAAAACTGACATCAATCTTCTCTTGAATTTTTCTATATGCCGCTTGGTACAAGTTTTTTTCGGCCTCAGAAAAATCGGGCTCTTCTAGGTAGTCTTTATTTTCAATGCTAGACATAATTAAGCCGCTTCATAGTAGTTACGGCAAGGTTCAGAATACTTTCTAAATGCTTTCCTAGATTCTGATAAAAATTGCCTAGTAGCTTGCTCAGTTCTATTGATAATCTGGGCAATTTCTTTGCTAGACATTCCATCGAAATCTAAACTTAATGCCTCAGCTCTTTCTGCTGAGACTTTCCTTAATTTTTGTAATGCGCCCATGATGCAATCATTTAGTTTTTCTCGCATGCTGCCACGTGAAAAGTTTTCATCAATAACGCCATTTACCTCCTCGTATGAAGGGATTGCAAAGCTTTCACTTCCCATATCTTGATCGGAGAATTCAGATATTGCTTCATCAAATTCTAGCGTGCCGTAAATGCCATTAATAGCATCAGATTTTTGCTTTATTAATGCTAATTTTTCATAAGTAGAATTAATCAATTCTTGATTTCCAGAGCTAGTGGCCTCTGTATAGGCCTTTTCTAACTTTTTTAATTCTGCGTTGATAGAGTTTTTAGCGTCTCTTAATTCGCTAGACTGTTCAGTGGCTTTGGTCCGCCACTTATCAATATAGATTCTTTTGGAGATAATTAAAATCCAAGAAAGAAGAGCTTCTGGTTGCGGTAGATTATTGTCTTGAGCGGCTTTAAAAATTCTTATAAATGTCTCTTGGATAATATCTTCAGCAGCCTCCTCATTACAACGTTCAACAGAACGCAGCCTTCTGCATAATGGCTTCCATAAATCATCGTGAAGACGTTTGAACGCAACCCTTTTTTCTTGCTCGTTTCCGCGCAGTCCATTGAGGATAAAGTTTGCTGTGCCTAACTCAATTTTCATATCTGCCAATATTAAAGCTATCTAACCTCCATCCCCGCTGAACCCATTACTTGAATAGTGCAGCCATATTTCATGCATAAGCTCTGTTCTGATGTCATGTAAGTAGAAGCAAAAGAAGGGATTGTCTGTACAGCTACTAGGATAATAATTAACTTTTTCATTTTTAACCTTTCAAGTAGCCTAAGCGGGTTTTCCTCTTAGGCCATCTATATGCATTAATTACGGTAGGCGGAGCCGACATATCCTTGGCTTGGACTGTAGAAATTCGTAGTGCCCCCATTGGTGTAGGCGGAGCCGACATATCCTTGGCTTGGACTGTAGAAATTAGTGGTACCCCCATTGGTGTAGGCGGAGCCGACATATCCTTGGCTTGGACTGTAGAAATTCGTTGTTCCGGCGTTTGCAGCTGAAATAGAGGCTAATGCTACAGTGGCAAAAAGTACGTTTTTGGCGAAAGCTTTCATTTTTTTTCCTTTAAATGTGTTCTAAGCAACAGTGCTTATGTTTAGAAAAACGTGGGAATTCTTAAAATGTCAGGGTTTTTTATAAAAAATTTATAAATCATTGATTTATATAGGTATTTTTAGACGCGGAAGCTTAATTTGACCGTTATGGCAAAAATAGGTCGATTTTTAATGATTTAGGCCAATTTCCAGCAAAATAACTTATGAAATCATGTATTGTTCTATGTATAAAATTAGTTCTAACTTGTTGAACAACCTCAAACATTTCCAAAAAGAATATTAAAAATATGCAAAATCAATTAAAAAACACCACCATAAGTGTGTTAATTGCTTTATTTTGGGGCACCTATCACTTAACAGCAGGGGCTCAGGGTATGTCACCGCCTGTGACATATATGCCACCGCCGGTTATGAATAACACTCCGCCGCCTGTTAGCGGAGGAAATAAAGTAGTCAATATTGAAATTATTCAAAGATTACTTGCAAAAGTTGGATTATTTAAGGGGCAGCCCAATGGTGTGATGACTGATGCAACCATCGAAGGTTTGCGCACTTTTGCATATCAGCAGCGTATTGCTTTTAATGGCCAAATTTCTGATGAATTAATTAGTAGCTTAAGAAGGGCTGCCTGGGCAACTGGGGGTTGGAAAAAAGGCAGTTTAAAAGGCGAAGATAAGTTATTGGATAGCAAAGGAATTGCTCAGGCACAAGCTTATCTCTCTAAATTAGGCTATGACCCAGGCGGTGTTGACGGCACTTTTGGGGCCCAGACACAAAGCTCGGTTGAAACTTTTCAGGCAAGTCAAAGAATCACGGTAGATGGATTTATTACCAAAACTACTTTAATGAATCTAAAACGTGCCGTGGACAATAAATCCATTCAATTTATTGGAAGAGTTCGGGTGTTAAATTGGCCAGATTACATTGAACCTGCAGTACTTGAGGATTTTGAAAGAGATACAAAAATACAAGTAATTTACGACACCTACGGCTCTAACGAAGAGCTAGAGGAAAAACTAAAAAATTCAGCCGAACCATATGATGTTGCTATTCCAACAGCTAGTAATATTAAGGCTTTAGTGGCTGCAGGCTTGCTTAAGCCGTTAGATAGAAAACAATTAAAAAATGTCAATAACATTGATTCAAAGATTGCTGCCTATCTTGAATCTTGGGATCCAGGCGCCACTTATGCTGTTCCATACATGTGGTTTACAGTTGGCGTCGCCTCCAACAAAGCCTTAGTCTCAAGGTATGCGCCAGGTGTAAATATTGATTCACTGAGTTTAGTATTTGATCCAGCAATTGCGGGTAGATTAAGTGGATGCGGGGTTAAGGTGGAGGACTCACCTTCGGATATTATTCCGTTGGCTGCTTTATATGGTGGTGTAAAAAACTGGTCAAATGACGCCAAATCAATTGCTGCAGCTGAAAAAACATTAATGGCTGTTAAGGGTATTGTTAAGCCGATTGCAAGTGATGAATATATCGATGCGCTTGCACAAGGCAAGGTTTGTGCAGCCATTGGATTTTCTGGGGATTCGATTCAAGCTAGGTTCCAGGCTGGAGGATCAAGCAATATACATTATGGAGTCCCAGTTGAGGGTGGTAGCTTAGGTTTTGATACATTAACAATTCCAGCTAATGCTAAGAATACGCAGAATGCTATTCAATATATAGATTTCATTTTGAAGCCACAGGTGGCTGCAAAGATTTCAAATACTGTTCACTATGCAAATGCAAATATAAATTCTGGACCTTATATGAATCCAGGATTATTTAATGATCCAGGAATCTTTATCCCGCCTCAAGTGATGAAAACTTTGATCGTTGTCCCATCTTTGTCGCAAAGTACAAAGCAGGATATGGACCGTTTATGGAAAAAGTTCTCCGGTAACTAGGTTTTTCTTGAAAAAAATTCAACGATGTTTCAAAGTAACTTAGAGTATTCAAAAACAACTCCTCCAGGCTGTGCTGTAATCAAAATAAAGATTCCAGCCGGCACAGGGGCTGTTGAATTTCGCATTAGTCGACTTGGGTCGGATAACGTTCTGAGTAAAAATGGATGGCAACCTTCCGAATATTGGTATCAACTATCGGGCAATGAAAACATTTCTACAGGGGAAATTGTTTCTGTAGTCTTGGAGAAAGAGGTTGTGCAGTACCTAGGTAATAGTAACTATACGATTACTGTTAGAAGAGTGGGTGGTAAGGAGTCTGAAACTGGGATTTTAAAAGGTGGCCTCAGAGAGGTGGCAAGCGGAGCTGAGCATAAGTCCGTGACTAAACCTTCAAATGACAATAGAACCGAGGTAAAGATAGATCAAATATTTAGACCAGAACCCACTCCAGCACCAATCGAGGAATGGCCGGCTCTAACTAAAGATATTAAAAAAAATGAATTACCAAAGGTGGCGACAGAGAGCCCCGTTAAGGTTGACCTACCTATTGAATTGCCTCAATTACCAGATGATTTTCTGAAAAAGAATGAATCGACTCCATTGCCAGAAGCTGCAAAAATAGAGGAGCCTGTTGCAGCTAAGCCCAAGCCAATCGATAAGGCAAATAATTCACCTGAGCGGAAAAAATCCTATCTAGGGCTTTTAGCCGCTGGTATTTTGGTGGCTTTTGCAGGGTTTTATTTTATAGGGATGCCTCAAAATAAAGGGGTTGCAGCTTACAAGAGCATTCCAAATCCAACAATGCAAGAGGCCAATCAAATAGTAAATGAAGTCAATGATCCAAAGGCGCTTTATGAGATTGGTGATTCATGGCGCAAGAGTGGCCATCCTGCTGAAGCTTACTTGTTACTGCAGAGTGCGGCAGAGCAAAATTTTGGAAAGGCAATGCTGTCACTTGGTGAAATGCATGATCCATCATTAAGGGCAAAGACCCCTGCAACATTTCCCGATGAGAGCGCTTTAAAGGCTGCTAACTGGTACTTAAAGGCCTCCTTGCACAATACTAGCGCAAAAGATCATGTTGATGCCTTAAGGCGTTACACGGTAAATTCTGACAAGATTGATGACTCTACAAAGTCATCAGTTCTTCAAACTTTGAGTCAAATTAATAATTAATTTGACTCAAGCGAATCCTAAGCTCAAATGACCTCAACTGTAATAAAAATTAAATCTTCAAAGCTATCTGATTTTGAAGCAATGGGTGTGGGGGGCGCTCCCATTTATAGAACTTCTGAGCAATTATTAACGCTAATTGAAAAAGAGCTTGGTAAAGGTACTGCAAATATATTTGCAGTACCCATCAGAGATGACAGAAATAATATTGTTGATTGGTATTCTCAGATACCTGGAAATATTAAGGAATACAACTCTCTCGATGAGGATGAGCAATTTAGAATCTGGTCGATTATTGATGAGGAATTTAAAAAAATAACTGCCTTAAGTGATAAGTTATCAAAAAATTCTGAGAACGAAACAGCTGCAACTTATGCTCAATTACTTAAGGGTATTCTGCATTTTCCAGGCCCTTCAGAGATTTTTGTGGTTGGTGATAATCCCGTCATTATTTTTTGGAGTTTTCAAAATAATGGCGAGTATCGTAAAAATGCTTCGCTTGGAGCTATCGTTCCTAAGCCGCCAGCTCCAATTCAAAGCGAACCTGTAAAAGTTATTGATTCTCTAAAAGCTACTTCCGAGGTGTTACCACAAGACGCACCAATTGTTGATCAAGCTCCTTTGGCTTCTTCAAGACATCCAACTATTAATAGCTCAGCCAAGCAAGAATTAGACTCTGAAAATATAGCGCCACCAATTTCACCTTCGAGCCCTAGTTGGTGGCAAAGGTATGGTTGGTGGATTGCACTTCTTGCATTACTGATAATCGGCTTTCCAGCAGTCTTGAAATCTTGTACAACTGATTTCCCTTTATACAAGGTCCCTAAGGGTGAATGTCAACCTGCGGAAAAGGCAAGCTGCAACAGCACTCCACCTTTACCACCACCAGTGCTAGATAAAAAAGCATTAGAAGATAATGACCTAAGAGCTTTTGAGGGAAAGTGGAAATTGATCACTAATCTCGTTGATCTTCAGGATAAGAAAATTGGCATTACATTTTTCTTTGATAAGGGTGGTCTTGGCTCATCAGAGCTAATTGGAACTGGATATAAATGTCAAGGAGCTGCCAGCGCTGTTATTAAATCAAATAATAGGTTTGATATTAATGTTCCCCCATTGTCATGTAACACTGGCAAGGGCTTTAATATTTCGAAAGATACACTAGTTCAATGTAATTTGAGAAGTAATGAGAAAAATAAGGCTGATTGCAGATTGCAATGTAAAGAAGGCCCTTGTGACGCAACATTTCAGCGAGATTAAAAATATTTAATTATGTTAGCTAAATTACAAAATTACGAAAGTCAAGTTTCTCTAATTGAGGCTAGCGGCATTCAATTTTTAGACTTTGGTTTTTGTAATAACCTAAAAATGTTAGGCGAAGGAAATTTCATTAATTCAGAGAAGTACTTAAATTCTGAATCCGAGATTTTGCCAATCTTATTAACTTTAGATAATCAAGGTAATTTAAATTATCCTGGACTTAAGAAGCAAAAATTTTCTGGAAATGCTAAGTATTTTTCTTCAGGCCTTGAAACTCTCAAGGCTTTTGATTCAGTCTGGATTCCGATACCTTATTTTCAACAAAATACAGATGGGAAATTTATAAAAGGACCCATGAATTGGGCTAGAGCAAGAGTCAAAATTCTTGATGAGCCTGATGATGAAGGCAATTTATTTCGCTTGACTTTGGCGTTTGACACAAATGCCGAAAGTCACTCTTTTATGACTGATGAATATCTGTCGCCCGTAAAGGAGGATATTGAGAGTGGGAAAGTCTTTAGTTTGGTTACTGAAGATGATCTTATAGATGATTATCTAAGCTCACCCTGGGTCCATAGATGGATATTTAGTGAATGGAAGAATGGACTTAGAACAAAGAAGAATGAAAAATTAAATTCTGAACAGATTAATGATTTATTAGCTGAATGGCCATCTGAGGCCTATGGAAAATATAAGCATTTATTGTCTTTAATAACGCAAAATTTGAAGTTACCAAGAATTAAATTTATTGCTAATTCTGTGAAATCTAAGAAGGCAAAAATTGAAACAAATCTGATTCTTGATATTGGTAATTCTAGGACCTGCGCAGTAGTTTTGGAGAAGCATCCTGCGCACAGAGGGGATTTAGCCAATTCATATACGCTGCAGCTTAGAGATCTTGGTCAGCCACATTTAGTTTACACAGAGCCGTTTGAGAGTCGTGTTGAATTTACCTCAATTGAATTTGGGTCTATGGCGCTGTCGAGAGAGAGTGGAAGACATGATGCTTTTTTATGGCCAACCTTTACAAGGGTTGGCAGAGAAGCCACTAGATTGGCGACTAGAAGGCGAGGTACAGAGGGGGCAACTGGTATTTCTGGGCCTAAACGTTACCTGTGGGATGAAGACGAGTTTCCATTAGATTGGCGGTTTAATCAGCCAGATACTGAAATGGTAGAGCCTTTAGCAAATGAGGGTGTATTCGTAGGTTTAGTAAATCAGGTTGGTGATGCATTATGTGATTTGGATCAGTATGACCCAGATAGATTCCCTGTTATAAGCCCAAGGTACTCCAGAAGTTCGCTAATGACTTTTGGTATTGCAGAAATACTAAGCCAAACATTGGGCATGATTAACTCGCCATCCCAAAGAATGAGGATGCCAAATTATGATTTAGTCAGAACGCTCAGCAAAATTGTTCTCACTATTCCTCCAGCAATGCCGCTCCAAGAACAAGTAATTCTGAAAAAAAGAGCAATGCAAGCCTGTAAGCTAGTTTGGCAATCATTGGGGCATTTAGATGATGACGGTAACCCCTTGGGTGATGAGCATCCATCATTGCCAGAAGTTGTTATTAAATATGACGAGGCAACCTGTAGTCAGGTAGTGTGGTTATATTCAATGATCGTATCTCAGTTTGGTGGATCGGCCCCATCAATGTTTAAGGCGCTTAAAAGACCATTTGGCCAAGATAAATCATCAGAAAATGAACTAAGAGTTGCTTCCATTGACATCGGCGGCGGCACTACTGACCTTGTCATTACAGACTATTCCTTGGAGGGGTCTGGTGAAATTGTTACGATAGTTCCAAACCAAGTCTTCAGGGAAGGCTTTACGATAGCAGGCGACGATATCTTAAAACGGGTTGTGCAAGCCCATGTCATATCCGCTATCGAGAGTGAAATAAAAAATGCGGGGATATCGGATCCAACCTCAATAACTAAAGAATTATTTGGTGCCGATAGGGCGAATGAAGACATTCAAGTAAAGACTCTTCGCAGACAATGTACTACGCAAGTGCTAGCCCCTTTAGGCCTGGCATTAATTAAGGAATATGAAAATATTGGTAAAGTTGCGAGCCTGGAGCCGCAAAGAAAAAATATTAAGGAATTAGTTTCTACTCCAATAACGCCCAGAGTTGTTTCATTTATTAATGATGTCGTTCATAAGGCTGGTGGCGCGGACTTTGATCTATTGAAAATTAACTTATTAGTTGATTTGGTCGCTATAGATCAGACGGTAGAGTCTGGTACAGAGATAAACAGGGTACTCGAGGCGCTATGTGAAGTTGTATTCGCACATAATTGCGATGTTTTGTTGTTAACTGGAAGGCCTACAAAGTTGAAGGGTGTTATTTCAACGGTTAAGAAACAACTTGCGATGCCGATAGAGCGCATTATTCAGATGAACGGATTTAGGTGTGGTACATGGTACCCATTTCATGAATATGGCGTTATCGGCGACCCCAAAACAACAGCTGCTGTTGGTGCAATGCTATGTACGTTGTCCGAAGGCGGTATTGCGAACTTCCTATTTAGCAGCGAGCGTTTAAATTTAAAGTCAACAACTAAATTTATTGGAAAGCTGTCGATAGATGGGCAAATCTCGAACCAAGACATTTTCTATAGTGATGTGAAGTTGGATGATCCTGACTATGTCTTGCCTGAAACTAATTTTGATTTTAGAGGCCCGATGTGGATAGGTTTTAGGCAATTACCTGTTGAAAGGTGGAGAGCTAGCTTAATTTACATTATTGACTATGCTGATGAAGATGCTAAAAGAAAACTACATCCTTTGACACCGCTAAAGGTTACTTTAAAGAGGGATGTCGGCAAAATAAGAAAAGGCGAAACTGAGCGTTTCGAGATTGCTGAGATCCTTTCCAAGGATGGAGCAGTTGTAAATAGGAGAAGTTTAAAACTTCAATTACAAACGTTACCTGATAATTCAGGGTATTGGCTTGATAGCGGCCATGTAAAAGAGGCTTAACATGGCAGATAATCTAACAAAAGATTCAAAAAATTTAAGCACTGAGACTTTGTGTGAAAAGATTTATGTCGCAAGTGATAAAGCAATTGACTGGAATAATAGAGCTGCTGGTGAAAATCATAAAGTTAAATTGGACCAACATGATAACTATCAGTCTTTTTTGCGTGTCAAGTTACTTACCAAAAAAATCTTAGCCACATTACATAGGCCTCCATGCGTTGGAGTTTTTGGCCCTTCACAGGCCGGAAAGTCATATCTTGTCTCTACTCTGGCTAAGGGTAAGCAAGGAAACTTAACTGTTACGCTTGGAAATGAAGATGTAGATTTTCTGCAAAGAATTAATCCAAGCGGGGGGAGGGAGTCTACAGGTGTTGTTACTAGATTCTCAATAAAAAAATCAGAGAATTTTGATAATGAATATCCTGTTGAAATTAGACTTCTTACAGAGAGCGATATTCTCAAAATATTAACCAATAGCTTTTTTTCAGATTTTGATCATGCCGGCTCAATGGATTTAAATCCATTTACAGATGAAGAAATTCGAAGTAGGCTCGTGCAGTTACAAAAAAAGGTTAATTACAAAAAGAAGTTAGTGACGCTGTTTCCAGAGGATGTACTAGATATAAAAATGTATCTGGAAGCATCTTTTGCAAATTTTGTTGCAAACTTAAAAGCTGATTTTTGGCCTGTAGCGATAGATATTGCACCATTTTTAGAGATTGAGGATAGAGCGGAGCTCTTTTCAATCATTTGGAGAGACTTTGATTTATTCACGGATTTATATAAGTTATTCGCTAGGGAGATTAACAATCTAGAGGGGGCTGAGGTTTGTTTGGCGCCATTTGACTCGGTGGTATCAGACTCCGGTCAGATTAGCATTGTTGATGCTCAGCTTTTATCTCAGCTGAATAGTAATAATTCAAGTTTAGTTGAAATTAAGCCTGTATCAAGTGAAGGCGCCGCTAAGTTTTTGCCAATCAAGAGAATAGCAAAGCCTATTCTTGCGGCCTTAACTGCAGAATTAAGGCTGACTATTTCTGATGCGAGATGGGAATTCCTTAATGATTTGGATATCCTAGATTTTCCTGGAGCTCGTTCAAGAAAGAGCCTGACCGTTAAGGATCTTAGGGAAATTAGGGAAAATGAAGATATAAAGGCCTCTCAGGCTTCCGAGTTACTGCTGCGCGGAAAAGTAGCCTATCTTTTCCAAAGATATACGTCTGACCAGGAAATGTCAGCCGTTTTATTGTGCGTACCTGGCGGCCCTCAGGAGGTTGGCTATGCTCCTTTAATTAATCAATGGGTCTGTGATGCAAATGGAGATAGTGCAGAAGTCAGATCTTCTGTACCTCCTGGACTATTATTCGTGCTGACAAAATTTGACGAAGAGTTAAAGACAAAAGGTGGAGATAACGAAGTAAACGAGAGGGCGCGATGGACTAATCGTGTAGAAAGTTCCCTGCTTGAAAAATTTAAAAATTATGAGTGGGTTAAAAAATGGGATGACAAGCCATTCAGGAATCTTTACTGGTTAAGGAATCCAGAGATTAAGTCCTCATCATTTATGCAGTATGAAAATGACGTTGAAGTATCAATTAACCCAAGTGATTCCAATAGAATTGCTAGATTACGGCAATATTTTTCAGAAGATGAAAATGTAAAGGAGCATTTTGAGAATCCACTTGAAGCGTGGGATTCAGCAATGACACCCAGAGATGGGGGTATTTCAAATATTGTTTCTGGAATTAATCGCATCTCAGACCCTGCGTATCGCGCACAAAATCTGCGAGATAAGGCTGCAAAAATAAGAGATGCTCTTTTATCAAAATTAAACCCTTACTTTAATGAAGGAGGGGAAAGAGAAGTTGCGATCAAAGCAGGGCAACTAAACATCGTTAAAAAATCGTTAGTTCAATTAATTAAAAAGAATGAAGTTTGGAGACTCTTTGATATATTAAATATCTCACTTGAAGAGTTAAAAACCCTTTATTACATGGTTAATACAAGCTCTGATAGCGATAAAAGTCATAGTCAATCCACCCAAACTGCTTCAGGGGCTGAGGCTGATTCATTAGACTTAGATGATTTACTGAACGCTTCAATTTCAAGCTGGTCAAATTCTGCGCTAGAGAGTGGGTCAGGTTCTAGTTTAAATATACATCCACGTGCTGAGATTTACTCTAAGAAAGTTGTTGATACCTGGGCAACGAATTTAAGGGATATGACACATGATTCGCTAACAGCCTCTAGTTTGTATATGAGCGAAGAGGCATTTTCAATTTTTATTGAAGAAATGATTAGTGCATCACAAAGAATGCGATTGCAGGAAATTCTCGCAATAAAATTAAGTCCCGCAGAGAATAATGCTGGTGCTACCTGGGAAAAGATTGTCGATAGGCAAATAACTATTGCGCGAATAGTGATCAGCGATTTTGTCAATCAACTAGGATTTAGTTCAATGCCCCTTGGAGAGAGGCCAAGAATTAATGTTGCTGAAGTTGTAAGAACAATATTCGAACCTTTTCCAAAATTTTCTGCTGGGAGCCCACCTTTAACAGAGAGGCCAATTCCAATTTTGTCACTTGTTACAAGAGATTGGATATCTGCACTGGAGAAGGTTGTCATTGAGAACGCGGGTTTTGTAAGTAAAGATAGCTTGAGCCCCGAGTTGAACAAAGACCTGGGTGAGATTATTAAATTGATTGCTGCGAATTGATGATTCAATATGGCTGATAATAATTTTAAAAATGATGTTGTATCTGGTCAGCTTGGGCTGGAGGCGCTAACAAAGTTTTCTCTCAAGGAATTTTTATCAGGAACATTCGCACCTCATTCATGGGGTGAATTTGAAAGTCGCCTAAGTGTTGGATCGCCAACTACAACCCCGGCCTTAGATATAAGTATGGCTGAATTTCCAAAGCCTTGGATGTTTGTAAGAATCATGTTAGGAACCCTTCTAGGTTACTCAATTTTACTTTTCTTATTAACTTCCTATCAGCAATCTGCGCTCACTACGCTACCTGCATTCATATTTTATGGCTGCTTTATAGTCCCATTTGCAGTAATGACATTATTTTTTGAGATGAACACTGTGTGTGATGTTTCAATGGTAATGCTTGCAAAAATCTTGATGATCGGTGGTGCGATAGCATTTTTAGCAACCTTTTTAATTGGAACTTTTTTTCCAGTTATTTATAAAATGTATGACGCTGCAGGAGCTGGAATAATCGAGGAGTTGGCGAAGCTTTTAGCGATTATTTTTTATGCGAGAAATGTCATTCACACAAAACATAAATTTAGTTTAGCTGGGCTTTTATATGGCGCGGCTGTTGGTACTGGATTTGCCGCGTTTGAGTCTGCTGGTTATGCGCTTAATGCAGGATTAGAGGCAAATAGTTTTGCAGCAATTAATGAATCAATCTTGCTGCGAGGTTTGCTTGCCCCATTTACCCATATTGTATGGTCGGCAATTGCAGGAGGGGCTCTATGGATTGCATACGGGCACTCTAAGACTAAAACTTTTATGAGTGCGATTGTTAGCACCAGGTTTCTATCACTTTTTATAATTTCTGTAGGCCTTCATTTTTTATGGGACTCAGATGTCGCAGAATACTTTGGTATACCAGATAACTTATATCTAGCGCCCTATTTCGTATGGGGAATTATTGCTTGGGCAATAGTATTTAGGTTGGCTGCAACTGGGTATAGAGAGATTCGATTAGCTTGTTTGCAATAAATTTAGCAGTCTTTTAGGAAACGTTTAACAAAGGGAGGGGTTGGTATGAGAAGAAATTATTTAGCATTGCTACTAGTCGGCGCATTGGTGCTTTCTGCCTGCGGAAAGAAAGAAGAGGCTTCCAAGGGTGCTGCAGTCAGCTCTGAAGAGAAGGTATTAAATATATACAACTGGCCTGACTATATTTCAAAAGATATGGTTGCTAACTTTCAAAAAGAAACTGGCATCAAAGTAAATTATCAGACTTTCGAAAATAATGAAGCGTTACAAGCAAAATTAGTAGCAGGTAACTCTGGGTATGATCTTGTGGTTCCTGGGGCAGTATTTGCTAAATCTCAAATTGAAAATGGCCTCTATCAAAAACTAGATAAGTCTGCATTGCCAAATATATCTAATTTAGATAGTTCATTGTTGGCTAAGCTTGATAAGGTAGACCCTGGTAATCAATATCTAGTTCCATGGGCTTGGAGCTATACAACAGTTGGTATTAATGTTGGTAAAGTCAAAAAAGCTCTTGGCACTGACGCGTTGCCAGATAATGCATGGGATCTTGTGTTTAATCCAGCATATACCTCTAAGCTAAAATCTTGTGGAATTGCTTACTTAGATTCTCCAACAGAAGTCATTCCTCCAGCTTTGCATTACTTGGGCAAGGACCCGTATTCTGCTGATGTAGCGGATCATAAAGCTGCCGGGGCAATGCTATCAAAAGTTCGTAAAGATATCAGAATGTTTACTAGCACAATGATTGACGACTTAGCTGGAGGTAAGGCTTGCGTTGTACTTGGATGGGCTGGCGATATTAATATTGCTCGCTCAAGAGCCATTGAAAATAAAAATGGTAACGATATCGTTGCTTTAATTCCAAAAAATGGTGGGCTAATATTTTTTGATAACTTAGCAATACCAAAAGATGCAAAGCATCCTAAGAACGCGATGATTTTTATAAATTATTTCATGCAGCCTGAAGTTTCAGCATCATTGACTAATGAATTGAGTTATCCAACTGTCAACAAAGCTAGTTTAAAGTTTGTTAATGCAGATGTTGCAAATAACAAAACAATTTATATTGATAGTGATGCACTTAAAACGATGGTTCCACCAACAAGTTTGAGTAATGCAACGCGAGAATCAATGACTAATGTTTACACAGCCTTTAAAAAAGGTAATTGAATAGTAGTTTCTAAGAAGGGTTGAGCTTGATGCTCAACCCTTTTTTATTGGGATATAGATAATGCACTCTGAAAAACCCTCATTCGATTTTTTAAAAATTGAAAACCTAAGGAAAGTATTTGAATCAACTGTTGCAGTAGATTCAATTTCTTTAGCAATACCTAAAGGGCAAATTTTTGCCTTACTTGGGAGTTCTGGTTGCGGAAAATCGACTTTATTGAGAATGCTTGCAGGCTTCGAGACAGCTACTTCGGGCAGAATAATTTTAGATGGAAAGGATATATCTTCTTTCGCCCCATACGAGCGACCAATTAATATGATGTTTCAATCATATGCATTATTTCCCCACTTAGACGTGTATGAAAATATTGCTTTTGGATTAAAGCGCATGGGGATGCAAAAGACTGAAATACAGACTAGGGTCGATGAAATGCTCTCAATGGTTAAGTTAACAAAGTATGCCAAAAGAAAGCCTCATGAATTATCTGGTGGACAGCAGCAGCGAGTTGCGTTAGCCAGAAGTTTGGCAAGAAAGCCTGAGCTTTTATTATTGGATGAGCCGCTTGGGGCCTTGGATAAAAAGTTAAGGCAAGATACCCAATTTGAGTTGGTAAATATACTCAAAAACGTCAATGTGACCTGTGTAATGGTTACCCATGATCAAGATGAAGCTATGACTATGGCAGATATGATTGGTGTTATGAGCGAGGGGAAGATACTACAGGTAGGAAACCCACACGAAGTATATGAAAACCCAAATTGTGAATTTGTTGCAGATTTTATTGGTGATATTAATATGCTTGGCGGATCTATCACTTCTGTAGAAAATTCAAAATATGCAGTTCAAATATCAGAATCAGTTTTACATACAGAATCCAATCTCAGCTTAGAAATGGGTGATAAGGTAACTCTAGCAGTTAGGCCTGAAAAAATCGTAATATCAAGAGATAAAAATAATTCATATTCAAATTTTCTAAAAGGTCAGGTTAAAGAGATCGGGTATTTAGGAAAGTCCGTATTTTATTTGGTGAGTATTGGGGGCGGGCTATCTTTGAAGATAATGGAGATGAATTCAGAAAGAGTTGATCAGTCCCATATAAACATTGGCGATCATGTGATTTGTCATTGGCATACAAACTCTGCGATTTTATTTTCCTCATGAAGTCATCACTAGGACAATTTTTTATTAAATACCCAAGGCTGGGTAAAAGACTAGTACTTGGTATTCCATTTGGATGGCTTATTCTTTTCTTTGCAATTCCTTTTGCAATTTTAATTAGGATAAGCTTTACAGATCTTGGGGAACATTTAGACCCATTCGCTCCAATCTTCAGATTTTATGAAGATAGTTGGCATCTACATATTAAGTTTGAAAATTTCACAACTATTTTTCAGGAGGCTGATAGCTATTTTGGGGATACTATTTACATTGAGTCTTATCTGATCTCATTGAAATATGCCTTTTTGACAACCATGTTTTGTTTAATTATTGGTTACCCTTTTGCTTATTTTTTAGCACGGTCAAATCCACGAATTAGGTCAGTTCTTTTGCTAATGGTAATGCTCCCGTTTTGGACTTCATTTCTTTTGCGGGTTTATGCTTGGAAAGGTATATTGGCCGATCAAGGCTTAGTTAATAATTGCTTGATTTATCTTGGAGTTATAAATGAGCCTATTGAAATGTTGTATACAGATATCTCCATGCTTGTAGGCATGACATATGTTTATTTGCCCTTTATGGTTTTGCCTTTGTACTCAACGCTGGTCAAGATGGATGTTAGATTTATCGAGGCGTCGCAGGACCTGGGGGCAAGTCCATGGAAAACATTTTGGTTAATCACAGTCCCATTGAGTCGATCTGGAATTGTGGCTGGCTCAATGTTGGTCTTCATTCCTTGCGTAGGCGAATTTGTAATACCTTCGCTTTTAGGTGGTGCGGAAAATGTAATGATTGGAAGAGTGGTGTGGGATGAAATGTTCAGTAGTAATGACTGGCCTCGCGCATGTGCTTTGGCAATTATTATGATAGTTACAGTAATTCTGCCTATCGCTTGGTACAACCATTGGGTATCAAAAAAGTCTGAGGTGGAGTTACTAGATTGAATAAAAATTTTATTTCCAAGGCATGGATTGGGCTTGTCTTTATTTTTTTATATGCTCCTCTCCTTTTTTTAGTGGTGTTCTCTTTTAATAATTCCCGGCAGGATAGTGTATTTACTGGATTTTCTTTCCGCTGGTATGAGGCATTAACCAATGACAATGCTATTGTTGAAGGTTTTTTTATATCCTTGAAAATAGCATTGCTTTCAGCTACGTTAGCTACTATTCTGGCTACATTTTCAGCATATGCCTTGATAAGGTTTGAAAAGTTTCGGGGAAAGCCATTATTTTCGGCAATGCTTAATTCTCCACTTGTGACCCCTGACGTGATACTTGGACTTTCTTTATTACTTTTTTTTGTGGGGGCCGAGAGGTTGATTGGCTGGCCTGAGAAAGGAATGTTAACAATTATTCTTGGACATGCCTTATTAGGCTTAGCGTATGCAAGCGTCGTTATTCAGTCTAGGTTGAAAGAAATGGATAGATCTATTGAGGAGGCTGCTATGGATCTAGGGTGTTACCCATATGAAGTATTTTTCTTAGTTACGCTGCCTAATATTTCTCAATCCTTGGTTGCAGGATGGCTCTTAACATTTACACTATCTTTTGACGATGTAGTTATTTCAGAATTTCTATCGGGTCCAGGGGTGACTACTTTACCCCAGGTAATTTTTAGTTATGCAAGACGAGGAATTAATCCTTCGATTTATGCTGCTGCTACATTATTAATGGCTACGGTTATTTTGTGTATAACTGCTTACACATTACAAAACACATATAAAAATAGCAGAAAAAATAAGATTCTTCTTAACTAATCTACCAATGCCTTTCTCAAGTAAGGATCAATATCTCCTTGAGTCAGTAACCACTGTTTATAGTCACTGGGAATATCCGCTAGCAATAAACCTTTGTGTTTACCAAAGGGCATGGTGGTTGGAGTTCTAGCTTTCTCAGACTCTGTATATAAATCTTCAACTGTCTTAACGCCTAGCTGCTGACAAATATGATCAAGGATCACGGCGCAAATACCCACATCTGCAATAGCTGAGTGGGCGTTACGTAATTGCTCCCGTGCTGTAGCCCGTTCTAAGTAATACATCAGCGCACTTTGATTATGGCTATCTAAATCAGGCCAAAGCTTGCGAGCTAGAGCTAGCGTACAAATGCGTTTGATTTCAGGCTTGCCGATCACTTCCCAGTCAAAGTCCACGTTATGCCCAATGATGTAGTCCACATGCCCGGGCAAGGTAAAACTAGCTGCTAGCGGGCAATCAACCAATTCCTCATCCATGATGTGATGGGTGGCTAGTGCGCCAAGAGTAATGGGCTTACCAGGGTTATAACGCTGTACAAAGGGGTGGGTGACAGTAAATGGCTCAATAGATTCAAGCTCAACCCAAGCAGCTTCAATTAATGCGGGTTCTTTAATGCCTGTTGCTTCAGTATCGAAAATGATTGTTTTGGACATGGGCTTGTGTAATATTTAGATAGTTTGATTCTAAAGGGGGTGGGAGATGGCTATTAAATTTGCGCGATTCAATATCCAGCTGTTAGGCAGTCCTGATGTGGAAATAAAGGCAGATG
>TBL_comb47_HYPODRAFT_10002057_pt1 | contig 25226 bp, 20 predicted proteins | sample TroBogypolimnion_40_FD_10682 | JGI IMG/M metagenome (IMG submission 10682)
CACATCGCACAGCGCGGTCGCCGTGCGGCGTTGGGCCTCGGTCAGCGTGAGCGGCCACAGGTCGCCGGGATTGTAGGTTTCCAACAAATTTGCATCCAAGCCATATCCCTTGGCGGGGACAGCGGGGGCGCCGAAGCTTCGCCAGTCGAGCATGGAAATTGTTGCGCTGGCCGCGAGCATCCATTTGAGCGCTTGGCGGCGCGGCAGACGATTTGTCGGTATTGGATTCATCAGATATTTCCTTTCCGCATTTCTTCGAGCAGGTGGTCGGTCGCGCGCCACGCGTTGGCCATGATGGTGAGCGTGGGATTTTTGTCGGCATTGGAAACGAACGGCCCGCCGTCGGTGACGAACAAGTTTTTCACATCCCAGGCCTGGCAAAATTGATTGAGCACGGAATTTTTCGGATCGCTGCCCATGCACGTCGTGCCGACTTCGTGGATGATGAAGCCGCCCGGCAAAATGGCTTGCTTCCCGTCAAGCTGCGGCGGACTCGTCACGCGGCCGCCCATGGACTCGATAATCTCGGCAAATGTTTTTTGCATGTGCGCGGCCTGCCGTTCTTCGTGTTCGGACCATTTCCAGTGAAATCGCAAAACGGGAATTCCCCACGCATCGTTTTTCTCGGCATCAATTTCGCAGTAGGAATCGTCGTTGGGAATCATCTCGCCACGGCCGGCAAAATAAACAAACGAACCGTAATAGCGCCGCAAATCCTCCTTCATTTTCTTGCCGTAACTGCCGCCGGTGAATCCTTCCATGCCGAAAAACGTTCCCGCCTCGGGCATCCCGCGTCCGCCGCCGAACTCGATGTGATAGCCGCGCGGAAAATCCATTTTACCCGCCGCCTGCTCCTTGTATTTCCACCACGGCATATACATGTGCATGGTCATCGCGCCGTCTTCGTTGTGGACCGGTGCGTTTTCGAGCGCGGGAATCTGTCCGCCAAGACCGCTGCCCACCGTGTCCATCAAGTAGCGTCCGACTTTGCCGCTGGAATTGGCGAGACCGTTGGCGAAATGCGCCGATTTTGAATTCAACAAAATGCGCGCGGATTCACAGCCGCTCGCGGCGAGCACCACCACGCGGGCTTTCACATGAAAGTCCGCGCGTGTTTTTTTATCCACATAATAAACTCCGGTCGCGCGGCCCGTGTCATCCACGCTCACTTCGCGGACCATCGCGTCGGTGATGATGTCGAGATTGCCGGTGGCGAGCGCCGGCGGAATGTGAACCGTTGTGGACTGATAATTCGCCTTGATCGCGCAACCGCGCACACAATGTGTCGCCCACATGCAAGCAAGGCGGGTTTGCATGTTGTCGGCGAGTGCCTTTTGCATCGCGGGCGAATCGGGATGCAACATTTTTGGAATATGCTGGTGATCCTGTTGCTGGCTTAAAATCGCGACGTGCGACGGAATCACTGGAATGCCGATCTTCGCGCAAACTTTTTTGGCGAGCAATTCATACGCGCGCGGCTTCGGCGGCGGCAACAAAACTCCGGGCGAGGAATTCGGCGTGTTTTCCAAACCTTCGTTGCTACCGAACACGCCAATCAACCGCTCCACTTTGTCGTAATACGGCGCGAGATCCTTGTAATCAAACGGCCAGTCAATGCCGAGTCCGTCACGGCTGCGCGGCTTGAAATCGTATTCCCCCATGCGGAACGAAAAACGTCCCCAGTGATTCGTGCGGCCACCCAACATGCGCGGACGCCACCACATGAAATTCTGCCGCGCGCCGACATCCGTGGCGCTGGCCTCCACCCACGCGTCGGAGCCAGGCCGTTTGGTCACATAAGGCTCACCTGGCACGCGCCAACCGCCGCCAACCGTCGCATCAAAAAATCCAAACGGTTTATCTGGTGTCGGCGAACCACGCAGCGGTGCGTGATGATTCGTGCTGAACATCGGCGTCTCAGAAACCGGATCGTAGCGGCGACCCGCTTCGAGCATCAACACCTTCACGCCAGCCGCAGCAAGCACATAAGCCGTCTGCCCGCCGGCCGCGCCGGAGCCGACGACGATGACATCATATTTGGTCTGTGTTTTGGTGCTGGGAATGAAGGGCATAATTTTATTCTGGGAAAAAAGTGATTCTGTTCAATTATCTTGACTATTTCTCTTGAGCGAATGTGCAGCAATCACCGCAACAAATCCTCTTGAAAGCCCAAACCTTGTATAGAAAGCAGTGACTGGGCCAATTTGATTGGACTTGCCATTTGTTTTTGTTTTGGAATAATAAGCCTCAAACCAACTCCTGACAAGAAAAAAAATGTTTCATGAAGACAAAATATTTCCTCCTGCTGACTTTGTGCCTCGCGTTGTCCGCGAAATCTGCGGAGCTGGAAAGGTTGCAGACTAATTGCCCTGCGTGCGACGACCTCGGCTGGCAACTGGCGATCACACCGTATTCATTCAGGCTTTATTCGTTTGACGAGGCGATTGATAAAACAGCGGCGGTCGGCATCAAATACATTGGTCTTTCCGGCAACATCAACGTGACCCGCACCAACACGGTCAGGGTTTTGGATTTGACGGACGCACAGTTGCAAGCCATCCGCCAAAAATGTGCTTCGGCGGGAATCAAAATAATCAACTTGGGCATCGTGCCGCTCACCGCGAATGAAGCAGAGACACGCAGGGCTTTTGAGTTCGCCAGAAAACTCGGCGTGGATGTCATCGTCGGCGAGCCGGAGGCGAACGCGCTCGATCTCGTGGAAAAGCTTTGCAAAGAATACAACATCAAGGTGGCCATTCATGATCATCCGCGGCCATCGCATTATTGGAATCCCGATACCGTGCTCGCAGCGATCAAAGGCCGCACGCCGTTGATGGGCGCGTGCGCAGACGTGGGTCACTGGAAGCGCTCCGGTCTTGATCCGGTGGCGTGCTTGAAAAAACTTGAGGGTCACGTCATTTGTCTGCACTTCAAGGATGTTGTGCTTGACGATCCCAAAGCCGGTCCGCCGCCACCCAACGGCGCGAACAAGATGCACGATGTGCCGTGGGGCACCGGTGCCAGCAACATCAAAGGCATGATGGCCGAACTAAAGCGCCAGAATTTCCACGGTGCGTATTACTTCGAGTATGAATACCATTGGGATCGGTCCCTGCCGGAAATTGCGCAGTCCGTAAAATATTTTAACGCCACGGCGACAGAACTAGCGAAGTAAGTTAAAATCAACAATCACTTCACCTCAAAAGTTACTGTCGCCGACGATAGTCCGGGTGAAGTGACAGTAAGTTTCATGGACTCGCGCTTGACTCCCGCCTGAATCACCGCGATGCAGTGCCCGTTGAAAGTATTTCGTTGACTCGCGCGATCCGGATCATGATCGCCCGGATTGCCATTGCCAACGCCCAGTAACTTTCCGCCGGTCAGCTCGAAGGTGATCCGGTTATTTGCATTGTCAACCAATCTTCCTTTACCATCGAGAATGGACACTGGCACCACGATCGTGTCCTGACCATCTGCTCGCAAATTAGTTCGCTCCGGCGACAACCTAATTCTGGCGGGCGCATCCACAGTTTCGACAAAGTCAGTCGCGACTAACTTGCCATCGGTAATACCTTTTGCCTCCAAGCGTCCGGGTGCGTAAGGAATTTGCCACTCCAGATGTCCGTCTTGCGGCATGGTTTGGATGCCACAACTTTTGCCGTTGAGAAACACTTCAACTTGTTTGGCGTTGCTGAAGGCGATGACGCGAATGTTCTGGCCCTCCTTGGCGGGCCAGTTCCAACAGACAGGCATCAAATGCACCATCGGTTTTTCCGACCACCAAGATTGTTGGTAATAAAATTTATCCTTGGGAAAACCACAATTATCCAGCAAACCCGTGTTGTTGCTGACATCCGGCCAGCCGTCGGGATTTGGTTCGCCGCGATAATCAAAGCCCGTCCAAGTGTAGGAACCGGCCATGAACGGACGCGAAGCCACTGGTTGCCAGCCGCCGTCGGTCAAATTATAACTGCTCATCAATCCTTTGGCCTTGTCATAATCATAGTTACTGCGCGCAGTCTTATTGTTGGCCGTCTCGCTGCCGAACATAGGCTTGTCGGGGTGCGCCTTGTGAACGTCATCGTAACGCTGATAATTATAGTTCACGCCGATGATATCTTCCACATCGGCAAACCCAGAGCCAAGCCAGCCACGATCCATGGCCGAAGTTATCGGGCGTGTGCGGTCAAACTTATGCACCTCATCCATCATAGCCAAAAAGATGCGCTTGCCTTCCGGCGAACCTTCCAAGTCCTTGACCCATTCCTCATTGCACATGGACCACATAATGACACTGGGATGATTGCGGTCGCGCAGAATCATGTAATCCAAATCCGCCAAGTTCGTAAAGGTCGTGTCTGGTCTGGCTTTCTGATCGTAGCAATCACCCAACTGTCGGTTTTCATCCATCACCAACATTCCCAGCCGGTCGCACGCGTCAATGACCGATTCGGAACAAACGTTGTGCGCCGTGCGCCAACCATTAGCTCCAGAGTTTTTCAATTGCTGGACGCGCCACGGCTGCAAGCTGTCCGGCACAGCAATGCCCACGGCGGGAAAATCCTGGTGCGCCGCCACGCCTTTGATCTCAACATGCTTGCCGTTGAGAAAAAAACCTTTGTTGGCATCGAAGAAAATGGTGCGGATGCCGAAGGTCGTGTCTTTCTGGTCCACAAGATTTCCATTTTGAAAGATTGTCGTGCGCAGGTGGTAAAGACTCGGCGAGTCCGGCGACCAAAGCTTCGGGTGAGCGATGGTGCAGTGCTGATATAATTTATTTTGGTCGCCAGCGGCCACAATCAACTCGCCCCTCAAGGTTGTCAGCGCGCTGCCATTCGGACCGAGGATTTCAGATTTCACAACGTTGTTTGCCTGAGCCGTTGATTCATTCACCACCGCCGTTTCAATAGAAACATTCGCCAGTGCGTCGCCACCTTGGTTGCCGCCGGGAACTTCGGAAATAATTTGCGTCCCCCAGTTCGCCACATGAACAGGCGTGCGCACGTTCAAATAGACGTGGCGATAAATCCCGCCGCCTTCATACCACCAGCCTTCAAAATGACGCGGATCAACGTGAACCGCGATGACGTTGTCGGCACCCAATTTGGCCGTCTTGGAAATGTCCAGATTGAATCCGGAATAACCGCTCGCATGTTTCCCGATCAACTGACCGTTCAGCCAAATCTGGCTGTCGCGGTAGATGCCGTCGAATTGCAGTTCCAAACTTTTGCCCTGAACATTTTCTGGAATAAAAAAATGCTTGCGATACCAGGCGGTCGTCAACGGCAGATAGCCGTGGCTGCGATCCAGTTTGGAATCATAAGTTCCATCGAGCACATAATCGTGGGGCAGATTCACCGGTTCCCAAAGTTTTTCATCTGCGTCCGGCGAGATGGCCAGGCTTTCGTCCGGCACTTCTCCGCGATGAAATTTCCAGCCGGCATCGAGCAGTTGCTTTTCGGAAACTCCTGTGGCAGTCTTTTCCGACTGCAGCGAGGAACAAGAGGAAAGGCCAGCAAGAACGAGACAAAGAAAAAAACGGCCAATGCCGCCGACATTATTTTGAATTCGCATGATAATGTTCAATTAAAGCGTAACCCGCAGGGCAGTCAATAAACTTTGGCTTAGATTGGATTTTATGTAACGGTCGGGAGACAACACCGTCTAATTATTGCAAAACGCAAATATTAGAACTAAAAACATCTGCCGACGCCATTATGATGATGACGCAGCAAAACCATGATCAACATTCGCGCTCTGCGCAATCAGTTCTCACTGCGCGGCGCAACCTCTGCCGCGCTTTTACCTTGATCGAATTGCTGGTGGTCATCGCGATCATCGCGATTTTGGCCGCGCTGCTGTTGCCCGCGCTGTCTTCGGCAAAAAACCGCGCCAAGGCGATTTCATGTCTGAGTGACGAACGGCAGATTGAACTCGCGACCAAGTTGTATCTTGATGACAACAGCGGTCGGATGATTCCGTTGTGGGTGCAACAGGGCGCTGCCGGCTGGGGAAATTGGAATTACGATCCGGCAACGTATGTGATCCAGCAAAACGGTTTTCTCTGGTGGCCGGACAGTTTGCGGCTGAACGGATATGCCAAGGTCGCTACGTTGTTCAGTTGTCCCAGCCTCATCCAACCGGCAGCCCATTCGGGCGGTGGCTCGGTCAGCACTAACTACAGCCTGGGCATCGCGATGAATTTTCCTGAATACGGTTCCATCATTCCCGCCGGTGCGTGGATCGCTCCGGTCTATCCGACGTGCAACGAAAATCAAGTGGCCGCTCCGAGCCAGTCGGTGATTTTTGCGGACGCGGGCGCGATTTCAAATCCCACCCAGGCCAATGCCGATCTTTGGCAGGAAGTGCCTGGCAGCGCCTGCGTCTATTTTCGATCACCGAGCGATCCGGCGGGCTATCCCGTCGGAGACTCGCGTTCGGTTCCGCGTCATGGCGGACAGGTCAACGTTACGTTCTTCGACGGACACGCCGCGCGGATCAAGAACAGTTCCTTCCGCTACGACCTGCCACGCACAGACAACAACAATCTGTGGTCAAAAAATTATAATTGAATTCCGCAACCATCGGCGGCCAAACTTAAACTGACGCGTGCAGGAACCAACCCACATTCTCGCCGGCGTGGTCATTCAAAAATCGCTCGTCGGCAGACGGCACAAAAAAATGGCGCTGGCGGTCACAGCCGTTGCAGCATTTTTATCGCACGGTTTTTTGGACAAACTCTCGAACATCACCTTTCATCCCGCCGACCCGGATTTTCACAGCATGTTTTGGGTGAGCTATCATCTGGCGGTCTTGTTCGGTTCAATATTTTTTCTGTATGTCTGGTGGCGCACCTACAAATGGGGAATCCTTTTTTCGATGCTGCCGGATGCGGACTGGATTTTCATCCACGCACAGGAAATTTTTCATTTTCAAATTTCCTTTTATCGGCAGCCGCACATGCATCACCTGCTCGGCTGGGTGTGGGATAAAATCCCGCCATTTTCGTTCGTTACTGCCGGTTTGAACCAACTGCCCAATTGGCGTCATGATGCGTGGGCTTGCCTCTCGGAAATGCTGATTGTGCTCATACTTTTGGTGACGATACGCCGATTGAGGATGGCCAAACAACCAAGTTGATCACGCTGGACAAGCCTTTTTGATTGTTTGGATTTTACGTTGGCACGCTGGCATTTGCTTTGAAGGACAGTATACCCGCTTGCAGAGAACAACCGCTCCCGGCAAAAACAATTTCCACTCTGAAATCATGGGGTTCTGTCGGCGAATATAAATGGCGCGGCAGCTTCTTCATCCTTTATTTAAGGAACTGATGTGCTTTTTTGGTCTGATGAAATTAAGCCGGATGGAAAATCAAACTGACACTCGTCAATTTGGTCATGGTTGGGAGGCGCGAAAAAACCTTTGTGACAAATTTGTGTTGTCACTAAATTGCGCCGCGCCCGTGGGATTGGAAATCGAATTGAGCAGACTCCAATTTATCAAGTCGGTCGAACCGTAAATGGAGAAGCTCTTGCCGGTCAACCCTCGCATGTTCACCAGCATCTGGCCGGATCCGGTCGCGAGGGCACAGGTAAATTCCGGCGCACGCACCAAACCCGCGCTGCCAGAATTGTAAATTAAAGCAATTTCAGCACCGGACAGCACGCGCCGGAAAGTCTGGATTTCATCGAGACCGCCGAGCATCAAATCCGTCGCGTTACCCGACAATAAATCGGCGCCGATGCACGCTCGCGGCATCGGAAAGTTGGTGGCGTTGACGGATCCCGCCAGCGCGCCGTTGGTGTAAAGCTTCACGCTCGTGCTCGCACCCACAAAAGCCAAATGCGTCCATTTGTCATTGGGCACGCTGTAATTCGGCGTGAATATAAAATCCCCCACGCCCGACTGCGTAATGCCCACCTTGCGCGTGCCGTTGTATTGCTCTAGCTTCAACGCGTAAGTGCCGTCGCCCATCAACGCCGCCGAACTGCCCGGCGCGCTCTGGCGGTTCACCCAAAGACACACCGTCCAGCCGGGTGGAATATTCGTAGCGCCCTTGGCAAGCAGATAACTGGAGCTGCCGTCGAAGTTGAAAGCCAAACCCGCTTCGCCGTTCGTATAAGCCAAATTGTTGTTTGGGGTTAGTTGGTTTGTTCCAAAAAGATCGGCAACATTTCCATCCGCAGTCCACCAATTAACCATGTTTGAGGGTGCGAGCACCGAAGCCGGAGCATTCATGAGCGGTGCGAGAACAGAGAGAAACACCGTGCTGCTCGGAACACTTGCGTAAGCATTGCTGACGGTGACGCTGTAATTTCCCGCATTCGTCAACTGGACGCTCCCAATCGTGTAGTTAGAGGACGTCGCTGACGGAATGGAAATGCCATTGAATTTCCATTGAAATCCCATCGGTTGCTGCCCAGATGCACGGACGGAAAACGTGGCGCTCGCTCCCAAGGCAACCGTGATGTTTGTGGGGCTGGCTGTGAACGAAGGCGCGTTGGATCCGCCGACAACGAAGGTTTGCACGAAGCCCGCAAGGGTGCCGTTAAACACATCCACGTCGCCGCCGCTCCAATTCACCACCGAAGTGTTGGTGTCATTGTATTGCCAGATTTTCCACGAAGACCATGGATACGTTGTCGGCCCCCCCGTCTGCGGGTTCTGGCCGTTATAACTAGACATCCAGTTTGGCCAATTTGTCACTGCTGTCGTCAGCCCGGAATAAGTGCTGCCCTGAGAAGAATACCATGTGCCAGTGTAAATCACAGGTCGCACGCCTACAACTCCGGCCGCCGCCGCCCGATTCGAGACGGAAAGGCACCATTCATTCACCCAGGCCGACATTGTCGCGGCGCTGAGCTGGTTCGTGACAGTCACATCTTCCCAATCCAACATCGGCACGAGATAGGCCCCGCCATTTTTCAAGTAATTGCTGGCCGTGTTCCAGAAATAAGCCGCCTCGGTGTCCGCACTGGCTGCACCGGTGATGTTGGGATCCGCCCCCGGCCGTGCATAATGATAAGCGCCGATATACACCCGCGCATTCTTCGCTCCAGTTTCCTGCGCGGTGAAGTAAGGATTGACGTAATAAGTGCCTTCCGTGGCTTTGGCCCAGGCAAATTTCATCCCGGAGTTTGTCACTTGTGACCAACTCACATTCGGCTGATAACTTGAAACATCACAACCCAGTGGCCGCTGCGCGAACGCAGGAATTATCACAAGGCAAAACAAGAAGGTGAATGCAATTTTACTGGCAAGAGCAATGGCGTGAATTCGGCGAAAACATCCGGCCAGTATTGGCAATTTGCTGCTCACGATTTGGAGATCTGGATTCTATTTTAACCCTAGATTTCAGCGCTTCACGCTGCGAATTCATATTTCCTTTTATTTCAATGCCCCTCCAATTCATCGCGGCTCGGCAGCGGCGGAAATTTTTTATGCGGCAAGGTCTGATACCAAAACGCCACCGACGCGATGTCATCCTGCTCTTGCAAATAACGCCCGCCCGATTGCCAACCGAGCGCCTGAATCGTCACCTTCAAATCTTTCTGAAACCGGATCGGGTCGCGGATGTGCCAGCGATACATCCCAAAGCGCGTTTGCGAATCGTAATGTCCGTCGGGCCGGATCACTTGCGGCACGCCGGTGTAAGGCGTGGTGAACTCGGTGTAGTGCGATTTGCCCTCGGCGTCCTTTGTGTCGAAATCATACGAACCGCAAAAATAATCCTCCGTGCCCGTGCCGCAAATCGTCGGGAACTTCTCATCGCCATCCATGTAAAATTTGATTTCTCCCTCGCCCCACCAGCCGGTGTTGTGAACGCCCCACGCGAGATACGTGCCGACGTATTGGCCCTGACCTTCCACGCCATCGAGAATCGTGTAAAGGCCTTTGTTCTTCAGCGGATTTTCCCGGCGGAACTGCGCGTGAAAATACGCGGCATCCTCCGGCACTTTGGTCAGCGTGTAATTGATCTGGAAGTAAATTGTCATGGGCGCATCATCCAGATTTTCCAACGTGATTTTCGCGTGCTTCTTGAATGGCATCTGCCAGTAGGAATTGAACGCGCTGCCGGGATTCACGCACACCGGCAGCGAACTGATCTGGCAATACCGTCCCCAGCCGCACGCAAAAAAATCCCCGAGCGGACATTCCACGGACGGATTCGCATCGTCATCCCAGTAAATCCGCAAAATCTGCCAGCGCGTTTTTTCGACCGGCGCGGGCGTCAGCCAAATCTGCTGGATCGCACCCGGTCCGGTGATGTCGGCCAGCGTGATGCTCTTGTGCGCGGCGATATGCACGGACGGCGAAATTTTCCATCCCTGGCCCAAATCGTGCGCGGCGTTTTTGCCGGTGCCTTCGGTCGCCATGCCGGCCTTGCCTTTTTCGCCGGTGAAATTTTCCGGGCTGATGGAGCGCGATTGCGCATCGGAAACACAATAAAGATTTCCGAGGCCGAGGTTAAGTCCGTCGAAACTGTCGGCGGCAAAACTCGCTGTTGGACGCAACCCTGCGAGCAACACACAGCACATCGCAAGCGACTTGAATGTAGTTTTTGAGTTCATGTTTTTCCTGGGAGATTTTGATTTAATTGATCAAGTGCGCCTTCCCCTCTGAACCGCACGCGCGGATGATTTCCTTGATGTCATCCTTGAGCCGGTCTTTCGCCGCGCGCGAAATCCGCCAGGCGTGATGTTCGTGTTTCAGCGTCTGACTGAATTCATTCCAGTAGCGGATGTAGTTCATGCGAATGCCCTCGCCAAAATTGATTTTCGTCATGCCGGCTTTGACCAGCCGCGCGATGTCCTTCATTGAAATACCACAGGTGCCGTGTTGCACCAGCGGCATTTTCACCGCTTTGCGAATTTTTGGAATCAAACTAAAATCCATGCCGTGCTGTTCCTTGAAAATGCCGTGCGTGCTGCCGTTGGCCACGGCGAGCAAATCCACGTCCACCTTCGAAGTAAATTCTTTGGCTTCCGCCACACTCACGGTTGCGCCGCGTGCGGTTGAATCATCGGAACTTTTTATAATGTGGCCGATTTCCGCTTCGACACTGATGCCGAGCGGACGCACAAGATCAATTATTTCCTGTGTGCCACGGACATTTTCGGCGAGCGGCTTGTCGGCGTAATCAATCATGACATGAGTGAAACCAGCGCGAACGGCACGCAAAACGGATTGCGGCGTTTTGCCGTGATCCAGCGCGATGGCCAATGGAATCGTCGTGTCGGCGGCGTGCATTCGGATGACCGCGCCCGCGTGATCGTAGCCGCAGTATTCCAGATTCGGCTCATATTCAGCGATGATGAGCGGCGACTGCAATTCCTGCGCGGCCTCAATAATCGCGCGGCTAATGTCGTAGCTGCCGCCGTTGTTGTTGAGTGCCGGCACGCCGAATCCTTTGGCCGCCGCCACGTCGCAGATTTGTTTGGCGTTGAGCAGTTTCATGGTTCGCTTGAAAAAATGGACTCAGTGTAGCGAAGTGCCTTCAATGGACTGTCGCTCGATGGCCATCCGCTCGGCGACTTGCGCGACACTAAATTTTTTCGGCGGCGTCAGCAGGCTCACCACGACGAGCGCCAATGAACCCGCCAGCATCGCCGGCAAAGTCGGGTTGTCCCAAAATTTCATCACGCCCAACGCCACCAACGGCGTGGTTGCTAGCGCCGCCAACGCGCCCTGCGAGGTCGCACGTGACCAAAATCTTCCGAACAGCAGACACACGCCCAACCCGCTCATCGTCAGCGGCAAAAATTTGACGACGAACGAAACAATGTCGCTCGTGAACAATGCGAGCGTGGTTGAAAATAAAAACATGAAGACCAGCAGCCAGCGTGCGGTTCGCACCGGATTTTGCGGATAACGGCCGGTGAGCAGCGGAAAAATGTGCCGCACAAAAAATGTGCTAGCAGAGGCGGCGGTGCCGTTCGCGGCGGACGACATGCCCGACACCATCGCCACCACGACGAGCGCGGCGAGCCACGTTGGCAGCGAATGCATCACGAGCCAAGGCAGCGCCTGGTTCGCGACCGGCAGATGCGGATTCATCCGATACGCATACATTCCCGTGATGCCGATGACGACCGAAAACGCCATCACCAGCAGCCCGGAAAGCACCATGCTCCATTTGGCGCTCGCCTCGCTGTGCGCGCTATACATCGTCAGCCGTCGCGCGGGATCGGCTAGCGGATTGGAAATCATCACTAAAATCAAACTGATGATGGACCAAGTGCCATACGACGCGGCTCCTAAAAACGAAAAATATTCCGGCGGCGTGGATTGACGCAATCCGTCCAGTCCGCCGGATTCGTGCAACGCGGAATGGACGAGAAATCCAAAGCCGCAAAATAAAATCACTGTTTGCAGCACGTCGGTATAAACCACGGCTTTCAATCCGCCGGGAATGGAAATGATCGCTTTCGCAAAACCGGCCAGCACCACGCACATTTTTGGTTGCAACCCGGTGACCGCGCCGAGCACCGCCGCGCCGCCGATGATTTGCACCGCCAGCCAAAACACCTGCGAAATAAACAAACTGATGCTGGAAAATTCCGCGACCACGCGGTTGCCGTCGAAGTAGCACGCCATTTCCTCGGCCAGCGTCATGAATTTGTATTTTCGCATCCCAGCGAAACACAAACCTGTGATCAGCGTGCCGATGCCGAGTCCGATGGGATATGCGCAGCCCGCCCAGCCGTGTTGATACGCGAGGCCCGAACCTCCAATGATGACGCCCGTGCCGATGCATGTGCCGGTGATCGTTCCGGCAAGAACCCAAAATGGCAGTCCGCGTCCGGCCACGAGATAATCCGCCGGCTTGCGCACGCGCGTGAGCATGAAGAACGAAACCGCCGTCGTCAGGACAACATACAAAATGAGCCCGATGGCGATGGCGAGCCGCGTGTCCATTTCAAATGGTCTGGATGTTCAACGCGCGGGCCAGCCGTTTTAACAAAGCCGCATGATGGCCGCCAATCACGGCGATGTGATGCGGCATTCCGGCGTGGCAAAGTTCCTCGAACCATTCGCGCGGATCGCAATTCATTTTTGCCAAACCATTCGTAGCCATCAAATGACGTTTCGGCTTGAGCGTCTCGCCTTCGCGCGCGGTGAGAAAATATTTTCCGTCGCAGCGCCAGAAACGATAAACCGTTACGGGCATTCCCGCGCGCAGCGTCGCTTCCATCACCGCCGGTTTTTTGATGTTGAAATGTTTCGCGATTTGCGGTCCGCCGGGTTTGCCGACCGGTTCGCACAACGACATCGGTGCCGCACCGCCATGCCAGAGCGTAATCGTTTTGTCGTCATGCTCCAGCCAGTCAGACAAATAGCAGCGGCCCAGACCAAGACTCTCGACGAGCCACGCGCCCAGCGCGCCGTCCGCGTCGCCTTCGATGCCGATGGCGCGGCCTTCGTCCGCGAGACGCGCAACAGCGAAATACGGCCACTGGCCGAAAACATTCGGCATCTCCGGCCATTCCCGAATCGTCAGCGCGTCGAGATTTTCATTTTCAAAAAATAATTTGATGGCGAGATAAAGCCGCGAAGACATTGGCAGATCGTCGTCGGTTGTGTCTTTGTGCGGCAGGCCGAGTGATTTCACTTTCGCGACATCGGCGGCGACCGCCTCGGCGCTCAATTCACTCACCGCGTTGGAAAAATCAATCAGGCTGAATGATTGCACCTGTGCACCGGTTGCTCGGTGAATCACAAACGGATCGGGGCTCATCGCAAAATATCCGGGTGCCTGTCCGCCGACGATGCCGAGCCGGACTTTTTTCAAACGTCGAACCGTGACCGCGAGGCGCACAGCTTCTGAAAATTGCTTCTGCGTTTCCGCCGCATCGGGATCGCCGTAAACCAATTCAAACGCGTGGCCCATTTGCCGCAGCACCGACGCCCAGCAATGCGCGCCGACCAGCGAACACGAACTGATCATGTCGCCGTCCGGCTTCTCCGGCGTGGCCCATAAAATCACTGGATCGGGCCAAAGCTGCGCGAGCGTCTGCGACAGCCGCGCGTCGCCCATCGTGGTTTGCAGTAAAACCAGCGCGTCAATTTTTTGCGCTTCGCATTCGGCCATCACGCGGCGCAGCGACGGATCGTCAACGGCCTTTTCAGATGGCTCGAAAAATTCAAAGCCGCTTTTTGCGAGTGACCCGCGAACGCGCGTCTCCATTTGCTTACCCCACTCCATGTCGAAACCGGGCCGACGGCGGCCGAGAAAAACGACACCGACTTTGATTTTTGAATTTGCTGTGCTCATATCAACTCAATTGGCCATCCACCTTGGCAAAAAAAGAACCAGGTGCAGACACAATCGGCTCCAACAATTGGTGGATCTGCTGCTCTGATTTTGCATCGAAAGTTCCGTGGGCGTCGTGCAACTCCCAGTGTTCGACGTGTTCCAAACTTTCCCCGCTGCCCAACTCCGTGAGCGGGCCGACGCTTTCGAGTTCGAGCATCCGCGCGTTGGTGAAAATTTCCAGATTGCAACCGTTGTCCGGATAGTTTGCCTCCTGATCCCAAGCGTATCGTTTCAGGAAAAACAATCCACCCACCAAATATCCGGACCAGCCGATTTGATGCGCCAAGCCAATTTTGGTCGGACCGCGCGTTGCGTCCTGACGCAGCAGAATATATTTCTTTCCGAAATGCCAACGCGGATCGCTCATGTCCGTGTAGGGCCAAAGAACCAGGTTGCGATTCGGCAACAGATCGCGCGGGTGCTCGCCCATTTCCGGTTGCGGGACCACGGCCACGCCGCCAGCAGCCATGACCGAAAGCGCCCACGGCGCGAGCGTCACCGGCGTTTTTCCGATCCGAGTCACACGATGCACCAAAGTCACGCCGGTGCCAACCGAATCGAGTTGAATTTCAATTTCCTTTTGCAGGCCGTTGGAAGTTTCCGGCGGCGGACGCAATTTCACATGGCACTCGCCCAGTTGTTCCCACTCCACCGGCGCGTTGTCGGGAAAAAAAGTTTTCACCTTGTGTTCCGGCGCTGTCCACAGCCGGTGCCCGCCGCGATTGCGCCAAACCGTTTCGCCGCTCGTTCCGGCTTGATCCTCGAAAATATTCAGAGGATTGAAGCCGCCGTGTTTGCGATAGGCCAAAATGCGCGGGCCAACATCCAGCGTGGCGATCAGTTCCACGGAATCATTCGTTAGGCGAAGATTATTGTCCCAACCGCGAAAAGCGACAGTGCTGACGCCGGTTTGTAACTGGGTTGATGATGTGGCGAATTTCATAATTAAATTCCTAGTCCCAACGAAACGTGTTTGGTTTCCAGAAACGCGTCCATGCCTTCGACGCCAAGCTCGCGGCCCCAGCCGCTTTGCTTCACGCCGCCGAACGGACAATTGCTCGTCGTCGGCACGCCGTCGTTGATGCCAAGCGTGCCGGCTTCCAATTTTTCCATCAGGCGAAATGTGCGTGAAAGATCGCGCGTGAATGCATACGCGCTCAAGCCATACTGCGATTGATTCGCGCGTTCGATGGCTTCGTCATCGGTATCAAATGGCACCACCGGTGCGACGGGCGCAAACGTTTCCTCGCTCATGCACAGAGCATCTGCGGGCACGTCAGCGAGAATTGTCGGCTCGAGAAAAAATCCTTTGCGCGCAATTTTTTTTCCGCCGCAAAGTAAACGTGCGCCGCGTTTCGTCGCATCATCAATGTGTTCCAGAGCCTTGTTCAAACCTTCTTCGTTGATGAGTGGACCAACAGCCACGCCGTCTTCCAATCCGTCGCCAGTTTTCAGCACGCGGGTTTTTTCGACAAACTTCGTGAGAAATTTTTCGTAAATGGAGCGCTGCACAAAAATACGATTCGACGCAATGCACGATTGACCGGTGTTGCGGAATTTAGTGATCAGCGCGCCTTCCACTGCCGCGTCCAAATCGGCGTCCTCAAAAACCAAAACCGGCGCGTGCCCGCCAAGTTCAAGCGAGAGCGGCTTGACTTGATTCGCCGCGCCGCGAATGAGTTCCTTGCCGACTTCCGTCGAGCCGGTGAACGTGATTTTGCGGCAGAGTGGATTGTCCAGAAATTCCTGCGCAATCTCGCGCGCCGAGCCGGAGACGAGCTGAAAAACGCCGTTCGGCAATTTCGCCTCGGCCACACATTCAGCAAACAGCGCAGCGCAAACCGGCGTCGCGCTCGCCGGTTTCAAAATCACAGTGCAACCAGCGGCGAACGCCGGCGCGATTTTGCGCACCGCGAGCACCAGCGGAAAATTCCACGGACTAATCGCCGCCACCACACCCATCGGCGTTTTAACAACGAGATGACGCTTGCCGTCCATTTGATGCGGCACGATGCGGCCATACGCGCGCCGTGCTTCCTCAGCAAACCAGCGGAGGTGATCCACTGTCATCGCGATTTCGCCAAGGCTTTGCGCCAGCGGCTTGCCGTTTTCCGACGTAATGGCGCGGGCAATTTCATCGCGCCGCTTATCCACTTCATCCGCAATTTTATTCAAGAACGCACCGCGCGCTTTGCCCGTGAGCGCACGCCAGCTTTGAAACGCGGCGTGCGCATCTTTGATGGCTTGCGCAACTGCCGCGCGGTCAACGGTGCAAATTTCCGCGAACACTTCCGTCGTGGACGGATTCAAGACGCGAATCGTTTTCTGCGTTCGAACAAACTGCCCGTTGAGATAAAGCGGATACGTTTTCATTTACCGGTGACCTTCGCCCAGTCTTTCAGGAACGTGTCGAGTCCACTGTCCGTGAGCGGATGATCGTAGAGCATTTTCATAAAGTCGAAAAACATCGTGCAGGCGTCAGCACCGGCGAGCGCCGATTCCAACACGTGCCCCGGATGGCGCACGGCGGCTGTGAGAATCTGCGTCTTAAAACCGTAGTTGTCGTAAATCGTGCGCGTCTGCCGGACGAGATCCATGCCGATGTGGCCGATGGCGTCGAGCCGGCCGACAAACGGGCTGATGTAAGTCGCGCCACATTTTGCCGCGAGCAACGCCTGGAGCGGTGAGAAATTCAGAGTCACGTTGGTCTTGATGCCATCGGCAGAAAGTTCTTTCACAGCTTTCAGACCTTCGCGGATGACGGGCACTTTGACGACGACATTTTTGTGGAGCTTCGCAAGCGCGCGGCCTTCTTTCACAATGGACGGCGTGTCGGTGGCGATGGTCTCCAGCGAAACCGGCCCGTCCACGATGTCGAGAATTTCGCGATAAACTTCGTCCGGCTTACGTCCGGATTTCATGACGTGCGTGGGATTGGTCGTGACGCCGTCCACGATGCCCCAGGAATATGCCTCGCGTATCTGTGCCACGTCGGCGGTATCAATAAATAATTTCATATTTTGATTTTTGGTTTTGGAAAATTGACAAAATTTTTCGGCACGCGGCCTTCCAGCACGGCGGTCACATCCTGGCAAGCCGCTGCCAGCACACGATCCTGCGCCTCGCGCGTGAACGCGGCGATATGCGGTGTTAAAATGACATTATCCATTCCAGCGAGGGCGCTGGGTGCGGGCGGTTCCTGCTCGCGCACATCCAAACCGGCACCGGCGATTTTCTTTTCCTGCAACGCGCGAATCAAACCATTTTCGTCCACGACTTCGCCGCGTGCGAGGTTCAGGAAAAATGCCGTTGGCTTCATCCGGCAAAATTTTTCGTAGTTGAAAAAATGTCTGGTCTCCGGTGTCAGCGGCGTGTGGCACGAAACAAAATCTGACTGCGCCAGCAGTTCATCAAGGCCGAGAAGTTCCGCGTGCGTTTCGGCCACGGCGACGGAATCGGGACTGATGAAATTGTCATGCGCGAGAATATTCATGCCCAACGCCCGCGCCCGCGTCGCCGTCAAAAATCCGATGCGGCCCAAACCGACCACGCCAAAATTTTTTCCGTAAAGTTCCGTGCCGACAAAGCGCTGCCGCTCCCAGCCGCCGCCGTGCGCGTGCTGGTTCGCCGCTGGAATTTTCCGGGCGAGGCCGAGCATCATGCCAATCGCCAGCTCCGCGACCGAAATGGAATTTTGATCCGGCGTGCTGACCACGACGATGCCTTTCGCCGTCGCCGCCGGCAGTTCAATATTGTCCAGTCCCGCACCGGCGCGACCGATCACTTCCAATTTTGTGGCGGCGGAAAGCAGATCGGCGTTAACGCGTGTCTGGTTGCGCACAATCAATGCGCGGCAGCCGGGCAGCAGCGCCTTGATTTTGTCCGGTGATTTCCACAACTCCGGCTCCAGCGTGACCGTAAACTTTTTTTTCAGTTCATCAATCCACCGCGCGGCGACGTTTTCTGTGATCAGAATGTCAGACACAAATTTTGTAAATTTTTTTTACGCGAATTTCACGAATTGACACGAATTCAGAAACCATTCGTGATAATTCGTGAAATTCGTGTCTAGTTTTCATTCCCGTTTCATTCGAGCGTGAACTTGATGCGCAGTTCTTCGCACAAGGTTTTCAATTCTTTTCGTGTGGCCTCGTCCAGCGAAATTCCTTGCACGCGATTTTGCTGCGCCTTTTGATGCGAGCGTTCGCCGGGAATCAAAATTTCGGCAACACCCGGACGCTTGCGGCAGGATTTTATGTCGTCAATTGCCTTGTCCAAACGCGATTTGAACTCGGCCACATCCATGAATGCCGCAATGTCGAGCAACCAGAAGAAATGTCCGACATCCTGTTTGCGATCCATGTTCTTATACATCGAACCGATCGCCGGGCCGACCGCCGCGCCGGACAGCACGCTGGAAAAAATTTCCACCATCAGCGCGAGCGCGTAACCTTTGTGTCCGGCCATCGTGAGCACCGTGCCGGCCAATGCGGCAGCGGCATCGGTCGTCGGCTCGCCATCCACCGTCAACGCCCAGCCAGGCGGAATCGGCTGTCCGCGTTTTTGCGCGGCGATGATGTTTCCGCGCGCGACGACCGACGTGGCCAGATCAACTTTCACCGGAAAACCTTTGCCCGTCGGAAACGAGGCAGCGAGCGGATTCGTTCCAAAAAACGCCTGACACGCGCCTTCCGGCGACATCGCTGGTTCGCAACCCGATGTGGTAAACAAAATCATGTCCTGCGCCGCCGCGCGGTTGCAGTAAAACGACAGCGCGCCGAAATGCTGCGAGTTGCGAATCGTCGCCGCCGCGATGCCGTTTCGTTTTGCCTTCGGAATTAATTTCTCCAAAGTTTTGATTGCTTGCACCTGGCCGAGGCCGTTGCCGGCGTCCACGGCGAGCGTGCTGCCGCGACGTTTTTCAATCACTAGTTTTGCCTTCGGATTGATCAGCCCTTTTTGAATGCGCCGGATGTAAATGTTCAACCGCGAAACGCCATGCGTGGCGGTGCCATGAACATCCGCGTCCACGAGCGCATCAGCAAGGATTGCTGCGTCCGGCTTGCGCACGCCGGACGCAGCGGCAATCGCTGCAACGAGTTGCCTGACCTGTTCTGGTGAATGACGATCGGGTGTCATGCCGTTAAGCACTGCGATACAATTTTGTCAGCACGAACTCGCGATGGCCGAGCGCTTCAGCAGCAGTGAGGCGGCCGTTAGCAGTGCGGACGATCAGTTCTATGAGTTCATCGCCGGCTTCGTCCACGGTCATCTCGCCGCGCAAAATCGCGGAGACGTTGTGGTCAATGTGTTCGCCCATCGTCGAGCAGGTGAGCGGATTGCCGGAAATTTTGATAACCGGTTCGATCGGATTGCCGATGATGTTTCCCTGACCCGTCGGAAACAAATGCACCACCGCGCCCGACGCGGCCCAAAGCGTGACGGCTTCTGCGGCGGCGGATGACGTGTCCATGAAATAAAACCCTTTACCGGCGGGCGCTTCGGCGGGCTTGAGACAGCCGACGAATTTGGTTTTCTTGCCGAGCTTCTCAATATTGCCGAGTGCTTTTTCCTCAATGGTGGTGAGGCCGCCGCGAATGTTGCCCTTCGTCGGCTGCGACTCGGACAAGTCATCAGTTTTTTCCTTGAAGATCATGTCCGTGTAATCTTTGAAAATCGCGTCGAAGTGCTTTGCGACTTTTTCATTCGCCGCCTTGGCGCGGACGATGTGTTCGCCGCCGGTCAGTTCGGAAGTTTCGCCGAACGACGCCGTGCCGCCCATCGCGATGGATTTGTCAATCACGTTGCCCACGGTCGGGCACGATGAAAGTCCCGTGGTCGTGTCGGATTCGCCGCACTTCACTGAAATATAAAGCTCGTTGAACATGCACGTTTCGCGCTCCAATTCGCTCGCCCACTGGACGTATTCCAGCGCCTTGCGCGACGCGTTCGCAATCGTCGTGATGTCGCCGAAGCGTTCGATGGAAAATCCCGCGACAGGTTTGCCAGTTTTGGCGATACCGTCCACGATGCGCTGCGTCCAGCCCGGCTCGATGCCGATGACGACTACGGCAGCGACGTTGGGATTGGCGCCGGTGCCGATCATCGTGCGGAAAAACAATTCCAAATCTTCTCCGAACTGCAAGCGGCCGTAAGCGTGCGGCAACGCAAGCGTGCCTTTGATATTGTTGGCCACGGCTTCGCACGCTGCGTTCGAAATGTCATCCACAGGCAAAATGATGACGTGATTGCGAATGCCGACGCGCCCGTTTTCGCGGCGATAACCTTTGATAGTGGGAATCTTCATAAAAATTTTGGCGATGAAATTTACCAGCGTTTGGTTTTGACGTTGTGAACGTGAACGTGATCGCCTTTTTTGATGGGGGCTACAACTTTGCCGATGTCCTCGCCGTATTTAATGACGGTATCGCCGGTCTTAAAATTTTGCAGCGCGATTTTGTGGCCGAGCGGAATTTCCATCAGCGCCTTCAATTTGGGTTTGGCTTTACCGTGCAGCGAACGTCCGCCCGCCTGTTTGCCGGCCTTAATGTCAACGACGGCAACGCCGACGTTGTCTTTGTCTTCGTGGATCAGGAATTCAATCATGTTTTTGTGTGTTGATGGTTTGATAAGTTGTTGAAACAAAACTATGAAATTTGCAGGAGTTTAATAAGTCCCAAAACGACAAATGCGATTACCAGAGCACTCACCGCCGCCGCGATAAACGGACGCCAGCCCGTTTGGCGCATCGCGGAAAATTTAGTCTCCAGCCCGACGCCCGCCATGCTCATCACGATGAAGAAATTCGCCCCAATCTGCGCGACGGACGCGAGACTGAAATCGCGTTCGACATGACCCACGCCCGCCGCCGACGGCAGATGCACCGTGAGATCGGGCAACCAGCCAAGCGTCCGCAGCAGCGCTAGCGCGAGAAATCCAAAAATAAATTTTGGGAACAGCGAAAAATAATTGATGTGCTTGTGGCTAGTGGTTTCCTGCTGCTTCGCCTTGCTGCGCGCGTAAATTAATCCAGTCAGAAAAACCACCGGAGCCAGCATGCACACGCGCGACATTTTGATGATGGTCGCCGTCTCGCCCGCCTGCTGACCGTAGGAAAAACCCGCTGCAACGACTTGCGGCGTCTGATGAATCGCCAGTCCGGCCCAGATGCCGAAGGCTTGCTCCGTCAACGCCATTACGTGAGCGAGCACGGGCAACAAAAACATACCGATGAGTCCAAGCAAAGTAACAGTCGCCACACCGAACACCACGTCGCCTTCCTCCGCCTCGATGACGGGAGCGGTTGCCACAATCGCCGTGCCCCCACAAATCGCCGTGCCGATGCCGAGCAGCGTGCCGAGTTTGCCCGAAAGTTTCATCCAGCGCGTAAAACCCCACATCAAAGCCAGTGCGAGAATGATTTCAAACAAACTCATCGCAATGCCGACGCCGCCCAGTTTCATGATCGCAATGAAGTCCAACCGCGCGCCGAGCAAAATAATTCCCAGCGGCAACAGTTTTTTTACGGAAAATTTTATGCCCGGCAGAACCCATTTTGGCAGCGGACACATGTTGCTCAAGATCAGTCCCAGCAAGATGGACAGCATCACCGGCTCCAGCGGATGCCGCCCGCCCGCCAAGGTGAACGGCCATACCGGCAGATTGTTCGCCAGCATCGCCACTGCCGTCAGAAACAGACACAGCAACACTCCCCACAGCACGACGGGCTTGGTTTTTGTTGCGGTCAACGTCACGACATCAAACGGCACGCCTTCCATGCAACCCAGATATTCAGCCCAAGCATACATTTTGGGCTGGTCAACCAGTTCGGACGTTTTATGGAATTCACTCATCGTAGCTGCGAAACCTGTGGCATATTTTCAATTACAAATAACTGTTTTCAACGAAGTTGCAACCTCAAAATCGCGTAAAATTATTTTTCCACTCCGGCAATCGGCCAAAACAAATACCATTTCTAAGTTTAGAATGCCGGTTTTACGGTTCAAAAAAACAGATTGTGTCTGTCCAACGCGCGCCGAAGCGTTGAGACTGCGACTTCTTTTGCTTCCGTAATTAGTTTGACAAACGCGGTTTTTGAGCCAACCTCAACGTCACCACGCCGATTTTGGTTTTTCAGCACAAAATGCACTGAAAAAAATTGTTGCTTAAAAATGTGACGGTGAAAATCACGAGCAAGATATGACTTCCAAAAAAAATCATTTTATCTCCGAACTGAACCGACGCGAATTCATGCGGCTGCTGAGCGCGGCGGGCGCGGGGACTTTTTTATCGCCCTGGCCGGCACGGGCGGACGCCAAACCGGTTGCGCCTTCGCCACAACTGGTGCGTTATCCGGGCAAGACGGATCTCATTCTGATGACCGACCGTCCGCCGCAATTGGAAACGCCGCTGCATTATTTCCGCGAGGACTTGACGCCGAACGAGGCGTTCTTCGTCCGCTGGCACATGGAAGGCATTCCGACTTCCGTGGATCTGAACACGTTCCGTTTGCAAGTCGCCGGCCACGTTAGCACGCCGCTTTCACTTTCCGTCTCTGAGCTGCGCCAAAAATTTGAACCGGTGACGATCATCGCCGTGAACCAATGCTCCGGCAATTCGCGCAGTTTTTTTGAACCGCGCGTGCCGGGCGGTCAGTGGAAAAATGGTGCGATGGGCAACGCCCGCTGGACCGGCGTGCGGTTGCGCGACTTGCTCGATCGAGCGGGTGTGAAAGGCGGCGCGGTGGATGTGGGGTTCAGCGGACTGGATCGCCCGCCGCTTGCCAATATGCCAAGTTTTGCCAAAGCCCTGGCAGTGGATCATGCCCGCGACGGCCAAGTGATGGTGGCTTATGAAATGAACGGCGAGGAACTGCCAATGCTAAACGGTTTTCCTCTCAGGCTCGTGGTTCCCGGCTGGTATGCGACCTACTGGGTGAAAGCCTTGAATGAAATCACCGTGCTATCCGAAAAATTTCATGGCTACTGGATGGACAAGGCCTATCGCATCCCGACCACGGTGGACGCGAACGAAGTGTCCGGACATCTCGCGCCAGAAACGACGCCCATCAATCGCATGAGTTTGCGATCTATTTTTGTGCGGCCCGAGCCGGACGAGCGGGTGCCGCAACAGCAGCCGTTCGAGATTCAAGGGCTGGCGTTCGACAGCGGCAACGGCATCGAACGCGTGGAAGTTTCCACCGACGGCGGAGTTACTTGGCAGGAGGCGAAACTGGATCGCGATCTCGGAAAATATTCTTGGCGACGCTGGCGATTAATGTGGCGACCGGCGGCCAGCGGCACGTTTCAATTAAAAGTCCGCGCCTTCAACCACGCCGGGCAAAAGCAAACCGACCAGCTTTGGAACCGCAGCGGTTTCATGCGCAATGTCATTGAACAAACCGACGTGGAGGTGGTTTGAAATGAAAACGCTTTTTCGCTTTCTGCTGCCGCTATTGATTCTGCCGTTGCTCATTGAAACGGGTCGTGCTGCCGGCACCGTAGGCAGCGTCCACTCTATCACGCTGCCGCACTTTGAAGCGGAACTGCCAGTCGCACCCGGTCGCAAAGCGTTTGTGGCGGCGTGCGTGAGCTGCCATTCGGCCCGCTATGTTTTCATGCAGCCAAAATTTCCACAGAAACAATGGGAGGAAACTGTCGGCAAAATGATCAAGGTTTATAGCGCGCATCTGGACACCAATCAACTGCGTGAAATCGTCGGATATCTCGTCGCGGTCAATGGCGTAACGACGAATCAATCAGCCGAAATTTCCATTCTGGAAATGGCGCAATCACCGGATGCACCGGCACCGATTCTGGCAATTCCAAATAACTCCGAGACACTTACAGCCGGTTTGAAACGCGGCGCGGAACTGTTTGCGCAAAATTGCGCTGGCTGTCACGGCGCGAGCGGCAAAGGCGACGGCATCGCCAGTCCGGTTTTGTTGCCGCGCCCAGCGAATCTCGCGGGCACGCAATTTTCCGTGGAGTTGTTGAGCGATGTGCTTTGGAACGGTGTTCCCGGCACCGCCATGCCTTCCTGGCGCGACTTGTCGGTGAACGATTTGAACGCGCTCGCGATCTACGTGCAATCGCTGCATCCCGCCCCGAACCGGATCAACATCAGTGTGGATAATTCTGCGCGCGGGAAAATTTTGTTCGCACAGGTATGCGCCGCATGTCACGGCCCGCTCGGGGACGGCAAGAGCGCAACCGCCGCGACCTTGGCCCCGCCGCCCACCGACCTGACCAGGGAGCAACCGGATTTGAACTATGTGCTGCAGGTGCTGCGCGACGGCGTTCCCGGCACTGCCATGCCCGCCATGCAAAACCTGTTTTCCGAACCGGACCGCGCCGCCTTGGCCAATTATGTGCGCACGCTCTTTCGCCAGCCAACATCAACTGATAAGTAAAAAGGACGGCGGCTGATTGAGGAAGATTTTCAAGCCAAAACCTGTCCGGCTTTATTTATAAAGAGCCAAGAATACTTGGGAAGTTGGACCAGATACCGCCACCAATGTAATTCAAAACGCGCCAAGGTGATCAATTAAGCGAGTGGCCACAGGTCGGGTTCACAAGAATTTCACGGGATGATAAAATGAGTTCAATCATGCCAATGAAAAACAATCATCATCGCTACCGGACTTAATATTTCCACCGATCACGCCAGCGTATCATGAACGTGCCATTCGTCAGCGATGAAAATAAAATTTTCATTACTTCCCGGCGCGGGCAGAACAAATGTGCTTTGTGTCTCGAAAGTCAGATCCGCATTTTGACCGAGGCACGGGTTGCCGAGTGATTTGTAGGGGCCGAGAATGTTTTCCGCGACCGCGCAATCCGCCGCGTTCGGTTCCCATCCTGTGCAGGCGCTGGTGATGAGATAATATTTGCCTCTGTATTTGAATGGC
>TBL_comb47_HYPODRAFT_10002058_pt1 | contig 25219 bp, 25 predicted proteins | sample TroBogypolimnion_40_FD_10682 | JGI IMG/M metagenome (IMG submission 10682)
AGCGAAGATACGCCAAGGAGAGAAAGACCACTCCAGAAAAAACCAAGATTTCGACGATGCCAAAGTTGCCCAACTGGCGAAAGACGACGGCAAAGGGAAAGAGGAAGACGATTTCTATATCAAAGATAATGAAGATCATCGCCACGAGGTAGAAACGAACCGGGAACCGAGCCGGTGGATCGTTTTCAGGGACAATGCCACATTCGTACGGGGCGACCTTGGCCGCCGTCGGCTGCTGATGAGGCGCCAAGAGTTTGGATGCGATGAGTGATCCCGCGCCGAAAACTATTCCTAACAAAAGGAGTCCGAGAACCGGAAGGTACTGATCCACATCGGTTACCTTATCGCGGACAACCCCCCAAAAGCACATTTTCACTGCGCGTCTCAGCCACCCCGATCCTGCCAATACGATAAAAGCGTGGAAAACGAAATGAACCCGAAAAACCTTGACCGTGTCTTTGATGTCGTGATCGTCGGCGGTGGACCGAGCGGCTCAGCCTGCGCCTATTGGCTGGCCAACGCCGGCTGGGACGTCGCCCTCTTGGAGCGAAAGACCTTCCCCAGGGAAAAGACCTGTGGCGATGGCCTGACTCCTCGATCGGTGCGCCAGCTGGCAGATATGGGCCTTGAGGAGATCGTCGCCAGCAAGGGCCATCGTTACGATGGCTTACGGTCTTACGGCTTTGGCCAGATGCTCGAAATGCGCTGGCCCGAACACCCCAACTTTCCTTCTCATGGTTATTGCATCACCCGCTTCGATCTCGATGACCTTGTGGCCACGCAGGCTCAAGCCCACGGTGCGACGGTACTCACGGGACATGAAGTCATTGATCTGATTGCCCAGACCCCTTCAACGCACGAGGGCGACCTCGGCGGCTGCCAGGGTGTTGTGGCCAAAGAGAAGGCCACGGGGAAAACAAAGGAAATCAAAGGCCACGTCGTTGTTCTGGCCGACGGAGCGAACTCGCGAATAGGGCGAATGTTTGGTACCGAGCGACGCAAGGAGTGGCCCATGGGAATGGCGTTGCGGGGGTACTACACCTCCGATCGCCACGATGACCCGTTTATCGAGTCACACCTGGACATTCGCGACACCTCGGGAACTGTTGTCCCGGGCTACGGATGGATTTTCCCGCTTGGAGATGGTCGCATCAACGTTGGTGTCGGTCTCTTGTCAACCGACCGACGATGGAAGGGCGTGAACACATCAAAACTCATGGAGACCTTCGTCAACTTCGCACCTGACTACTGGGGCCTCTCCCCAGAGACCTCATGTGGCCCGCCGACTGGTGGACGTCTGCCCATGGGGATGTCCGTTGGACCGCGGACGGGAAGCAACGTGGTTGTCATTGGCGATGCGTCAGGATCGATCAACCCCTTCAATGGTGAGGGGATTGCTTATGGCTACGAAACCGGTCGCTTGGGGGCATCGAGTATCGCCACGGCGTTGAAAGCATCAGATCTTTCCCTCCTCGGGGCCTACGACGATGCAGTTGATGAGGCCTACGGCGACTACTACGAAGTAGCACGAGCATTTGTTCGCCTCATCAGTGACCCGAAAGTAATGGCGCTGTGCGTTGGCGCAGGTATGCGCTCTGAGGCGCTTATGACCCAAGTCTTGACGATGATGGCCAACCTCTTGCGTCCTGATCACCGGGGTCTTGCTGAAGTGGGGTACCGAAGTTTGGTGAAGTTGGTCGACCTACTCCCCGACCAAGTCATCACTGCACTGTTCGACACGGACAAGTCCTTGACCAAAGTCGCCGCCAGCACTCGCTAGGCGTTGGACGCTCCGTTCACGCCAGCTAACCGCGCCACCTGAATTTGAAGGAGCTGTTGGCGTTCAACCACAGGGAAAATACCTGGCGAAGCGAAGGTATAGAGCACCTGTTCGTAGTGGCCGTAGATCAAGGATGTCACGCCAATTTCGATAGGCGTCGTCCCTGTCGTCGTCGGATAGTTAATGATCGTTGCGGCACCGGTGACAAACACGCCAAGCTGCGTCGAAGACTTTGTGACGACTGTCGGCCATGGCGTTGTAATCGACGATGGGCTCACAAACGCAATGGTGAATCGAGCCATCACTTCAGAGAAACAACGTGCGAACTGAGGCCGCTTCATCTGTGCGAGATCGCGTTGAACATCTTGTGTTGAGGCGTAGTACTGCGTGACCGAACCAGCCTCAGCGAGATTCCCGTTCTCCACGCTTCCATAAGGGTTGCTGGGTACTTGCGCTATTGGCGCCACTCCCGCTGCGCCAAACATGCGGTCCTTCGCATTCGAGAGTCCCACGCATGTTTGATAGGCATGCACAACTTCGTTATAGATCTTTTTCTGTTTTGGTGTTTCCTTTGATGCAGTTCCCGTCCCTAACAAGCCGCTCAGCGGAGCCGTTGCCGGATTATCCGCTTGCCACGTCGAAGGAAAGTCTTTGATCGTGAGATTCATGGAAGCCGCCAGCGCATGTGCTTGGGACGTTGTTGATGAAACGTTTCCGGGAGATGACTGAAGGATAAGTGCGAGCACAAGCGCCACCACGACAGCAACGGTCAGTACTGCACTTGCAATAAGCGCCTTTGATTTTCGCTTCATTGTTGAACTGGCCGTGAGCAAGCCATCAGGGTGACCCGACATCATGGTGGTGGTTGGGGATGGGCTGGCTGGCAACAGGAGCGCAATGAGTTCTTGGGGGGTTCCGCCACCAAGGTTCTCGGTAGGAATCGTCAATAAAAAAGGTCTTCCCGAGACCCAACCCGACAGCTCGACGTAGAAACCAACGAGGGCAGCCCTCGCTCCAATGAGTACTCGATACGGAAGCTGCCACGCAAGAAGAGGGTCGCCCCCACTCAAGGTAATACCCTGCGCGTCAAGAGAAAAGGCAAGGTCTGTTTTGGCTGGAAGCGATCCAATCGGCTGAGCCAACCGAGCACCCGTTCCAAAGAATCGAACGGTGGGCGTCAACTCACTCATGATGCACTTCTCGTCTCGCTCACTTCTCGCGCCGAATCGCGGGCTGCCTCAACAGCGCGTGCGAGATCGTCGTCGCTATGAGCGAATGAAACAAACATCACTTCATACGCTCCAGGAGCGAGCGCAATACCGCGACGCAACATGGCGTGGAAAAATGCTGGATACGCATCAGCGGCCGCAATCGCTTTTGACTCTGCGTAGTTAGAGGGTGCGGAGAAACTTGATCCTCCCGGTGCAACATAGAGCCCGAGAAGAGTCCCGGCCTGTGGAACACAGGCCCATAACCCACCATCTCGAATGGCTTGACAGAGCGCTCGGCCGAAGGTCCCCACTCGGTTCGTGTGGGTGGCGTAGTCCTGAGCGTCCACGGAGTTCAGTACGGCAAGTCCGGCCGCCATCGCCAATGGGTTCCCCGAGAGCGTGCCGCCCTGGTACACCTCTCCGAGCGGAGCCAAGTGAGAAAAGATTTCTCGTGAGCCACCAAATCCACCAACCGGAAGACCCCCGCCGATGACTTTTCCAAAACACCACAAGTCCGGGGTGACTCCCGTAGCTGCGGCACACCCTCCAGGTCCAATACGGAACCCTGTGATGACTTCATCAAAAATTAATAAGGCTCCAACTCGGTCACACTCAGCGCGTAGCCCCTCAAGGAACCCCTCTCGTGGCTTGACCAGATTCATGTTTGCGGCGATCGGTTCGACCAATACACATGCCACGTCATCTGACAATGTCGGCACGACGTTGTAGGGAACAACCATGGTGTCCCCAACAGCACCGTCGGGGACACCGGCTGATCCTTTCAGCCCAAGTTGTGCGACACCACTACCGCCGGCGACCAACAGCGCATCGGCGTGGCCATGATAACAACCATCAAACTTCACGATGGTTGATCGACCCGTCGCCCCGCGCGCCAGCCGCACGGCACTCATGACCGCTTCGGTGCCCGATGAAACAAATCGAATCTGCTCAAGACCGGGAACTCGTTCAACGATGGCTTCGGCGAGAAGGACTTCTCCGGGCGTCGGTGCCCCAAAGGTTGACCCGTTGCGTACGGTGCGATCAACGGCCTCGATGACGATGTCGCTGGCGTGACCTAAGAGACTCGCTCCATAAGACTGAACAAAATCAAGATAGGTCGTTCCTTCAACATCTTCAACGTATGCCCCTGACCCACGCAGCACGGTATAGGGCGTCCCGCCAACGGATCGAAACGAACGAACTGGTGAGTTCACGCCACCAGGAATTACCTCCTGGGCTCGTGCAAACCACGCAGCATTACTCATCGATTCTTTACTCATCGACGACTGCAGCGAGTTCAGATGCGAAGTAGGTCAAGATGATGTCCGCTCCGGCTCGCTTGACCGCCGTGATCTGTTCGATGGCCACCGCCGTGCCATCGATCCACCCGCGTTCACTCGCTGCTTTCACCATGGCGTACTCACCACTGACATGATACGCCGCTACCGGAATATCAACGGCTCGGGCAATGTCTGAAATCACGTCGAGGTAGGTCACCGCGGGCTTCACCATCACGATATCCGCCCCTTGGTCAATATCAAGTTGCACTTCGACCATGGCTTCTCGGCGATTCGTAAAATCCTGCTGGTACGCGCGGCGATCGCCACCTCCTGCAATCTCAACATTGACCGCATCTCGAAACGGTCCATAGAGCCCCGAAACGTATTTTGCCGAGTAGGCCAAGATGCCGGTGTCAATAAATCCGCCACCATCGAGAGCTTGGCGAATCGCAGCAACTTGGCCGTCCATCATTCCGCTCGGCCCGACAAAGTCAACCCCCGCTCTCGCTTGGGCCAGCGCCGCGGCTTGGTAGCGCAGCAGTGTGGCGTCATTATCGACCTTGCCATGCGCATCAAGCACGCCACAATGTCCGTGGTCGGTGAACTCATCGAGACAGAGATCGGTGAACAACACGATGTCATCACCAAACTCGTGCTTGACCCTGCGAGATGCTTGCTGAAGGATCCCATCGTCGTCGGACGCTCCTGAGCCAATCGAATCTTTGTGCTCCGGGAGCCCAAAGAGCATCACCGAGCTCACCCCATGAAGAAGAAGTGAGGAAATTTCGTCAATCAGAGAATCGAGAGTGTGCTGGAACTGGCCAGGCATCGAGGAAATTTCCTTCGGCGCCGCATGGCCTTCCGCTACGAAAAGTGGTGCAACAAGGTCAGCGGTCGACAGACGCGTCTCGCCAACAAGCCGCCGAATGGCGGGGGTTCTGCGCAGGCGCCGAGGCCGTCGTTCCAAGTGATCCACATTACGTAGCCTAGGCAACCGGCCACTTGCCAAAAACCGCTTCTTCAATGGCGCTAAAGAGCCCAGCGTCGTCGGGCGTTGGCGCTACCACCACTCGAGGAAATCCCTGCTCTTTTGCCGCATCTGCGGTTGTCGCCCCAATCGCCACGATCGACTGGTTTTTCCTGGGCGTGCAGCGCCCTTCAAGGGCTTCGCTGTAGGCGACGACCGCGCTGGGCGACGCCACCACGATGACCTCTTGTTGAGAGAGGGCCTCACAGGCTTGCTGCGACAAGGCGAAGGCGCGTGTGACGTAGGTGGTGGCCAGGGAGATCTTCCACCCATGTTGCTGAAGTCGCTCTTCTAACTCACGGCGGCCATCTTGTGCCTTGAGCACGAGAATTGCAGAAGGCTCCCACTCATCGGTGAGCGCCTGCGCGAGTGATGCTCCGCCGCTCCCCGAACCAATCAGATCTGCCTCGATGCCGATGGCAGCCAAGGCCCTGGCCGTTGACTTGCCGACGGCGGCGAAACTTACTGACGGTGGAATATCGATCCCCGCACCAAGTGACGAAATGATTTCAACGCTTGACGCCGACGTCACTGCTACCCAGGTGAAGTCAGCCAAGCGATTCCAAGCAGCAAGAAACGACTCTCCTTCATCATCAGGGGGATGCGTACCAATCAAGGGAACGATGGAAACTGTTGCATTGCATTTCTCGAGGCGGTTTGCCAGGGTCTGTGATCGATCGTCAGGTCGGGTAATGGCAATGGTGACATCAGTGAGATCAAGTGCGCTCATGATTCCTCAAATCCTGGATATGAATGCGCAGCTGTTCGACCAAGAACAGCCGGGTCAGTTCCTCGATGGACTCTGCGCTCTACTGAATGGGTCTCCTCGAGAAACATCACCGAGCGGATTTCAAGTTCTTCTCCGTCTACGACACACCATGCACCAACCGGCACAGAGCACCCCGCTCCCANAGTGGCCAGAAATGAACGCTCAGCGTCGAGGCAGCGATGATCGTCAACAAGATCAATGGCTTGAAGGACCTCGGCCACTGGGTCCCCCGCGCGACCCTCTAATGCCAAGGCTCCTTGCCCCACTTGAGGCACAAACATCAGCGGGTCGAGGCGTTCGGTGATCAATGCTTCTTGCCCTAAGCGCTCGAGCGCCGCCGCGGCGGTGACGATGGCGTCGACACCATCTCGCCCAGGCATTGCAAGGCGAGTTGCCATATTGCCGCGCAGTTCTACGAGATGAAGGTCAGGCCGCATCGATCGAAGGAGCTCTTGACGACGCGGTGAGCCGGTGGCGACCGTGGCACCAGGTCCAAGGCCTTCAAGTGATTTCCCAACCAGCACGTCAGCAGGATCACGACGTTCAGGGACGCAGAGGAGCGCCAGGCCCTCTGGGGTCTCACTGGGCAGGTCCTTGGCCGAATGCACGGCGATATCGGCTTTACCCTCGAGTACCGCCCGTTGAATCTCTTTCGTGAAGACCCCTTGTCCGCCAATCTCGCGCAGCGGCTGGGTCTGATTACGGTCTCCATGGCTCTCTACAAGCACGAGTTCAATATCGAGATCAGGGGAATCTTCAAGAAGAAGTTCTTGCACTCTTTTGGCCTGCACGACGGCCAGTGGCGAAGAGCGAGTGGCCAGACGAATGGTCATGCTCACAGATCAAAAAAGATTCGTGCCGCTTCAACGAGGCGCTCGCCACGAGGTGTCCCGACGCTTTCCTTCAGCGCCACCGTCGGTTCGTGAGCAAACTTCGCCAGCAGCGAGCGAGTAAGCGATTCCACCACTTCTCGTTGCTCCGGCGTCAGGTCAGAGAGTTCCGAACTACGACGGTCAATCTCACCGCGTCGAATCTCTTCTAAGCGTTCCCGGAGCGCCACAACGAGAGGAGCAGCACTTCTGCCACGAACGTTCTCACCATAACGAGCGACTTCATCAAGCACAATTTCTTGCGCATCGGCGATCTCGTCTTTGCGTTCGCTAACCGCTTGATCGACCACGCTTTGCAAGTCACTAATCCCGAGCACGTGTACGCCAGGCAACGCCGCGACGTCATGATGAACATTTCTCGGCATCCCAAGATCAAGAATCAAGAGCTCACGTCCCGATTCACTGGCAACATGCTCACCGCGAAGAACCGGCTCGGCGCTTTCGATGGCCGTCACGACAATCTGCGCAGCAGCAATCTCATCAGCCAGCGCTCCAAAGGTCGCCACTCTTAGAGGGACGGACGTCGAGAGTGACTTGACGAATTCGTCAGCTGAGGCCTTTGTCCGATTGATGACGACCACACTTCTGGGCTTCATCGTTGACTTCTCATCGACCAGGGCGTTCACCATCCCAGATCCCAGTGCACCCACGCCTACGAAGACGATCGACGCTTCACCAAAAGCATCCCCCAGTCGCTGACGAAGAAGTTCTAACGCTGCATAAGAGAACGATGTTGTGCCTCGGCTAATCCCGGTCTCGCTTCGTGCTCGTCGACCTGTTTGAAGGGCGTGGGTAAACAGAGCCGTGAGCAGAGGGCCTGCCGTCCCTTCTTGGATGGCACGTTCATGGGCACGGCGCACTTGGCCAAGTACTTCACTTTCACCCGGAACAACCGACTCAAGACCCGATGCCACCTTAAAGAGATGCGTGGCCACGCCACGATCGAAACAAACGGTCTGACACTCTTCTATCCGTTCTCGACTGACCCCCGACGAGGTCACAAAAATTTCAGTGAAATCTTCGACTGCATCGTGAAAGCGATCAACCACCGCGTAGATCTCTGTGCGCAAACAGGTTGAAAGAATGGCAACTTCTCGGACATTATCGTGGGCCGAAAGCGAACCGAGAACTTTTCCCATCTCGACATCATTGATCACGACCCGTTCTAAAAGATCCAGAGGGGCGCTTGAGTGTTCGAGACCAATCATGACAATCGCCATTGTTAGTACCGCACCCTTCTCAGGCTCATCACGGTCATCGCCCTAACGCGCGCGAGCGCTCAACAGCTGCAAAAACTGCTTCGACAAATGCTGAGCGAACCGCGCGCGCCTCAAGGGAACGGATTGCAGCGGCCGTTGTTCCTCCTGGTGATGTCACCTGAGCTCGCAGTTCTTCCGCACTTTGTCCCGATTCAACCAACATGCGTCCCGCACCCAAAATTGTTTCGTTGGCCAAGGTGCGCGCAACCTCACGCGTCAAACCTGCGGTCACGCCTGCATCAATGAGTGCTTCAGCGACCAAGAAGAGATAGGCCGGCCCAGAGCCCGACACGCCAGTGACGGCATCAAGTTGTCGTTCAGGAACACGCACCACCGTCCCCACGTTCGCCAGTAACGCTTCGGCCCAGTCAAGATCTTGTTTGGTCACATGGCTCCCACCCGAGATGGCGGTCACTCCTGCACCAACCAGTGCTGGCGTATTCGGCATGGCACGAATGACCGCCAGAGGTCCCGGGAGCGCTGCTTCAAGGCGAGCGCAAGGGATCCCCGCAGCGATCGAAAGAACTCGCTGAATCCCGAGTGCACCCACCAACTTGGTCGCACTCTCGGCGATCTCAGGCTTGACGGCGATAATTGCACTGGTCGCTGCGTCAATGTGTTCGAGGCCAGGCGTATCCACCAGAACGAGGTCATCATGGGCCAGGCGAAGCATCGCCCTGCGCTCGATGTCAGGTTCGACCACGACAATGGATGAGGCCGCAATGCTCCCCGATGAGAGAATTCCCTCCATCAGCGCCGTGCCCATCCGACCACCGCCCACCAAAATCAGTTCTGCAGCCATTCCCCTAACCTACAAGGCGAACGACCGCGCTAGTTGCGCTTCGACCTTCTGCGATAGATGTCCGGAAAGCCTAAGGACATTGCCGTTGGGAAGAATTCGTCGACATAAAGCAAGGAGCACCCAGCAATTCGGTCAAGTTCGTCATCATCGACCTGACTCGCTGGGATGCGGCCAACGAGATAGATGGCATTTTCGGGCCCAAAGGCAAATGACATCTGAATGAGATGCGCATTTTTCCTCAAGAGATAGGTCAAGACGTCGACCTGGTTCGCTTCCGGAGATGGCATGAACTGGGTTTCGAAGTGCAGAGTCCGCTGGTGAAAAGTGAGCCACAGCGTGATGAACTCTTTTTCTTCGCCCCGAAACCGCATCAACCACCGGTGTGATGCACTGCCGTCAGTGACTTGAATCCTCTCAATGGCGACTAGGGACTCACCCCGTTTGAGTTCGCGCGCGCCCCACGCGTCGATCGTGGCCACGACGTGGTCACGCTCTTGCGCTTCAGGTCGATCGATACGTGGCATTCGCTAGGCACACGTCACTAATCGTCGCGACGGCATCTCTTCAAACAATGCACCCAACTGCAGTGCTGTGGACCGCCATGAGTACTGCCGTGCATGGAGGACGGCAGTCGTCGAGTAGCGAGCATCTCGAAGCTCAGAATGCAAAATTGTCGCGACAGCCCTGGCATACAGCATGGGATCGGTGGATTCAATCAAGGCCCCAGTAATACCGTCGTCGACCAAGGTCGTCAGACCCCCCACCGCTGAAGCCACCACTGGCGTGCCACAGGCCAATGATTCAAGCGCCACTAAGCCAAAACTTTCTGATCGAGAGGGAACGATTGTCACGTCGGCCGCACGATAGTAGGACGACAACTGTTCGTGGGGTTGCGGCGGACGGAAAAGAACGAACTCTTCCATCCCCAAGGAACTGACTTGTTCGTTCAATCCACGAAGCGTGGCATCACCTTGGTCGCCACTCGGCCCCCCGACAATCACCAGGTGGACGTCTTCGCCTTGATCGCGCAAGCACGCCAAGGTCGCAACGGCGATGTGCGCTCCTTTGAGCGGTTGGATGCGCCCCACAAAAAGAAGCAGTGATCCGTTTGACGCGAGCCCAAGAGCTCGGCGTGCCTGCGCTGACTCGCCCGGTCCAAAAAACGCATGATCAACGCCAGGGGGAATCACGGCAATGCGTGAGCGATCCGCGCCATAAAGATCGACAAGCTGATTCGCTTCGACATCACACGATGCCAGCACCGCATCAGAACAGCCAATCACCAGCGCCTCTGCTTCAGCACGTCGTTGAGAAATATCAGCGACAACCTCTTCAGGCATCGCCTCGGCCTTGACGCGGTCAAGCGTATGGAACGTCGAGATCAGAGGAATATCGAGTTCGTGTTTTAAGGTATGACCCGCGAGCCCCGACAGCCAGTAGTTCGCGTGAATCACGTCGTAGGCCGGTTCATCGCTCCAACGTGCTTGGCGCATCGCACTCAGTACGTGCTCAGTAAATTCTGGAACGAGTTCCTCTAAGCGCTCCTTTGGCACAGCGCTGAGAGGACCTGCATCGACGTAGTGAACGACAAATCCTGGCTCAACGTTGATGCTTTTCGGGGACTGGGGCGACTCTCGCCGGGTGAAGACTTCACATCGGTTTCCCGAACGTGCGAGCGCACTAGCCAACTCACGTACGTAAACATTCATCCCACCGCCATCACCCGTTCCCGGCTGAGCCAGCGGTGAGGTGTGCATTGAGAGAATTGCGATTCGAGCCATGGTCCTGTTAATTCTAGGAATTCATTTCGTCTGATCCTTCAGACGACTGTGAAGCGATATTTTCCTGCGTTTCTCCTACAAAAGAACGGTAAATCTGGACCAGAGCTCGACGCTGTTCAAAGGTGAGATTGGGGTCACTATTAATATGTGCTTCGAGATTACTTTCTCGGTCTTCCTCAAGAATGCCCGCTCGGACGTAAAGCGTTTCAGCGGAGATCGCTAAACCTTTGGCAATCTGTTGAAGAATTTCTGCCGAAGGCCGTCGGAGCCCTCGCTCAATCTGAGAAAGATAGGGATTAGATATTCCTGCGAGTTCAGAAAGCCGGCGGAGCGACAAACGATTGGACGATCGTTGCTCTCGGATGAATGACCCAAGGTCCCGCAAGCGATCTGTTGGATCTGATGGCACTGACCCAGCCTAGAGGTCGTATTCAATTTGGCTGTTTTCTCCAGTACCGAGTTGGGCGTGGCGGTAGCGCCGCAGGTAGATCCACGAAATGTTCTCCGCTCGAATGGGCCCAAAATCTCGAGAATCTGTACTCGCCACAGTGTTGTCCCCGAAGACCGTGATCTGGTGGCCATCGACCTGGGCCACGCGTTTAATCAAGAGGCGCGTTTCGCTTTCTCGCGGATCCTCAAAGGCCACCACCGTGCCGACTTTCGGTACCTCACCCGGGAGTCGGCGGCGGAAAAGGATGCGATCCCCCGCCAAGAGGGCAGGGATCATTGAGTGCCCTTCCACCTCGCAGCGCAGAAAATATCCTTCAGCAAGAACACCACAAAGTGCGATGAGGCCGGATACTGCAGCGGCGCGTCGCCAAAGGCGTCTGGTCCTGGCTAAGGTTTTGGCCATAGCATTCATTGTGCCGGGTTTTTCGACGCTCGGCACATCAACCAATAACAGGAGAAACCATGAATCTCATTGACCGAGTTTTGACCCTGGCCGACAACGTCAGCGCACCTCGTTTTGGCGCAGCACATTGCGACCTTCCTTGTGGCGTCTACGACCCCGCGCAAGCTCGCCTTGAAGCTGAGTCGGTCAAGGCTTGCCAAGAGAAGTACAACGCCTCAGATGATCACGACTTCAAAACCCGGGCCATCCTCATCAAAGAAGAGCGCTGCGACTTGGTGAAGCACCACCTCTGGGTTCTTTGGACCGACTACTTCAAGCCTGAGCACCTCGCTGCCCACCCTGACCTTCACGATCTTGTTTGGAAAGCAACGAAAACTGCCGGTGAAGCAAAGAAAACGACCGACGCTGCCGTTGGCCAGCGCCTCCTTGATGAGATCGATGCAGTTGCCGCGGTCTTCTGGGAAACCAAGAAGTAACTAAATCATACGAAGCCTGCGACGGCTGGTCATCCGCTTCTCAAGCGTGTGGTCAGCCGTCGTTGCGCGTCTGGGAACAAGAAGTGCAGTACTGAAGTGTGGGCGTCGCCGTGAGCGCGTGACGATCAAGTTCTTTGGCACAGGCTTCGCAGCGACCATAGGTTCCCTGGTCGATGCGTTCCATCGCTGCTTCAACATCGTCAAGGAGTTGGGTGAGCCTCCCAAGGTCTTGCGCTGCTTGGTCTGAGGTCTCGTTCATGGTACTCATCCTATAGATCTTTCTCTCCTGGTCTTTCCGTCACTCCTTCTTTCACATCTTGCTCGATGGAGCGATGATTTTTGAACATTGGTCCCAAGTTCGAGACCAGCAGCGCTACGACGGTCACGAGGTAGAGCTGCCCGAGGACCGCTTCGCCAACCGAGATTGTCCGACCAACTTGGTGTGCTGCCGTGAGATCGCCATAGCCAACGGTGGTCATCGTGGCGAAGCTGTAATAAAGAAGGTCCGAAGCTGATCCACGCCCCACCTGCTGGAAGAAATGCTGATTCGATATGTTCTGAATCTCGCCGAAGAGAAATGCGAAAAATAACCCAATCATCAGATAGAAACAAAGCGCCGCCATCACTGTCTGGAAATCAATAATTCGCCGCTTGACGACGGCACGAAGAAGTTCAAACGGGGCGACGATGACCAACAACAGGCTGATTGTGGAAACCGCTTTATCGAGTTGCTGTGACTGTTCGGAGAGATTCAGCACACCTGCGAAGAGCCCAAGAGTAATGACGATCCCGCTCCAGATAACGAGGATTCGACGAGCCCCCGTCGCATAGAGGGCGATGATAAGCGTTAGCGATTCAACGGACAAAATAACGAGAGATTCCCAACGACCTTTACCCAGCGAGCCGCACAGAATAAACGTAATCAACAGTGAGCAGAAGAGAATTCCAAATCGCGACGTAGGATTGACATGCTTCAAGACTGGCCGAATCGTTACTTTTTTCTTTAAGGTGGATTGCTCCCTTGTCGCCACGTCACGCTCCTTTCTTCGTACTGTGCTAATCCATGGTCTGTTGCGACGTGCCCACTATCCTTTCAGACACCGATGGAACTTTGAGGTACTCATGTTCCTGGTGCCATCAGACTTCCAGGCCACTAAGAGAAACGAGTAAAAAACGTGCCCCGACCTCAGGAGCGTGATCACCATCAAAGGCGCACGCTGTTGCGAAACGGACTCTTCCTTCTCGGTCTCAGCGGTCTTGTTCTGAGTGCGTGTAGCTCGTCAAGTGCTCCCCCAACGTCGACCACCACAACCACTGCTGCGCTTTCTGGCTTCGCCAGCCAACCGGCGGCCACCATCTTGAGTGACGCCTGTGGCGCCACCCTTGACACCACATCGCTCGTTGCATCGACGGTCTACGCGACGCCTCTCAAAGCCGCCGGGGCGATTTCGATGCGGTGGACAACCACGAAGTCAGGAAATAGTGGCGCAGTTCTCTACCTTGGCAAAGGTGCTCTCCGCTCTGTGGTGACGCCACTGACGACCTATTTACGAGGAAATGTTGCCTACTGGACAACAAATGCCACCCCACCCCAGCCGACGAAAGCAGCTTCGTTGGCTGGCAAGTGGGTTGCCATCGCGACGACGAGTCCCAACAGTGGAATCGCCGCACCGTCCATTTCTCAATCAAGCCTGCAAGGACTCCTTGCAAATTGTGTTCCGCCTGTCCCTCCCGTCAAAGGTTCCNTGAGTCGTGGAGGCACCACCCCAACCATTTCCGTCTCCGTGAGTTCTGCGGGCCAGGTTCAGACATTTTTTGTCGCNANGTCTGGGCCGCCTTATATCGTCAANANAACAATCACCGGAGCACCGACAGGAAACCAAGTCACACTCTTGTCAGGATTTAACAGCCAGCCAGCCGTTAGCGCCCCAGCTGGCTCGACGCTAATTGATCCACTTCTCGCTGCTGGCTAGTCCAGACGGTTAGAGGTAGTGCGGAGGAGTTTCGTGGCGATCCCGCTGAATCAAGCGGATTTCGCTCCGTAAGCGATCAAGGTCGCTGCGGAGAGTTCGGACCAACTCTTCAAGTTCCTCACGGGTCAACGATTCAAGGGATCGATCACTACTCACCTTGAGGACCTTACGCCTCTTGGCCTGTCGCCACCGGAATTTCCAGTCGGCCCGGGTCACCCACTACGATCGTCAACGGACCGCTAGCTCATCGGGTAGAGCAGGGGACTTTTAATCCCAAGGTGGCGAGATCGAGACTCGCGCGGTCCACTAAGAAAACCGGGCATCAACAGCGCTTTCAGTCGCACAAGGCAATACGAACTGGGCCAGATTCTCTCTCAACGTCCTTCGACCATGCTCCGGGTACCGACAGCCCTCGATTCGGGCTTGTGTGGCGCAGGCGATAGCGCCCAAGGACTCGGTTACCTTGACGAACCGCAAGAAATTTTTTCGATGAAAACAAACGCGTTCGAAAATAGAGCCTCTCGAGTTCTTCGTTGAGGACCAGTCGTTGTGGTGTCACCCAGAGCAATGATTCGTCACACTCAAGCGGAACAACGATTCGTTGGGCGACGATTGGTTGGTAAATCTGGCGAGCGATATGCATCGCCGCCTCGGCACCTCGTCGAGCCGCGATTCCCGCAGTCTCTGCCGGTTGAACAAGATTTCCCGCAGCAAAAATCTGATCAACTGAAGTCCTTCCGTCACTCTCGACCATCGGTCCACGGGTCAATGGCGAGATCTCGATAGCTGACCGATACGCAAGTTCGGCGTCGGGTACCCAGTCTCCCGTAAAGACGATGGTGTCAACATCAATTTTTTCGACCGACCCGCTTGCAACGTTACGCAGCAAGGCTCCTTCAACACGGTGAGTGCCGAGAATCTCAATCAGTTCAGTTCCCACCAAAAGGGGTGTTTGAGAGACGGCCCTCGTCAGTAACGATGCCCCCCATAAGGATTGATGGCGAGGGTGGTCTGTCACCATGGCCACACATGAAACCCCTGCGTGACGCAGTGTCTGCACGGCGGAGAAGGAGATGTGCTCTGCCCCCACCACCAACGCACGGCTTCCCACCGGAAACTTCTTGAGTCCAACCCACTGTTGGAGTTGGCCAGTGGTGAATACTCCGGCGGGGCGCGTCCCTGGGACGAGGCGAGCTGAACGCGGGCGTTCTCGAACACCAGTCGTGAGAAGGACGAAACGAGGATGCAGATCAAGAATCCCATGCGGCGATGTCACCCTTGTGGTCTTGTCCGGAGCAATCGCATTGACTGTTGAGCTCGTGGCGATCTCGATGCCAAGATCTTGGGCTTTGGAAACGAGTCTCTGCGCATAGTTCGGCCCGGTGAGGTTTCTACGGAGATCTTGAAGGCCAAAGCCTGGATGGAAACAGTGGCGTGGAACTCCCCCGGCTTCTCGTTCACGCTCGATCACCACCACTTGAGCGACTCCTCTTTTCTTGAGTTCAATCGCTGCACTGAGCCCAGCGGGCCCGGCTCCGACGATCAGCACGTCGGGGGCGATTTGATTTTCTCCCACGCTACTCATTGGAAACCCATCAATGACTCAGGTGCTGTTCCCAACTCGCGGGCGACGACGTCGACCACTTCGGCACCACAGTAAAAGCCCTGGCATCGTCCGTTGAGGGCGCGCGTCCGTCGACGGACCCCTTCGAGGTTTTCAGCAGCGATCATGGCGTGGCACGCATCGCGTACCTCGCCGAGACTCACTTGCTCGCAGTGGCAAAGCACCGTTCCATAGGCGGGGTCTTCGCTAATTTTGTTTGGGTCTTGAAGAGGACGAATTTGACACTCGCCAAGCGGGGGCATCGTGAAGCCACTTTCAAGATCTTTCCCCGATGAAATCTCGACTCCGACCGATCGCAGCAGTTCGGCGACGTACTCAGCGATCCCCAACGATCCTGTTAACCCCGTCGATCGGATTCCCCCAACGCAGACATAGCGCTCATTGGGGTAGCTCGTAATCTGATAATCGCGATGCTCTGTTGCGGCACGAAGACCGGCATACACCGCGGTGACGTCGTAATCCATCAAACGAGGAAGAATTCTTTTTCCGTCAGCGAGGAGCGTCTTGACCCCATCACTCGTTGAGCGCGTGTCTCCCTTGTCGTCGAGATCCTCGGCCGTGGGACCGAGCAGGAGATTTCCCCACACCGTTGGAGAAACAAGGACGCCTTTGGTTCGCTCAGTCGGAACAGGCAGGACAATCCCCGAGAGTAAGGGTCGCGCCAGCTTGTCAAAAACCAAAAGTTGGCCTCGTCGCGGCGTAATCGTAAAACCTTCATGACCGATCATCCGGTCGATCACATCTGAATACAGGCCTGCCACATTGATCAGCCAGCGCGCACCATAGCTTCCCTGGTGCGTCTCGAGAAGATGGCGATCCTGCGCTTCAGTAATGCCCAGAATCGGCGTTGAGCGAAAGAGCGTTACGCCACGCAGCACTGCCTGGTTCGCAAATGCCAAGGTGACTGACCACGGATCAATGATTCCTTCGCCAGGGACCACCAGACCACCTTGGACCCCGTCGCCAAGGTGAGGTTCGCGGCGAATGACCTCTTCGGCTGAAATGATTTCCGTATCCACCACACCGTTAGCAAGGGCTTTTTCTTGCAAGTTCTTGAGTGCGGCTGCTTGTTCTGCATCCCATGCCACAAGGACGGCTCCCGTTCGCTCGAGCGCGATTCCCGTCTGCTCGGCGAAGATCCCAAGTTTCTCGTACCCACGATGTACGAGGCTTGACTCAAGAGAGCCGGGAACCGTATCAAAACCTGTATGCCAAATCGCGGTGTTGGCCTTTGACGTGCCGTTGCCGAGGTCCGACGACGACTCAAAGAGCGCAACGGTTAATGAACCCCCTGAAAGCTCGCGGGCGATTGCACAACCAACGACTCCTCCCCCAATAATGGCGATGTCAAAGTTCGCTTCGGTTTCGTTCATGACTGCTGTTCCGCCGATCGGTCCCTGACCCGCTGGGTCGCTTGGACAAACGCCGCAAGTTCGCTCTCGGCTTCGTCGAGTGAGATCTTCGGTTCAAAGATGACACTCGCTACATCCTGCTCGACGTTCGTGAATTTGCCCAGGCTCCAAGCCATTGCGGGCCATCTGGGCGATTCCCAGAGCCGTAGCGTGAGGCGATGAAAAGACCTCCACCGGACATTGCAAGAGGTCCGCTTGATACTGCATCAAAATGGCCGACTGAGTCAGTCCTCCATCGACTTTGAGTTGGCGAAGTGCTTGGCCGAGATCACCGGTGGCGCTCTTGGCCATCAGCGCGATTTGTGCCGCCAAACCGAACAGTGCGGCCCGCACAAGATGAGCAGGTCGGGTACTCAGCGAGATGCCCTCGATGAGACCTTGGGCGTGAGGATCCCAATTCGGTGCGCCAAGGCCGGCCAACGACGGGACAAACGACAGGCCGCCTGTATCGGGAACCTGTTGAGCGACGTCATCGAGTTCACTCGAGTTTGCCAGGAAGCCCAATTCGATTAACCAGCTCACGACTGATCCGGCCGTATAGACCTGGCCGTCGACGCAGTACGAACGTGTCGAGCCGAACTGCCAGGCCACCGATGTCGACAGCCCCGTTGACGAACGTTTTGCTTCCTCGCCGATATTGACAAGAAAAAACGCGCCGGTGCCATAGGTGCACTTGGCATCTCCTGCTCTCAGGCACTGTTCCCCATAAAGTGCCGCTTGCTGATCAACCATCAACCCCGTTATGGGGACTTCTGCGCCGAACGCCTCCGTGACCCCAAATGATCCCGCGCAATCCACAATGGGCGGAAGGTCCTCAGCATCGATACCAAAAATCTCACAGGCTTGAAATGACCACTGACGCGTCTCTAAATCCATGACCAATGATCGTGAGGCCGTTGTGACATCCGTCATGGCTTCACCAACAAGGTGGTGGAGGATCCAAGCATCACTGGTTCCGATCATGCCGTCGGGGGTTCCTTCTTCTCGAATCCACGCTAACTTCGGCGCTGAAAAATAAGGGTCGAGTGGGAGCCCTGTGAGCGTTAGGAGTTGTTGCTCGGAACCTTGAAGTCGGTCTGTGATACCCGCGGCGCGGCGATCTTGCCATGTAATCGCTGTCGTCAGCGGAGCGCCCGTGGCTCGATCCCAAGCGAGGACCGTCTCTCCTTGGTTGGCGAACCCCACCGCGTCGATGGGGACGCCTGCGCGCTCACATGCTTGACGACCAGCGAACAGAACCGAATCGAGAAGTTCCTGGGGGTCTTGCTCGACCCACCCGTCAGCCAGTGCAATGGGGGCGACCGGTACCTCGACAACAGCGTGAAGTTGGTTAGAGTCTCCAACAACAACGGCTTTTGTTGATGATGTTCCCTGATCGATAGCAAGGATGTTCATAGCCGCCTTTGTTCTCGTCGTCGATCAGGCCAGCCTAGAACTCCTCACAGATCCAAACGAAACGGAGAGTCTTGACGCGCACGAGCGCCGCCAACGCGTTAATCAGCGCATCAGATCTGCGGAGGTCTCCATTCCGGCTTTCCAGACTGAGCGCGCAATGATCTTTGAAGGGTCAGCCCGGGGCGCATATTTAAGCCCGATATCGCGAGTCTCTTCAAGAAGTCCTTCAGACAGCGTGGTTGGCGTGAGGCCGAGGCTCAAGAACCGATCCCTGGTGACATTGAGGTCATTCTCAACCGCTTCGTTGCGCGGGTTCGGAAGGTAGGCAACCTCAACACCGGTCAGCGAGGCAATCAGCTCCGCTAAATCATTGACCCGATAGGTCTCGGTCACTTGGTTAAACACCGAAACTTTCTCCCCCCGATTCGGAGGATTCTTCAGCGCAATTTCAATGCAACGGACCGTGTCTTTAATGTGAATGAACGCACGAGTCTGGCCACCCGTGCCGTGCACGGTCAAGGGGTGGCCGATCGCCGCTTGCATGATGAAGCGGTTCAAGACCGTTCCGTAATCACCGTCATAGTCAAAACGATTGATGAGTCGTTCATCGAGTGCGGTCTCGGGAGTTTGCGTACCCCACACAATGCCTTGGTGGAGATCGGTAATCCGGAGTTCATCGTTTTTGGCATAGAACGCAAACAGCAACTGATCAAGTGTTTTGGTCATGTGGTAGACAGACCCAGGATTTGCAGGGTGCAAGATCTCACGATCAAGCTCGCCGTCAGGGGTCGGAACTTTAACGGTCAAATAGCCTTCAGGAATTGGAGCCGACCCCGACCAGCCATAGCCATAGACGCCCATCGTCCCCAAATGGACAACCGCAATATCAAGACCTGTTTCAACGATCGCACACAACAAGTTGTGCGTGCCCGTGACGTTATTGTCAACTGTGTAACGCTTCGCTCGAGGGTTTCGCATCGAGTAGGGAGCGGCACGTTGTTCCGCGAAGTGGACCACCGCGTCAGGTTGTTCCTTGATGAAGAGATCAACGAGTCGCTCATACTCTTGGGCTAAATCAAGGTTGATAAATCTGATTTCATTGCCGGTGAGTTCTTTCCAAACGTCAAGGCGCTCTTCAATTGGCCGAATTGGCGTCAGCGAGTCCACATCGAGATCGACGTCAATAAGTCGGCGACTCAAATTGTCGACGACAACAACCTCATGGCCTTGAGCGGAGAGATGGAGTGACGTCGGCCACCCACAAAAACCATCACCACCGAGTACAAAAACTTTCACAGGGACCTTTCCACGTTCGACCATGACGGCCTCGAATCTCAGGCAATTCTCAGGTTTGATTACCTTAGTCCTGCTCGGAGCCGATCAGCGGCGACCCAGGAATTGCTCCTCTGAGCGTTAACAAGGTCCGAATCTTGCCAAGCGATGACTCGGACTAGCCGTTGAGCCCCGCAACAATCTGGTTGAACGTCGCCGATGGACGCATAACCGCATCAGCACGTTTGGCATCAGGGCGGTAGTACCCGCCGAGATCCGCTGGTGAGCCTTGGACAGCCAAGAGTTCACCGACAATGATCTCTTCTTTGTCTTCAAGCTGTCGTGCGATCGCACCAAAGGTGGCAGCGAGTTCCGCGTCAAGCGTCTGGGCCGCCAACTCCTGGGCCCAGTAAAGCGCCAGATAGAAGTGACTGCCACGATTATCTATGCCCCCAAGTTTTCGACTCGGGCTACGGTCTTCATTGAGCAATGTTCCCGTAGCGCGATCAAGCGCGTCGGCCAAGATCTGCGCTCGCTGATTCCCTGTCGTTTGAGCGATGTGTTCAAAACTCACGGCCAGCGCCAGAAACTCGCCGAGCGAGTCCCATCGCAAATAGTTCTCTTTAACGAGCTGTTGAACGTGCTTCGGCGCAGACCCACCAGCTCCTGTTTCAAAGAGTCCGCCACCATTCAACAGGGGGACAACAGAAAGCATCTTGGCGCTTGTTCCCAACTCCAGAATGGGGAACAGGTCCGTCAGATAGTCTCGTAACACATTGCCGGTAACAGAAATCGTGTTCTCCCCTCGGCGAATGCGCTCAAGAGTGAAGGCAATGGCCTCGGCCGGTGCCATCACGTCAATCGTCAAGCCATCCGTCTCGAGAGCCGAGAGCGCGGTGTTTACCTTTGCGATCAGCTGCGCATCGTGACCACGGCGCACGTCGAGCCAAAAAATCGCAGGATCTCCAGTTGCCCTTGCTCGGGCAACCGCAAGTTTCACCCAGTCTTGAATTGCTGCGTCTTTGGTTTGGCACATCCGAAAGATGTCACCCTCTGCTACAGGAATATCAAAGACCGTTGTGGTCCCGTCTTTTACGACGACAGAGCCTTGGCCTGCTATCTCAAAAGTCTTATCGTGGCTTCCGTACTCTTCTGCAGCTTGGGCCATCAAGCCCACGTTGGAGCACGATCCCATGGTCGAAGGGTCAAAGGCACCGTTCGCCCGACAGTCATCAATCACCACTTGATAAATCCCGGCATAACTCGAGTCAGGAATCACAGCGAGGGTGTCCGCTTCTTCGCCACCTGGACCCCACATGTGGCCTGAGGTGCGAATCATGGCCGGCATAGAGGCATCGACAATGACATCGCTAGGTACATGGAGATTGCTAATACCTCGGTCAGAATCAACCATGGCCAATGGAGGGCCGTCCGCGATCTCTTGATCAAACGACGCTCGAATTGCGGCACCTTCCGCAAGGTCTCCAAGACCGTCAAAAATTGAACCCAGACCATTGTTCGGCGTGAGGCCGGCTTTAGAGAGAATCGCACCGTAGTGTTCAAAGGTCCGAGGGAAAAACGTTCGCACGACGTGACCAAAAATGATGGGGTCAGAAATCTTCATCATCGTTGCCTTGAGATGGACCGAAAACAGCACGTCGTCACGAAGTGCTCGAGCGATCTGCTCAGCGAGGAATTCCCGAAGTTCGCTGATCCGCATCACTGCGGCATCGATCACTTCACCGGACTTCACCGGGATATCTTCACGAAGCGGTGTGGCATTCCCTTGATCATCCACAAACGTCACGCTCAAGTGACTCTCAGCTTCCATGACTACTGAGACCTCTGTTGAGAAAAAGTCACCTTCGGTCATGTGGGCCACGTTGGTCTTTGAGTTTGACGACCAGGCACCCATGCGATGGGGGTGTGACTTGGCGTAGTTCTTCACTGACGCTGGGGCGCGGCGATCGGAGTTCCCTTGGCGAAGCACAGGGTTCACCGCGCTACCGAGAACTTTCTTAAACCGAGCCAATGCGTCCCGCTCTTCATCGGTCGTTGGATCAGCCGGATAGTCCGGGATGGCAAAACCTTGCGCCTGTAACTCAGTGATGGCTTCGTTGAGTTGCGGGATCGACGCCGAAATATTCGGAAGTTTGATGACGTTGGCCTCTGGGGTGAGGACGATCGATGCTAATTCGGCGAGGGCATCACTACCTTGATGATCGGCGTCGAGGCGATCTGAGAATGCGGCGATGATCCTGCCAGCCAAAGAGATGTCCCTCGTCTCAACCTTGACTCCGGCGAGCGCAGCGTACGACTGCACGATAGGTAGGAGCGAGTAGGTGGCCAACGCGGGCGCTTCGTCAGTGAGGGTATAGATAATGGAAGAATCAGCCATCTGACGACTTTCTTTTCGGGGGGCTTGCTCCTTTAAAGATAGACCGGATTAGGGATTTCTTCCAAAGGCTGTCTGCGTCGCCACGGCGACCTATTCTGAACAAGATGTCCCAACAAGCGAAGAGAAGGAGTCGGTGACCATGCCACGACCGAAGGACATCTCCGTTGTCGACCTGATGATTGGATTCCCTTCTCGAAATGCTCGGGCGAACTACGACTACTTACGCACGCAAACAAAAGATGCTGAGAGCAACGAAATGGAGTTCTTAGCTGAGTACATGTTCAAAGACGTTCCCAATTCATTGGCCGAAGACGAAGATGCGATCGCCACCACGCTCGCCGGCATGGACCGCCACGGTATCGGCATTGGCCTCATTTCCGTTGGGAGCGCACAGGCTGCCAAGGCTCTTAAGGACTACCCCGACCGCTTCAGAGGTTCTCTCGAGATCGACCCCAACGACATCACGGGATCAGTGCGCGCCATCCGCGAAGCTTATGAAACACTCTCGATCGTTGCTGTCTCCACCTTCCCAGCGGGGTGTAACCCTCAAGTACCCATCAGTCAGTGATCGTCGTTACTACCCCATCTATCAAACCTGCATTGACCTTGACCTTCCCATCATTGTCAATGCCGGTATCGCAGGACCTCGATTCCCCTCGGCGTGTCAAGACGTCATGCACTTTGATGAGGTCTGTTTTGACTTCCCCGAACTCACGATCATCATGCGGCACGGCGCGGAGCCCTGGGAAGACCTGGCCGTCAAACTGATGCTCAAGTGGCCAGGGCTCTATTACATGACGAGTGCCTTTGCCCCTAAGTACTATCCCAAAGCAATTATTGACTACGCGAACACGCGCGGAACCGAAAAAATCATGTACGCGGGGTATTACCCAATGGGTCTGAGTCTCGACCGCATCTTTGAAGAGATGGAAGATGTTTCCTTCCGAGACCATGTCTGGGAGCCATTTCTCTCGGGCAATGCTCGGCGGCTCTTCAAATTGAACTAGCTGAAATCCAAATTTGCAAAAAACGCCAGCGACGCCGATGAAACAGAAGGGCCGACCCATCGGGCCGGCCCTCAACTGTTCAATCAATGGTGGCGGGGGCAAGATTTGAACTTGCGACCTTCGGGTTATGAGCCCGACGAGCTACCAGACTGCTCCACCCCGCAGAGTAGATGATAGGCGAAAAGTCCTGAATCTCCAAAGTGTCTGCTGATGCGGCCTGGCATCAGCCCAATGATGGGTCTGAAAGGTAGAGCCGAAGTTGAACTTCTCGCTTCATCGTAAGTTTCGCGGCGTAGCGTGTCCCCCAGAACCAGACCCACGCAGCAATCGGAACGGTGACGATCAGACCAACCACAATATGTGAATGATCAAGGTGAAGATGATGGATTTGGACATTATGGAAGATCCACAAGGTTGGGGCCATCGCAATCATTCCCAGAGCGGGTACTAATAAATATGGCACCACAATCAAGATGCCCCAGCGGAGCCAAAGGTGCTTCCACTCAGAACGACGGATCCAACGTTCCTTTAACGAAATGGGGTGATAGGGCCAAATGATGCCGAGGAGACAAGAAATCCCCAGCGAGCTCAAAGGAACCGATGCCACATAGCCAATCACCAAGACCATGGTCAGCCAATCACCCGTAGACCCGCCCACAATAGCGGCCACCGTAATCACGACGGGGGTTACAAAGAGCCATAGCACCAGATGTTTCGCGCGATAGAGCCGAGTGATCATCGCAGCATCGCCCATCGCTGCGAGCATCCGCTTCGAGTCAGGAGCAGACTCGTTCGTCGCGGGGACATCGGAGATCATCCAGGATGCTAAGACAATCGGAAAGTAAAAAATTCCGTGAAGGTTAAAGATCAAGTCATAAAGGTCAATGGGGGCAAAAAACCAAAGAACCGTTACCAAGAGTGCATTCGCAATCAGGCAAAGAAGTGTGCCCGAAGGTTCCATAATCATACGAGCCAATTCGTCACGAATGGCCTCTCTCAAATCCGCGGGAAGATTCTCTTCTTTACGCCTGAGGAGAGTAAGCCACGTTGCCATAATCATCATTGTCTCAGACATTGAGGAGCAAAGGAATGAACTCCTTGAACCCAGCAGTACAATTTCTCCACAGGAGGTCTTGACGATGCCCGTCACTCGTTTGAACCACGCAGTGCTCTACATTACGAATCTTGAACGAAGTCTGAGCTTCTGGATGGGGCTTCTTGACTTTGAAATGATTCTCGAGATTCCCGGCCAAGCTGCGTTTCTCAGGGCACCTCTCTCGACCAACGATCACGACCTCGGGCTGTTCGCTCTCGGCGACCAGTTGATCGGCCCCACCGCAGGAACAACGAGCGTTGGCCTCTATCACTTAGCCTTCGAACTCGATACGCTTGGTGAACTTGAGCGGCTTTCTTCCGTCATGGCCTCAGCCGATGCCTTAGTTGGTTCTTCTGATCATGGAACGACCAAGTCGCTCTATGTCGTCGATCCTGACGGGATTGAAATAGAACTCTGCTGGATTATCCCAGCGAATCTTCTCGACGAGGCAACGATCGCGTCAAAAGCAACCACAGCCCGATTGGACATGGCCAAAGAGATTGCGCGCTACGGGGCTCAAACGAAGGGTGGGATTGGCATCTCACAGCCAAGGTAACGAAGGGGCCGTTAGGGCTTGATCTTCGCCATCGCCGCAGTCGTTTTCTTCGCTGTCTTGGGCTTGGTGGTTGGAGTTGTCACCGGAGACGTCGTCGTGGTGGCAGACGGAGACGTTGACGAGTTTGTGGAAGTAGCCAAGGCCCCTTGCGCTGCAAGAAGTTGAGCGTACATTGCCTGGATCGCCGCCTGATAGCCAGCCAGATTGCCGCTCTGCAGGGCGGCTTGTGCAGTTTGGTAGTCAGCCTGCGCTTGGGCCAGATAGGCAGCGATCGCGGCCGCATTTGCTGAAGAACCTGTTCCCGAGTTCGAACCGGATCCTGAGCCCGAGCCCGAGCCTGATGGATTCGTCGGGAGCG
>TBL_comb47_HYPODRAFT_10002059_pt1 | contig 25217 bp, 22 predicted proteins | sample TroBogypolimnion_40_FD_10682 | JGI IMG/M metagenome (IMG submission 10682)
AGTGCCTGTTGGGCATGCACTTCGGCCCCTCGCTGGCGTGGTATCGACCCTGGGTGAATCACCAGGCCACAAGGACACGTCACCCTGGCCCCATGCTGTTCGTCAGGGTTCGCTCCACCTGGAATAATCTCCACTTGGTAGCCATGTCTGGCTGCCTCCTTGATCATTGCTTTTGTAACCTTTGCCCGGGTTCCATTGAGTGCGTGAAGGCCCAACATGAATCTCCGATTTTGGTAAGCGTGCCACTCGTCGGACTCGAAATTTGCTGGCGTGAAGAACAAGCTGTGGCTTTGGAAATGCGACTCGCGGGCCTGATTCAAAGCGTGGAGCCAAGCAAGGCTCAGGGTTCGGGCCGGCCGAACTTCGCTGCGTCGCCCACCGACGCGAACCAATACCGCCACTCCTTCGATTTCACGGTGAAGAGTGTATGTCACGGCCCACAGGATGGCGTGGGCCGCTTGGGGGTCGTACTCCAGAGCCTGCGAAAGTTCCGATGGCAGGGTCGCGAGAATCTCGACCGGCCCACAAAACACCTCTGTCTCGGTCAGCTGGGTCCCATAACCATCCATACCCATGCACAGATTGGTGATCAAGCTTCGCTCTGGTTGGCCAACACCAGGCTTGTGACCCACTTGCCGCCAGAGTTGCAAATTGAAAAAATGAGGGCGAATCAGCCCTGCCTCGTCCCTGTAGGTCGGCAGCAGCGCAAGACAGCCTGCCTCCTTCGGGCTCTGTAGGTGCTTGGAAATGTACCTCCACACCCTGCTGGAGCAGGACCCGACCAGATCACTGCTGACACTCACCCACAGGTTCATCGATGGATCTCCGGAAATCCCAGTAATTCAGCGCGGGAAGGAAATGGGGGTTTCTGAATTGGCACGTCCTTCCTGAGTTCGAAGGAATAGCCATCGGCCCGCATGAGCAAATGGCAGTTTTGGTGACTGGTCCCCGGAACAATGCCGCCCGTGGTTGTTACGACCACTCGGCCCACGTGGACCCGGGCTTTCTGACTTTTCGGGACCACCGCCTGGACCAGATCGTCCGCCCTGAACCCATTGACCGACTTTTTACGCATCAAGTGGCCCTGGGGGAAACCCGACGACATCACCCGGGCCCGGTGGTAGCTACCGAGGTCCGTGGCTGTGATGACCAGGGTTGGCAGGCTCCAGTCGGAGATCCCGGCCATCAGCCCGACCCAGAGCCCGTGGAAGGCGTGGATTTTGAGCAGGCCTTTGGGGGTCTGGTTCCAATTGGTCCTGCCTCCACTGGCGACTTCCCCCGGCAAGCCGGTGGCCATGAGGGCATTAACCACTGCCCAGCGGGTCAAATTGACGGATACAGCGTCCTTCATCCAGGCCTTGGCCTGGATTAGGATTCGCTTCAGGCGCTCAGGGCGCCTCACGGTTGGCCCTCCTGCTGCATCAACCGGAGCGCGCGGCGAACAGACTTCACGGCTGTGAGTAGGAGCTTGCCAAGGAGGTCTGAGTCGCTGAGATCAAGCCCTTCGGCGGCATCCCGCAGCGAGCGCCAGGCATCAGCCAGGGCACCTGTGAGCCGGATGCGTAAGGTGATCGACCCAGGGGCGGAGGCATCTTGGACTCGATCGAGCTTTTTCCGCAAGCGCTCATGGGCTGTCAGTTTCGGCAGGGGTAGTTTCATGGTCATTCCTGAAGGAGGTGGGTATCGACCCACACTTTTCAGGATGGCTAGCCGATAGCGGTGATCTCAGCTGCGCAAAAACCCCTATTGCGCACGCTGCCGCTGAGCCCCCCCTGGAAAGGCGTCAGGAACTGACCATACCTCTCCGCCCAGGAGCCTCTAGGTCGTTCGTAAAATGAAACCACAACATATTTTAGAACCAATAAGTTGGTTGTCGTGAGCCGAGACGATTCTCAGTCTATTTCGCGCCTCTTTGCCAATTTAATGGATGAGAAACTCCAACCGGGGCTAAGCGCCTAACCGCTCTGAGATGTCACCGGACAACATGCAGCGGAATCAAAGTGGGAATGCGTTCCCGCTGATTTAAGGCCCAAGAGGGTGAATTAATTAAAATACTGAAAATATTTTGATAGCCCAAATGTTCGTGCGCAATAGACAAGGCCCTGCCGTAGGGCGGTCTGGGTATATAAATTTAGATTCAAAAGGCATTTATACGTAACTTGAGGTGTCGTTGAGTCCAACTCAGGGTTAGTTCAAGGCTACTTCCCTCCACGAGGGTCCTCAGGTGCTCCCAGACATTGCGCAATCGAGCCAAGGGCTGCTTGGTCGCCCCTTGGGTGCTTCATTAGAGGCCAGTCCACGGACTGTCTGGAACGCAGAAAGCCAATCATGCACTGCCTCTGAATACGGCAGCCTCAGCCCTCGTAAGGGCAAGGAGGTTGCTGGGGTCCAGGAGGCTGACCTTTAGCTCTTCTGGGTGATATCCCCAGCCGAGGGGCTCAGCAGGACATTGTCGATGAGCCGGGTGCTGCCCACATAGGCGGCGACGCAGAGGGCGGCGGCCTTGTCCACGGGGCCTTGGATGGGCTCCAGGTTCTGGACGTCCACCAGCTCCAGGTACTGCACCGAGTCCACACCGGCCAGGGCGCTATAGGCAAGCTTCAGGAGCTTGTCCGCCTCACGCTCGCCCCCGTCGAAGGCGGCCTTGGCGGCCAGCAGGGCCTCGCTCAGCTGCAGGGCCCGACCACGGGCATCCTCGTTGAGGTAGATATTGCGGCTGCTGAGGGCGAGGCCATCGGCCTCCCGAATGGTCGGCACCACCACCAGGTCCACGGGCATGTTCAGGTCCCGGGCCATGCGGCGGACCACCACGGTCTGCTGCAGGTCCTTCTGGCCGAAGAAGGCCAGGTCTGGCTGAACGATGTTGAAGAGCTTGGCCACCACCGTGGCCACGCCCCGGAAGTGTCCCGGGCGGAAGCGCCCGCAGAGGGTCTCGGCCAGGCGACCGGGTTCTACATGGGTCTGGAAGCCCGTGGGGTAGATCTCATTGACGTCCGGCATGAAGAGCACCGTGGTGCCCGCCTCCAGGCAGAGGTTCTGGTCCCGCTCCAGGTCCCGGGGGTAGTTGGCCAGGTCTTCGCTGGGGCCGAACTGTGTGGGATTCACGAAGATAGAGACAACGGTGGCGTCACAGCGGGCTGCGCTCTGGCGGATGAGAGCTCCGTGGCCCTCGTGCAGGAAGCCCATGGTGGGCACAAATCCAATCCGCTTGCCTTCCGCCTTCAGGGGACGAAGCAGGGCACGGAGATCAGCAATAGAGCGGACAACTCGCATAGACAAACGCAGGAACCTTTCAGGGCAACCTCCAGCATAACCGCAGCGGACCTAAAGAGGGCCACCGGCTAAGGGCAGGTGCGACGGGACTTAGAAGAATTCGATCCTCCAGTTCCCTGAAAATGCGGGTTTTAGCGTACTGCCTTATAGGATTCCCGGTCATCGGGGAACCCGCCGTCCCGGACATCCCCGGCCCACCGGGTCAGTGCCCCCGTCAGGTCATCGAAGCCCTGGGCGTAGCGGCGCACGAATTTCGGTGAGCTGCCGGGCAGCAGGCCCAGCACATCGTGGAAGACCAGCACCTGTCCCGAGCAGTGCGGCCCAGCGCCGATGCCGATGGTGGGGATCTGCACGGTCTCGGTCACCTTGGCGGCCAGTTCCGCAGGAATGCCTTCCAGGACCATGCTGAAGCAGCCTGCATCCTGGAGCCGCTGGGCGTCTTCCACCAGACGCAGTGCATCGGCCTTGTGCTTGCCCTGGACCTTGAAGCCGCCCATGGGGTTCACGCTCTGGGGCGTGAGGCCCAGGTGCCCCATGACGGGAATCTCGGCATCAATGAGGGCATGGATCATCGGCAGGCGCTTGGCCCCACCCTCCAGCTTCACTGCCTGGGCGCCCCGCTGCACGAAGCTGCCAGCGTTCCGGATGGTGTCCTCGATGCTCAGGTGGAAGCTCAGGTAGGGCATGTCCGCCACCAGCAGGGCTGTAGGCTGGGTGCGGGCCACGGCCTCGAAGTGGTGGTTCATCATGGCCATGCTCACAGGCAGGGTGTTCTCGAAGCCCAGGCAGACATTCCCCACGCTGTCGCCCACCAGGATGATGTCCACCCCGGCGGCGTCGGCAATGCGGGCCGTGACGGAGTCATAGGCCGTGACCATCACCAGTTTTCGACCGGCATGATGCCAGCCATGCAGCTGGGGCAGGGTGACGCGAGAACGCGAATCGGCGGGCAGGTGGCTCATGGGGTCTCCGCTTGGGGCAGTCGAAGCCTGGGGGCTTCCATGAAACCACCGAACCGAATCGGTGTCATTCCGGCTTACTGAAGGCCGGGGGCAGGATCTGCGTGGGCGCCCAGTCCTGAAGGGGCTCGATGCGCTCAGGACGGACGAAGCGGAGGCCCACGGCTTCGACTGCCTGCTGAAAGCGGTGCAGGTCCTCACGGCCCAGGAAGGCCGCCTCCTGGTGTTCTGGTAGCCGTGACCAGAGCTGCTGAAAGCTGGGGAAGGCGTCCTGGATCCGAGCCCGGGCGCCAAGCTTCTCGCCCCGGCGGAGCAGGAGCAGGGCCCCTTCGGCGCAGGCTTCCAGCACCAGGGCGGGGAAGCGCATCTCCCGCGCGGCGCTCTGGACTTCGCCCCAGGCCTGGAGCGCCTCCTGGGCCACGGCCTCGGTGGTGGGCACCGTGGACAGTAGGAGGGCATGGGCACGGTGCCACTCCAGCTCCAGCCAGCGGCTGCCGGCCCCTTCCACGGGGCCCTTGAGGTTTTCCAGGATGGCCCAGCCTTGCTCGGGCGCATCGGCCTGGACTTGGCGGGCCTCCCGGGCCACAGCCTGGCTGAAGCGCAACTGGGCCATGCGCTGGCGCCAGAGCAGACCCGTGGTCTCGAAGTGCTCCCCAGCGGCCTTGAACAGCCGGGCTGCATCTCGCCAGGCGCTGCGGAAGCGGGCCACCTCCGCCTGCAGGAAGAGCTGATCGCCCAGCTCCTCGGGACTGAGGAGGGGGGGCTGACCCGAGAGCACTTCCATGAGTATGTGATCGGCGGCCAGAGCGTCGCCCATAGCGGCCACAGTTCGGGCTCGCCAGACCTGGATCAGGGTCAGCTGGGCGGGATCGCCCAGGCGGCGGGCCAGGGCACCGGCCCGGTCCAAGTGCACAAGGGCTGGACCCAGCAGCTGCTGGAGGCTTCGCACCATGCCCAGGCCCAGGTGGCACCGGGCCTGAAGGGTGGGGTCACCCTGCATGCGGGAGGTCTGGAGGGCCTCCTTCAGGAGCTCGACGGCCGTGTCCGCCTGGCCCTGGGCCAGCCGGACCTGGGCCAGGGCCAGCTGCACGGGCACCAGGCCACGGAAGTCCTGGCCATGCTCAAGCAGGCGCTGGGCGGACTGGAGTAGGGAGGCGGCGCGCAGGAACTGGGACTGACCGGTGACGGCCCGGCCCAGGGCCAGCATGAGCGCAGCCTGGTCCCGCACCTGGGGTTTGGCTTGGCCTTGGACCTGCAGGCCTTCCTCCAGGGCCCGGATGCCTTTGGTGAGGTGGCCCTGGAGTAGGTGGAGCTGCCCCAGGACCAGTCGGAGACGGGACTGCTCAGGGCTGAGGGGGTGTTCCTTGAGGCGTTCAGCGGCGGCGAGGATGGCCTCCTGGGCCTCGGCAGGCCGCCGGAGGTGGAGGCAGAGCTCAGCCCGCTTCCGCAGCAGCCGGGCTTCCGTAGGCCGGACGTCGGCGTCCACGGGAGCCCGCCCCAGGGCCTCCAGAGCGCGGCTCAGGGCTGCGAGCGCCTCCTCCAGCGGACGGCTGCCCTCCACCGGCGGTTGGGTGGTGGCGGCCCAGGCATCCGCCAAATGCTCCTGGAGCCGGGCCTCCTGGCGGGGGGTGGGCTTCAGCTGCAGGGCCTGGGTCACGGTGTGCTGGACTTCCAGGGGAGGGCCCGGTGGGCCCTGGCCGATGGCGGCCAGCACCTCCGCCAGGGCGGTGGCCTCGTCCGCTGCCAGGGAGCGGAGGGCCACAGGACAGACCCAGCCCTGCTCCTGGATGAGCAGGACTAGAGCACGGGCGAGGCGCTTCAGCTCGGGTTGCGGGGAGTGGGTGAAGACTCGTTCACGCCAGGAAGCATCTGGGATCTGGGCCTGGCCCCGCTGCACCTGGACCAGCTTTGAGTCCACAGCACCGTGGAGGGCATCCTCGAAGGCCTCGTCCTTGAGGCCCAGTAGGCTCCCCAGGGACTCGATCCCCAGGGGGCGCTCAGCCATGGCGAGCAGGCGCACGAGGGCGGCGGAGGGGGCTGGCAGGCGCTGGAGACGCCCTAGGAAGACCTGGCGGCGCAGATCCTCCTCGGCCCTCAGGACCGGCGCCTGATGCGGGGCTAGGCGCCAGCGCGCCTGCTCCCAGACTAGGGTTCCGGACTGCTGGGCCAATTCCAGGAAGTTCCGCAGCAGGCCCGGGTTGCCCAGGCTCTGGGTGAGCAGATCCTGAATGAAGGCGGTCGGCAGGTCGTGACGGCCCAGCAGATCCTCCAGGACCAGGCGCAGATCCTCGTCCTCCAGCCGGTTGAGCCCCAGGAGGGCGGCCGAGGACTCACTCCGCAGCTGCGCAATGAGGGGTCGCAGCCCCGCGCCCTGGGCCCCGGTGGTCAGCGACAGCAGCCAGGGCAGGGCCGAGCCGTGCACCAGCTCGCGCACCAGACCCAGCACCGCGGAGGGAGCCCGGTCCAAAGCTGAGAGGTGGATCAGTCGGGGGTGCTGGAGGCTGGCAAAGTCCAGGGCCACCAGAGCGGCCTGCAGTTCCTCAGGTTCGGGGCTGGACTCCTGGCGGTGGACATGGCGGCCCCCGGTCAGGAAGTTGAAAGCCTGCACCCGCAGAGACAGCGCCTTGGCGGCCTCGGGGCGGGCGGCGTAGAAATCGACCTCGTGGCCCAGCAGCAGAGCCTCCACCAGGCGGCCTAGCAAGTGGCCGGGGGATTCCTCGGCAGAGGCCCGCAGGTGGTGGACCCAGACCCCCTCGCTTTCCGCCACGGCACAGGCCCAGGCAGAGAGGTGCTCCTTGCCCAGCCCCTCCTCACCCTGCAGCAGCACGATGCGCTCCAGGGGCATGGGGGCGTTGAAGCCTAACACCAGGGATTTGAGGAAGGGCAGCTCCTGACTGCGCCCCCGGAAGGGTCGGGCCATGGCCTGCGAGATGAGGCGGGGCTCGGTCCAGGGCAGCTCTTCGGACAGGGCTGGTGCCGGAGCGGTCACGGGCAGGAAGCCGGGCAAGTCGGCCAAGCCCCAGGGGGCGCTGCCAATGCTGCGGGGGATCTGGGTGAGGCCTGGCCGGAAGCTGATGAGCTCCGGGTGGAGGCAGCGGGGGTGGGGGTCCTGGGTCAACTGGGAGCTGAGGTGATGCAGGAGCTCCGCCCGCTGAGCCTCGCCCCAGCCGGCCCAGAGGCGGGTGAGGGGGGTTCCCTGCAGGGCCTGGAGGTACCAGGCCTGCTCGCCATCGAACCCGATGTGGCCAATGACGGGATCCAGAGGCGTGGCGTCGAGGAAGCGCGCCAGGAAGGTGTCCCGGATCTGCTCCAGGTCACGGTCCGTGGGCATGGGGGACCAGAGTTGGACCAGGAAGCGGGCCCCGTCCTGGTCCCGGCGCACCAGGCTCCAGGAACAGCCATGCCCCTGGCCCAGCACCTGCAGCCAGGTGTAGCGGTGGGCGCCAAGGAAGCGGGTCAGCTCCATGCACGGATCCACGGGCGGGCTGAGCACATGAAGGTCTGGGGGTGGGCTGACATGGGCGGAAGTGTACCCCAGCCCGACTCGCGTTTTGGCGTTGGCGCTGTCTGATCGACCATGAGGCTGGATGGACCCGGCGCCAGATTGAACTTTCCGGGTGGCCCTGGGCTAATCAACTGTTCGGGGCGAAGGAGTTGCCACTTTGCGGTGAATCCCGATTGAGCCACCACCAGAACGCAGCCATAAGCATGATGTTCAACACCAATCCAAGCAGCCCCTTTTCCGGTCCAAAGACGGCGGCATTCTTGATCCCAAGGGCCCCCGCATCCGTAGTCCCGAACAACGGGTAGGCCAGCCCGTTCCAAAGGCCATGGCTGAGACTGGTGACGATGATCGAGCCCGATACCTGGCGCAACATGCCCCAGACCAGGCCCGCGGTGCACGCCCCCAACAGATAGATCGGCATCCGCGGTTCGTGAATCACGACCGGCAGATGCCATAAGGCAAATGCGAGGCTCGTCCAAACTATGGTCTTTGCCTGGCTCTGGCCTGCCTGTTGTATGGATGCCCAAAGCCAGCCCCTGAAAAACCCCTCTTCGGTAATGACCACGAGGAGGGTTGTAACTGGGGTCAACCAGCCGACATAAATGATCGTGGCCCTCCAGTTGGTGTGGGTCAGGTCAGTAGCCTTGAATGCCACAGCAATGAGCGCAGCTAGGCCGAGCAGGGCCACTGGATATATAACCGCAAGGAAATAGTGACATCCTTGCCCCCATCGAAATCCGATCTCCGCTGCCTTGAATCGCTGTAGGAGCCAAAAGACCAGCAATAAGGGAAACAACGCGAATGGACCGAGCCCGTCCAGCCCAAAGCGGCACAAGGCGGCTGTGACCCCAATACCTGTAAGCACGCCGACAACAGGGAAAACCACGTTCAATTTCACAGGAATGCTCCATTGGTTTTGTGGCTACGCCCCGTTGGTTGAACGAGATTAGCAAAAGTGCAGGAATCCTCATTCTCCTTGCAGACTTGGGCAGGATCACCATCGGGCAGTTTGCTGGGTGATCTAAGCCTCGTGGAGCTCATCAGGTAAGTGTTCGACAGCCCCCCTTTCGACTCTGGCGAGGGTCTTGCAATCTGCTTGACCTGCGAGCAAGGGTTGCCCAGGAGGATCCATGAGTATTAATGCCGTCAATTCCAACAACTCCCAGACCATCGGCAGCCTGGCGATGCAGCTGCTGCAGAACCAAGCAGCCAGCACCCAAGCCACCGGGCTCACCAGCAGCTCAGGCGACCTGCTGACCCTCTCCAGCGCGGCCCAGCAGCTTAATCAGGCACCGGCTGCCGTCACTCAGGCCCTGAGCGACCTGCTGTCGGGCCAGAAGGACATTACCGGTGATGTGGCCCAGGTGAAGAGCTACTTCCAGGCGAATCCCCAGAGTCTGGCCACGGTCATGAGCAGCCTGCAAGGCAGCGCCGCCGCCACCTATAGCGCCACCAACTCCAATGCCGTCACCACGGCCTCCCTGGCGGCCCTCATGCAGGGGCAGCAGCACAATCCAGACACCTCTGCCCTGCTGAACCTCCTCTCGGGCACCCAGAGCCAGGATCCACTCTATGGGTCTACAGATAGCAGCAGTTCCAGCAATTCGGCCCTGACCCTCTTCGGCTGAACTTCGCCGCCCTTCACAAAACCCCGTCCCGGTGCCGAGCGCCGGGCTTGTTTTGGAGTCCCTCCATGACCCAAATTCAATCCGTGCAGGGTGGCACCACCCTCTCGAGCCTTCTGGCCACCCAGCTTTCTAGCAAGAGCACGGGCTCTCAATCCTCCACGGCGAGTTCTACCGCACCCACGAGTTCGGACACCATCACCCTCTCCGTGGCGGCGCTGCAGGCTTTGCTGGGCCAGAGCACGGATCCGACTCAGCTCCTGCAGTCCCAGACCCAGGCTACCTATACGGCCAAGGGACATCATCACCACCACCATGGCGCCGCCGCCCAGCTGACGGGGAATTCAACTCAAGGAACTTCCACCACTTCCACCCCCGTGGCCGCAGCAAGCGATGCCGGAAGTGCCGGGCTCCAGGCCAAGGCGTGAAATGCCTTGTGACATAAGGTTTTATTGAGCAACACAATGTGGCGACAAATTTAGGTTGGGCCTCATGTCGGGCGCCTTCAGGGCCGATACCGGAAGCACACCAATCTGGGATGGGGATGGAGCCCCTTCCCCCACCTTCAAGGAGGAAGCATGTCGGACCTGAGTGTTACCACAGGAGTCGCCTCGACCAGCCAGACCCAGCAGAGCCCTTGGGCTCAGCGGAAAGCTCTCTTCGACCAGCTCGGCAAGGCATTGCAGTCAGGGGACCTCGCCGGAGCCCAGAAGGCCTTCAAGGCCTTGCAGGCTCTTGCGCCTCAAGGGGCGGCAGCGCAGGCGACCACACAGACGAGCCAGACCACTGCTTCCGCGAATCCGCTTCAGGCACTATCGGACGCGCTGCAGAAGGGCGATCTGTCCGGGGCCCAGCAGGCCTTCAGCCAGCTTCAGCAGGCCCAGGGGCATCGCCACCGTCACCACCGGGACGGCCAGGGCGTGAATGGCGCGGCCAATAACACGACCTCAAGCCAGACCCAACTGAGTCCCTTGGCTCAGCAGAAGGCCCTCTTCGACCAACTCAGCACTGCCTTGCAGTCAGGGGACCTCGCCGGAGCCCAGAAGGCCTTCAAGGCCCTGCAGGCTCTTGCACCTCAGGGGCCTTCCCCGCAGGCTGCTGCTCAATCGAGCCAGGCCACTGCTCCTGCAAATCCGCTTCAGGCACTGGCGGACGCGCTGCAGAAGGGCGATCTGTCCGGGGCCCAGCAGGCCTTCAGCCAGCTTCAGCAGGTCCAGGGGCAGCGCCACCACCATCACCACGGCGCCCAGGGTGCGAATGCTACGAACGGCACCACGACCACAACGACCACCACCACCACGACCACCACCACGACGACGACTTCCAGCGCCGCATCGGGACAGGACCAGGATGGCGACTCGGACAGGACCGGGTCGCGCATCAACCTCACAGCCTGAAGGCCAAAGCTTAATATAAAGCACCTGAGGCTGATCGCCGAGGGTGCTTTATTCGCTCAGGGGTATTGGCCAGAATCTGAAATTGGCTGGGGTGATGGAACAGGAAGGTGGCAGCGTGAGGTCCACTGTTAATTCCCGGCCATTAGGACGGGGAGAATTCAATCAGGGACTCTCCAGGGGGATAACACCCTAGCGTTGCCCCAGTTCTCCTGGGGGAAGTGCTTGATGTTTCCCCTTACGAGGCTGCCCGCCTGCTGAGCAATGCCCAGGAACACCCGGTCTTCAGGATCGGGGGCCCCAGGCAGGTCCACAGGATCAGCGGCGAGATGCTCGGCTGTGCTCAGGAGGTGGCGCACCCATGCAGGTGGGAATCCATAGCGTGTGAACTTGCTACGGTGAAGCACGTCCAGATACTCCTCCAGAATGCCGGGTGACACCACAAGCTGGATCTTGCCTTGCAAGGCTGCCTGGACGACCTGGTCGCAATCCCCGCCTGCTGAGATCCCGGCGGAAACGAGGATGTTGGTGTCCAGGAAAACCCAGGTTATGCGTGTTTCCGCTTCGGTGCGCGACGCTCGGCTCGGATGGCGGGGATGTTCGCGTTGATCTCGTCCATGCCGGTGCCACTGAGCCCTGCCCGGTCAGCAGCATTTTGGGACTCCCTCAGGCTGGACAGAGCAATGGCTTGCTGGAGTTGCTCCGCCTGATACGCCAGGTCTGTATTGAATACAGGCACCAGGAAATATAAAGGTCCCGAGCGCCCAGTGAGTAGGACAACCTCGTTATTGGGAGCCGTGATGGCTTCCGAACCCTTCTTCTGAAATTCGCGCATAGGGGTCAGCCGCATGGGACACCTCAGTCGCTAAAGTATACGATATTTGCCGACAATATAAATAAATTTTGCCTCCAATTTGTCGGCATATTTGATCCGAGACACCAAGGCTCTTCCAGGCTTGATGCCCCACCAAGTGGGAAATCAGGCGGCTGGGTACAAAAGCTCCTTCCCGCTGGCAGATGTCTGGGCTCAGCGCAGGAAGTAGGGATCCAGGATCACGGCCGCGGTGAGCACCAGGGCGAAGAGGTTGATGTTCATGAAGACGCGGCGGTAGAGGGCGGCGTCCTGGCCGGGCTTCAGCAGGGGCAGGGAGCCCACGATGAGCCACACGGCGCCAAGGCCCAGCATGATCTCGGCTGGTCGGGACAGCATCACCCGGAACATGGGCAGCAGGGCGCAGGCGGCGGCGGTGCCGCAGGTCCAGGTGAAGGTGAGGCGGGAGAGTCGGGCCCGGCCGAAGACGCTCACCAGGGTGGGGAAGCCGGCCTCCTCATAGCCTTCGGCATGGAGGCCCACCAGCAGCCAGAAGTGAGGCACCTGCCAGATGAAAAAAGCAAAAGCAAGGGCCAGCACCGTGGGATCGGAGATGCTGCCGCCTGCTGCGGTCCAGCCGATGGCCGGGGGCAAGGCGCCGATGAGTGAACCGGGCACCACGGCAAAAGCGCTGCGCCGCTTGAGGGGCGTGTAGAAGCCGTTATACCAGGCCAGGGCCAGGGCCCCCAGGAGTGCGGAGGTGAGGTTGTGGGCCAGGAGCAGGACCAAGAAGCCCGCTACGGCCATGGTGATGGCGATGGTGGCAGCCTGGCCCGGGGAGAGATCTCCGCGCGGGATGGGACGGTTGGCGGTGCGAGGCATGAGGGCGTCGAAGCGGTGCTCCTGCACCTCATTCAGTGCGCTGCTCCCCATGGCCAGCAAGAGGATGCCCAGCAAGGTGGTGATCAGCCCGACATTGGCGCCCCGAAGGAAGGCAATGTAGCCCGCGGCGGCCGTGAAGGTGGAGGCACCTGAGATACGAAGCTTGGTGAGCTCCAGGAAAATATGTACGGGGCTGGACTTGGGGGCGGGCAGGGCGGTGGCACTCATGGCTCTCCCGGCTAGTTCAGGGTCTTGATGTAGCGGACCACTTCGTTCAGCTCCTGCTCCGTGAGCGGGGTCAGGGGCATGGCAGGGGGATAGCCCTTCACGATCTGCTCAGAGGGATTCGTGATGGAGCGGCGCAGGTAGGCGTCATCCACGCGGATGGTTTTGGGCAGGCCAGCGATGAGAACCTCCTGCTCGCGACCGTAGAGGCTCTTGAGGGTGGGGCCCACCTTGGGCTTGCCATCCACGGAGTGGCAGGCGAGGCAACCTTTGGCTGTGAGTACTGCCAGGCCCTGGGGCAGGTTCTGGAGGTCGGGGTGGGCCTCGCTGGCGCGCATGGCCTTGCCGGGTTCCGGGGCGTCCTCGCCGCCGAAGTACCAGGCCTTGAACTCATCCTCGGGCACCACGATGACCTTGCTGAGCATGAGGCTGTGGTCCACGCCGCAGATGACCGTGCACTCGATGTCGTAGGAGCCCACCTTAGTGGCCTGGAACCAGGTCGTGTTGGTGCGGCCGGGTACGGCGTCGATCTTCAGGCGAAACGAGGGCACGAAGAAACCATGAACCATGTCCGCGCTGACCACTTCCACCTTCATGGGCTTGCCGATGGGGGCGAAGAGCACCTTGGTCTGCTTGCCGTTGGGGTAGGCGAAGGACCAGCTCCACTGGCGGGCCGTGACCTTGATGGCCATGGCGTCGCGGGGGGCCTGGCGCATGTACTCGTAGTTGGTCCAACCGTAGTAGAAGATTGATAAGAACAGCACCAGGGGAATGGTGGTCCAGAGGATCTCCAGGCCCACGTGGCCCTCGATCTGGGAGGCCACAGGGTTGCGCTTCTTGCTGTACCGGATCACGAAATAGATCATCAGGATCGTGATGAAGAGCAGGAAGGCCACCGAGAGCCCGAACACGTAGAAGAAGACCGCGTCGGACTTCTGGGCCGAAATGGCGGCTTGGTTCATCCAGTCCATGGGGAGCCTCAGTGGAAAGCGACGTCGGAGAAGAGCAGGGCGAAAAAGATCAGCAGCGTGCCCAGGGTCACCAGGATCACGATCTTGAAGAGGGGGCCCTCGTACTTCAGGTGCATGAAGTAGTAAAAGACCAACCCAGCCTTGAGGGGGGTCAGCGTAAGCAGCCCCCACACGGCATAACTCTGGCTCACATGGCTCAGGCTCACCAGGCAGAAGGTGAGGATGACCAGGGCCACCCAGACTTTGATGAAGGTGCCATAGCCCGGGTGCTCGACATGCTCGTCGGAGTGGGTGGATTCGAGTGGTTCGGCGTATTCGCTCATGGTCAGTCCCTACGCAGCCAGGTAGAACAGCGGGAGGAGGAAGATCCAGATGACGTCCACCAGGTGCCAGTAGAGGCCGCTGTTCTCCAGGTGGATGTAGCGACCCTGGCGGATGCGGTCCGTGACCACCCACCAGAGCATGACACCCAACAGGGACAGGCCCGCGATGACATGGACGCCGTGGAGGCCCGTCATGGTGAAGTAGAGGCCGAAAAAGACCTGCTCGCCGGGAGGCATGGTGGCCAGATGGGGGGCATTGGGATAGAGGCCATGGTGGAACTTGGCGCCCCACTCGAAGCCCTTGATGACCAGAAAGGTCACCCCCAGGACCAGGGTGGTGCTGAGAAAGGCGATGGCCCGCTGTTTCTCGGCCCGCTGCACCGCCACGATGGCCAGCACCACGGTGAGACTGCTGGTGAGCAGGACCAGGGTGTTGGTGACACCCAGGGTGGCATTCAGCTCAGCGCCGCCGTGGTGGAAGTCCGCCGGGTACTTGTACCGCATGTAGGAGTAGGCGATGAAGAGGCCGCCGAAGAGGACCATCTCTGTGACCAGGAACAGCCACATGCCCAGGCGGGAACCGAAGTCGTCGCGATGAACGTGACCGCTCATGATTTCGTCTCCTGGTCGAAGTGGTAGGGGCCCCGGGTGATGGTGGGGATGACGTCGAAGTTCTCCACCGGGGGTGGGCTGGGGATGGTCCACTCGAGGGTCACGCCGCCCCAGGGGTTATCCTCGGCCTTCTCGCCCTTGAAGATGGCATAGAGCAGGGTGCCGAAGAACATGATCAGGCCCAGCACCAGGAACCAGCTGCCCACGGTGGCGAAGACGTGCATGAAGTGGAACTGCGGCAGGTGCACGTAGTAGCGCCGGGGCATGCCCATCATGCCGAGGATCATCATGCCGAAGTAGAGCATGTTGAAGCCGATGAACATGGGGAACCAGGAGGCGTAGATGGCCTTCTTGTTGTACATCTTCCCCCACATCTTGGGGAACCAGTAGAGCAGGGCGGCGAAGAGGGCCATGCCTGTGCCGCCGAACATCACGTAGTGGAAGTGCCCCACGATGAAGTAGGTGTCGTGGATGTGCACGTTGATGGCTAGGGCCCCTTGCATGACGCCCGTGAGGCCGCCGATGCAGAAGAGGAAGATGAAGGTGAGGGCGAAGAGAAGAGGCGGCTGGAAGTCGATGCTGCCCTTGTAGAGGGTGCTCACCCAGTTGAAGACTTTGATGGCGCTGGGCACAGCCACGACCATGGTCAGCAGCGAGAAGACCATGGTGGCCACGCTGCTCATGCCCGAGGTGAACATGTGGTGAGCCCACACGAGACTGCCCACCCCGGCGATGGACATGGAGCTGAAGGCGATGGCCTTGTAGCCGAAGATGGGGCGCTTGGTGAAGGTGGGGATGATCTCGGAGATCGCGCCCATGGCCGGCAGGATCATGATGTAGACGGCCGGGTGCGAGTAGATCCAGAAGAGGTGCTGGTAGAGCAGGGGATCGCCGCCCTTGGCGGGATCGAAGATGCCGATGCCGAAGAAGCGCTCAAGGATAACCAGCACCAGGGTGATGGCCACGATGGGGGTGGCCAGCAGCTGGATCCAGGCCGTGGAATAGAGGGCCCAGCACATCAGGGGCATGCGGAACCACTTCATGCCGGGCGCCCGGAGGCGGTGGATGGTGGTGATGAAGTTTATGCCCGTGAGCATGGAGGAGAAGCCCAGCACGAAGGCCGCGAAGACCGCGAGGCTCACGTTGGTGCCGGTCTTGAGGCTGAAGGGGGCGTAGAAGGTCCAGCCCGTGTCTGGCGCGCCGCCACCCGTGAAGAGTGAAAGGACGGCCAGGATGGCACCGGCCACAAAGAAGTACCAGGAGGCCAGGTTCAGGCGCGGGAAGGAGACGTCCTTGGCCCCAATGAGGATCGGTAGGAAGAAGTTGCCGAAGATGGCGGGCAGGCCCGGCACCACGAAGAGGAAGATCATGATGACGCCATGGACCGTGAACATGGCGTTGTAAGTCTGGGCCGTGACCAGCTTCTGGAAGGTGGTGAGTTGCACGAGGCGCATGACGAAGCCAATGCCCACGCCCACGAAGAAAAAGGTCATCATCGAGTACAGGTAGAGCAGGCCGATGCGCTTGTGATCCGTGGTGGTCAGCCAGGCCAGCAGGCCCTTCCGGGTGCCGGTGTCCACCAGGTAGCTGGGCTCGGGGGTTACGTGCGAGCTCATTGGCCCTCCTCTGGGTCTTGCTTGGTCGGACGCCCCTTGCGGGTGAGCGCGAACACGAAGATCAGCGCGGCCAGGATGATGACCGTGGCGCCGATGCTGGTGGTGTTCAGGACATACTTGCGTCCCACGGGGTCATAGCTGAAACAGAACTTCAGGAACTTGTTGATGGTGGGCTGGGCCTCGCCGCGAGAGGCCTCCTGGGCCGCCAGCTGGACATCCGCGGGCAGGTAGGTGACGCCATACATGTAGCGAGTGATCTTGCCCGTGGGGCTGATGAAGATGATGGCCGCGGCGTGGATGAAGTCGTCGCCCTGGGCCTTAAACTTGAAGCCCACGGCATCCGCCAGCGCCTTGGTGGTCTTGGCGGGGCCCGTGAGGAAGCGCCAGGCGGCCGGTGGGAAGGGACGGGTGATCTCAGCCAGGTAGTTGGTACGTTTCTGTGCGGCCACCTCAGGCTCGTCCCGTTCGTCGAAGCTCACAGTGAGAACCTGGAGATCCTGGCCAGGAACGGCCTGGGTGCGGTTCAGCACCTCGGCCACACCGCCCAGCTGGGGCGTGCAGATGCCCGCGCAGCGGAAGTAGTTGAGGGTGAGGATGGTGGGCTTGTTGATGAGCTGGCGCAGCGTGACGGGCTTGCCGTCTTCATCCTTCAGCTCCAGGTCCAGGGGAATGGTGGCGCCCAGCTTCTCGTCGATCCCCACTTCCTCGGGTTTGAAAGAGGGGGTCTGGGCCGGTGTTTGGCTAGGCGCCTGGGCACGGAGAGCCAGGGGACCACCGCCCAGGACCAAGAGGGCCAGGGCGAGCAGGGAGCGGCGGAGGGGTGATGCGGTCATGGGGGCTCAGTGGTTGGTGGCAGGGGCTGGCTTGGACTGGGTCTCGGCGTATTCCCGGCAGAGGATGGTGATGGACTTGGCCACGGGGATGCGGTTGGGGATTACCTCCCCGGCGCTGGCGAAGAGCTTCTCCAGAGCGGCCATGGCCTTGGGGTCGTTCACCCCATGGTCGAAGCTGCCCAGGGACTGGACCACGTGCACCAGGGCCATGCGGTCCTTCTTGGAGAGGTAGTTGTAGGAGGCCATGGAGCTGCCCTTGATCCCCTCGTCCAGGGTCTTGTAGATGTCCTCGACGCGGGTGCCGTTCTTCCAGGCCACCTTTTCAGTGAAGTTGCGGGGCTTGGGATTGAGGCCCATGCCGCCAGGACCGTCCCCCTTGCCGTCAGGTCCGTGGCAGGTGGCGCAGGACTGAGCGAAGAGGTTCTTGCCGCGGGCCATCAGGGCGGGGTTGGGCGTCATGACCGTGGCCGGGTCGATGGGCGGGATGATCTGCTTGATCATGGCCGGGTAGTCCGTAGGATCCAGCCACCCGGTCTCGCCCTGCACTGCAAGGACAGGGGCTTCCGGCAGGGTGTGGGCCTGATAGCGGAGGCCGGGCACGATGGTGAAGCCGAAGAAGCCGGCGATGAAGATGAAGCCAATCACCACCAGGAGGGCGGCGAAGAGGCGCTTCAGCTCAGCGGGAGAGAGATAGTCGTTGAGGTTCATAGCCGGAACTCCAGACCCTCGCGGAGGAAGGGATCGCCGACGGGCATGTCCTCGCCCTTCTCCATGGCGCCTCGGACCCAGAGGGTGATGCCGCCAATGAAGAAGAGGGCGAAGCTGAGCTCGGGCCAGGAGAAGAGGGGCCTGGCGCCAAGCACGGGGAAGATGAGCCAGTAGAGGTCCAGCAGGTGGGCACCCAGCATGAGGTAGGCCACCCGGCGCAGGCGCTTGGGGTCTTTCTTCGCGGCCCGGGTCACCAGGGCGAAGAAGGGCAGGATGAAGTGGACCAGGGCCAGGGTGATGGTGATGGCACGCCAGGAACCAGCCAGCCGCACCTTGTAGTACATGACCTCGTCGGGCATGTTCGCGTACCACATCAGCATGTATTGGGCGAAGCCGATGTAGGACCAGAAGACCGTGAAGGCGAAAAGGAAACCACCCAGGTTGAAGAGGTGGTCACCTTTTACACCGCCCAGGCGATCTCGATCCTGGAGGTAGAGCAGGCACAGCACCGTGGCCGCCAGGCCGCTGAGGAAGGCCCCGGCGAAGATGTAGACGCCGAAGATGTCGCTGTACCACTCGGGCGTCAGTCCCGAGATCCAGTCGAAGGCGATGAGCGTGATGACGAGCGCAAAGATGGCCATGTAGGCCGGGGCGAACTTCCGGGCCTTGAAGTTGAAGGCCGGGTCCTTGGTCTGGTCCTGCTTCAAGGAACCGCCCACCAGGATGGCCAGGCCGATCAGGACGAGGACCATGGCGATGGCGGTGCGAACGGAGAAGAAGGGGATGCTCAGCCAGGAGGCCTTGCCCGCCAGGATGTGGTTGTGGGCAGCCTCGGGTCGGGTGCCTGGGTAGAGCACAGGCAGGGCGAAGAGGGCTATGAGGCCCACAGGTACAGCGGGCAGTAGCAGGGTGGCCAGGCGCTCGGGGATGCGGCGCACAGGCACGCTCCAGCGGGCGCTGACCAGGTGCTCCAGAGCCACGATGAAGAGCGAGCCCAGGCCCAGGGTGAAGATGAGGACGAACCACAGCACCCAGTTGGCCCAGAAGCGTTCGTGGCCGGCGGCCACATAGGTGCCGAGGACGCCTAAGGCACCCAGGCCCATGGCGCCCAGCAGCAGGGGGGACTTCTTCGGATTCTGGCTCATGGGGCGACCACCTTCAGGTCCTCATCCTTGGCATTCTGGGCACGCTGGAGGGCGCGCACATAGTGGACCACCGACCAGCGCTGGGCGTCTGTGAGGTCGGCAGCGTGGGAGGGCATGGCGCTCTTGCCGTTCACGATGACCCAGTAGATCTTGCCATCCGGGTAGTCGCGGAACTGCTGCGCCTGGAGGTTGGCAGGCTTGCCGCCATAGGCGGCCGTGAGGCTGCCCACGCCATTGCCCAGGGCGCCGTGGCAGACCTCGCAGCGGTTGTGGTACGCCTTGCGGCCAACTTCAAAAACTTCCTTGGTGCGGGGCAGGGGATTCACCAGAGAGGCGGCTTCTTCCTGCTTGCCGGTGGCGGTGGGTAGGTGGCCGCGGGCCACGGTGCCCGCCACGGGGCGCTGCATGCCATGGCCGTCCTTGAAGAAACTGGAGGGCTTCTGCGAGTTCAAGCGGGGCTGATCCTGCATGTTCACCATGGGGCGCAGCAGCGGGAACCACTTGGTGAGGGTGAAGATCCCCAGGCCGGCTACGAGGCAGGCCACGAAGATCCCGCCGAGGGTGCGCAGGATGTAGTCGCTGGTGAGAAACGGGCTGCGGTCCGGGGCCGGGAGCACCTCGATGTCGGTGGCGCCAGCGGCCTGGAGGGCGGCGACAGCGGCTTGACTGTCGAAGGCTTCGGATTCCGCCTCCAGGGCCAGGACGTAGCGGTCCCGGGTGATGCTGGTGATGGCCTTGGCGGAGAGGACTGGGTGCCCGAAGAAGGGCAGCTTGTTCAGGAGGAGCAGCATGCCCAGGCCCGCCGTGAAGGTGGCGAAGAGCACCGTCACTTCGAACATGATGGGGATGAAGGCTTCCCAGGAACCGGCCGCCTTGCCGCCGGTGATGATGGGGTAGTCCACGGCGCTGATCCAGTATTCGAAACCGAAGGCCGTGAGCGCACCCAGGATGCCCATGACCAGCACCATGCCGCCCAGGGGCGACTTGCGCAGGCCCAGGGCTTCGTCGATGCCGTGGATGGGGTAGGGCGTGTAGGCCTCCACGGTGCCGAGCTTGGTGGCTCGCAGCTTGGGGATGGCCGCCATGAGGCTATTGGGCGTATCGAAGATGCCGAGGACGGAAAACGAGGTCTCAGACATGGTGGTCGTCTCCATGGTGAGAAGGTTGCGCCCCAGGCAGGATCGCCTTCACTTCGGTGGTGGCGATGACCGGCAGCACGCGGGCGAAGAGCAGCACCAGGGTGAAGAAGATCCCGAAGGTGCCCAGCAGGATGCCGAAATCGGTCATGGTGGGCACATAGACGCGCCAAGCCGAGGGCAGGTAGTCCTGGTGCAGGGAGATCACGATGATCACGAAGCGCTCGAACCACATGCCGATGGTCACGGCGATGGCCACGAAGATCATCCAGAAGTAGCTGCTGCGGGCCTTCTTGAACCAGAGGATCTGGGGAATGAAGATGTTGCAGCTGATGGTGAGCCAGCCCGCCCAGCCGTAGGTGCCCGAGATGATGTTCATGAAGCCGTGGTGGAGATACTCGTTCATGGAATACCAGGCCGTGAAGCCTTCCATCATGTAGCTGTAGCCCATGATGCAGCTCATGGCCAGGATCACCTTGTTCATGACGTCCAGGTGCCGCATGGTGATGAGGTTCTTCAGCTGCATGGTCTCGCGGACCACCACCAGCACCATCACCACCATGGAGAAACCGGCGAAGATGGCACCCGCCACGAAGTAGGGCGGGAAGATGGTCATGTGCCAGCCCGGCACCACGGAGGTGGCGAAGTCGAAGCTCACTACCGAGTGGACCGAGAGCACCAGGCCCGTGGCGAGACCCGCCAGCAGCAGGTAGGCCTTCTCATAGTGCTGCCAGTGCGTGGCTGCCCCGCGCCAACCCACGGCCAGAACCGTGTAGATGGTCTTGCGCAGCTTGCTGGTGGTCCGGTCGCGCATGGAGGCGATGTCGGGGATGAGGCCCAGGTACCAGAACATCAGGGACACGGAGAAGTAGGTGTTCACCGCGAAGACGTCCCAAAGCAAAGGCGACCGGAAGTTGGTCCAGAGGGCCCGCTGGTTCGGATAGGGGAAGAGCCAGAAGGCCACCCAGGGGCGACCCACATGGATGAGCGGGAAGATCACGGCGCAGATGACCGCGAAGATGGTCATGGCCTCGGCAAAGCGGGCGATGGCGTTCCGCCAGCGCTTGCGGAAGAGGAAGAGGATGGCCGAAATCAGCGTCCCGGCGTGGCCAATGCCCACCCAGAACACGAAGTTGATGATGTCGAAGGCCCAGAACACCGGGCTGCTGTTGCCCCAGGCGCCGATGCCCTTGTAGAAGGTGTAGCCGATGAAGCCCAGGCCGATGAAGAGAGCCGAGAGGGTGATGGCGATACCGATGTACCACTGCCGGGGGGGCAGGGTCTCCGGGAAGGCGAGGACCTGGTCGTCCAGGCTGCCGGGCGTGACGGTGCCCACCGTGAGGGCGGGTTCCAGCAGGCCCTCGGGGATGGCGATCTCAGGACGCATGGTGGCCTCCCACAGGGCTGGTCCCGCTCGTGGGGGGGTTCTTCAAATCCGCCAGGTAGGTGATGGCGGGCTTGGCGCCGAGTTCCTCCAGCACCTTGTAGGCGCGGCGGTTGGCCACCAGCTGGGCCACCTTGCTCTTGGGATCCTTGAGGTCGCCGAAGACGATGGCATCGGCGGGGCAGCCAGACATGCAGGCCGTGGTGATCTCGCCATCGAGGATGGCGCGGCCGTCCCCCTTGGCGCGGATCTTCACGTCGTTGATGCGCTGCACGCAGAAGGAGCACTTTTCCATCACACCGCGGGGGCGGACGGTGACCTCGGGGTTGTAGGCCAGGGTCTCGGGCTCCGTCTTGTAGGCGGTGTACTCCAGGAAGTTGAAGCGGCGCACCTTGTAGGGGCAGTTGTTGGCGCAGTAGCGGGTGCCCACACAGCGGTTGTAGGCCATCTGGTTCAGGCCTTCGGGGCTGTGGTTGGTGGCGTTCACCGGGCAGACGTTTTCGCAGGGGGCGCTGTCGCAGTGCTGACAGAGCATGGGCTGGTGGACCACCTTGGGGTTCTCCAGCTCGCCCTCGTAGTAGCGGTCGATGCGGATCCAGTGCATCTCGCGGCCCCGGGCCACCTGCTCGGGCCCCACCACCGGCACGTTGTTTTCGGACTGGCAGGCCACGATGCAAGCGGAACAGCCAGAGCAGGCCGCCAAGTCGATGACCATGCCCCACTTGTGGTCCGGGAACTTCTGATCCTCGTAGAGCGAAAGGATCTCCACGGCGGGGTGGTGGCCCTGGGGATGCTCGGCATACTCCGCCATGCTGAGGCTGCGGACGATGTCGCGGCCCTCCATGCGGTGGTGGCTCTGGGTGCGGGAGAGTTCCTTGCGCCCACCCGCCTTGACGACGCGGGCGCCCTGGCGGAGGTTGGCGGAGGCGGGGTCCAGGCCCATGAGGGAGAAGGCGTTGACGCCCACACCCTTGGCCACGCCACCCGTGCTGCGGCCGTAGCCCAGGGCCAGGGCCAGCACGCCCTTGGCCTGACCGGGCTGGATGACGATGGGCAGGGTTAGGGTGGCGCCTTCGACGGAGAGGCTCACCAGGTCGCCTTCCTGGAGGCCCAGGGCCTTGGCGTCCTGGACAGAGACAGACAGCGGGTTGTCCCAGGTCATCTTGGTGATGGGATCCGGGGTCTCCTGCAGCCAGCTGTTGTTGCCGTGGCGGCCATCGTGGGTGGCGAAGCCCGGGAAGAGCACCAGCTCATAGCCCTGGGCCTGGGCAGCGGCGGCCTTCTTGGCAGCGGCAGCCACGGAGGCGCCCTTGAAGGCGGGGGCCATCGCCTTGTCCTCGCGCTTCAGCAGGCCGTCGTGCAGGGCCTGTTCGAAGGAGGTCCCAAGCGGCAGGAGTCTCTGCCAGCGGGCCTGGAGGTAGGCGTAGTAGGAATCGGCGGGGGTGGCGCCCAGGGCGCGCAGGGCGCCCAGGAGGATGTCCTCGCCCTGGCGGGTCTCATAGAGGGTGCCGATGGTGGGCTGCTGCAGGACCTCGGCAGACTCGGTGCCGAAATCGCCCCAGCTCTCGAGCCAGTGGTGCTCGGGCAGCACCAGGTGGCAACCCACAGCGGATTCGTCTTCCACCTGACCGATCCAGGTGCGGAAGGGCACCTTGGCGAAGGCTTCCTTCCAGGCGGCGGCTTTGGGGTAGGCAAGGGCGGGGTTCACGTCCCAGAGCAGCACGGCGGCGTAGCGACCGGCGGCCATGCCCTGCACGGCGGCGTCCAGTTCCCGCACTGTGGCCAGGGGCTCAGTGGGGCGCAGGGCCAGGGCTTCGGAACCCAGCATGACGTTGAGCAGGTGGGCGGCCTGGTGGGCCTCGGCGGGCATCTGGGCGCCGCAGAGCACCACCGCGTGATGGCCCGCGTGCTGGAGATCCTTGAGGAGGTCGAGCCAGACCTTCTCAGAGCCCTTGAACTCGGTAGGCAGGCCCGCCGAGATGGCTGAGAGATCGGTGCCCGCCGGCAGGGAGAGACCCAGCTGACTCAGCTGTTTCGCCAGGGCGAAGGCTAGGGCGGCGAGCCGCGCGGGCGACACGGGAACACGGACATCAGCGTTGGTGCCCGTGAGGGTCATGGGACCCTCCAGCACCCAGAGGCGGTTGATGGAAGCGCTGGCGTCCTTGAGGCGGCGCTGGGCGCCCCAGGCCGACAGGGCCTCGGGATCCTCACCACTGAGGAAGTCCGCGCCCAGGGACAGGATCACCTGGGCCTTGGCGAGGCGGGGCTGCAGGTCCACAGGCTGGCCGAAGCTGGCCTTGGCGGCCTCCTCGACTGCGTCCCCGGCGGCGGGCTCATAGGCCAGGTGCTCCAGGGTGGGCAGGGCGGCCTTGAGGTCCGCGAGCAGGGCCTTCCGCGAGGCGGAGGCCACGGCGCCGGACATGAGCAGCACGGGCTTACCCGCAGCCTTGGCGGCCTGGAGGGCGCCATGGAGCCTCGCTTCGGCGTCGGTCCAGGCGATGGTGCGACCCTCGGCCTTGGGGGCCCGCACGCGGTCGGGATCGTAAAGTCGGAGCACATCCGCCATGGTGCGGGGGCTGGTCTTGCCCTTCACGCCGGGGTGCTCATCGTTGCCCGTGAGGTGGATGGGACGGCCTTCCCGGGTCTTGACCAGCACGGGGTAGACCCGGCGGCCCTCCTGGTGGGCACTGGCGTAGTAGTTGGCCACGCCGGGGACGACCTCCACGGGGCGCTTGGTGTAGGGGACGATGGTGCCCTGGCCCTTGCGGTCGCAAGCCATGGTGGCCGCCAAGGCCGCGGAGGCGCTGACCAGGCCCAGGAAGTCGCGGCGAGAGAAGCCGCCCTGGGGGCCTTCGGGCTGGACCAGTCCGTGGACATCATCAAAGGGGCTGGGCACCGCCGTGGGCAGGAACTCGTCGTGGGCCGCCTGGCGGGCCTCGGGAGTCTCAATGCGTTCTTCCAACGTGCGCCAGAACTGGGGCGCTTCGACGGGGCCGTGATCGGGGAGTCGTGTCTTCATCGGGTCATCCGCGGCGCTTGATGGCGTGTTCAGGGGGTGTGATGGAGATGCGGGCAGGGGCGGGTTCAGAGGGGGGGCCTTCCTTGTCCGCCGAGAGCACCAGGCTCAGGGCACGCCGGCCCAGCAGAAAGGGGCCCGCCAGGAGGGCTGTGGCACGGGCGAGGAGGGGCTTATTCAGGTCAGCCATCGGTGCTCCTAGCGATGGCAGGCGGCGCAGTTCTCGGCGCCCCGCGTGATCTTGGAGCCCGGCGGCAGAGCCGCGTGAGGATCCCGGTGGCAGCCCAGGCAATTGCCCATTCGCAGGCTCATCTCACGGGTCAGCACCTGCATGGTCTGGACCTCGCCATGGCAGCTCTGGCAGGCGATGCCTGCGTTGACATGGGGCCGGTGGTCGAAGAAGACGTGGTCGGGCAGGGTGTGGACCCGCTTCCAGGGCAGGGGCTCGCCGGAGGCGGCGATCTTCGCCAGCTTCTGGATGGCGGGGCGGTCAGTCTTGGTGACCTTGTGGCAGCCCATGCAGAGATCCACGCTGGGGATCCCTGCGTTCCGGGACTTGTCCACGCCCGAATGGCAGTATTGGCACTGCATGCGCAGGGTGCCCGCATGGAGCTGGTGCGAGAAGGCGATGGGCTGCTCAGGGGCATAGCCCTTGGCGAAGCGGTCCGGCTGGGTGAACCAGCCCACGCTCAGGACTGTGGCGAGGATGGCCACAGCCGCGGCCGGAAGGACGAAGCGGAACGCTTGGTCGAATCGGTGCATGCACAACCCCTTGGAATGCAAATTTGCGAATGTCTGG
>TBL_comb47_HYPODRAFT_10002060_pt1 | contig 25215 bp, 27 predicted proteins | sample TroBogypolimnion_40_FD_10682 | JGI IMG/M metagenome (IMG submission 10682)
CGCCCCATTTTCAGATTCTCCTGAAGGCCCCGCTGAAAATGGGTCCCCGCCGTCTCCCCGCGCGACCCCGCGACCGACGGCCCGGTTCATTGAGATATAACTGCGTCTTGTGTTCAATCCGGCGGCTGCATTGTCACCCCGATAGCTCCGCCGTCCCCCGGCGGTCGCGCCACCGCCCGTGGCGCTGCTATCGGGCCGCCAACTGGCCGGCATCCTTCATGCCATCACCGCCGCTCCGCTGGTTTTGGTGGAGTCGGGTCGGGGCGTCTTTCCCCCAAGTTGCCCCCGCCCATCCCCCCAATGCTCGTCCCCCCTTCCTTCCCCAAGGGGGGACTGCGCCAGCCACGCAGCCACCGCAGCAACGGGGTATAGATTCTGGAAAACGGTATCGTTTTCCAGAAAGTTGTAGGGGTTACTGCGGTGGCTGCGGTAAGCGCGCCCAACTTGATTGGTTTTGTGGTTGGCCAGACGTTGCGGCAATTCGACAGGCGTTCAGGGTTGGCCTCTAGTGTTAAAAACCGCGCAACTTGCGTTGCGTGACCGTCCGCGACTTCGTCGCAACCGCATACCGCAGGCAGTCGGCGCAATCGTCCCCGCCGACGCCTTCCTCGTCCGTGTCCACCTTGAGCACGTCCTCGGGCCGTGACGGATCGTGCTGGAGCACAGGCAAAGTTTCGATCAGCCGGGCGCAGCGTGCGTGAAAAAACAAGGTTGGACGCACGCCTCCCTCGACATCACCTAACCCTTGCATAACTTCTGCCCAACCGTTCACCCGGTCGGTGTTTGCCACCCGGAGGTTGATCCCATGCTTGGCATACTGCGCGGCGATGGTGGTGCCGTCGCTCTGCCGGCTGAAAACATCCGCCCCGGCGACAAACCGTTTCAGGTCGGTGACCTCCAATTTCCGCCCGCCGATCGTATGCCTTGCGAGCATGGCCTTGATGGCGGCGGCATGGCGTTGCGGCAGCCACAGCCGTTCGGCGTGCTCGTCCACGATGAAGGTATTCCCGTCGCCATCCCGGCAGCACAGCAGGCAGACCGTATAATGCACGTGGCCGTAGTCCAGAGCGGCAAACCACTCCACGGCCCGAGCATCATCGAAATTCTCCACCACATGCACATCGCGGCGAAACAGAGTGAAATACTGACCGGCGGCAATGTCCCAATCGCCATCCAGCCAAGCCCGTTTCTGCCAGCCGGTCAGACCTTCCAGAATCCGCCGGTATTCCGGATTGTTGAAAGCGTTGTCGCCGACGCGGGCGGGAATGAAGCGGGTATCCGTTTCCCGCCGGGCCAGCATCGGCGCGACAAATTTCTGCCGATACCAGGAATGACCCACTCCCCCCGGATTTGTCGTGGTGTAAATGCGGGGCCGCCATCCCGGTTTTGACGACCGGCAGCAGGTCGAAATATCCTGAAATTTCCGCCACGTTAATTGGGAACTTTCCTCGACAGCGATAAGGTCATACTCCAGGCCAAGGTAGGTGTCGATGTCCCGCTCATTGAGGAAATGACCAGCAATGATGCGGGAACCATTCGCAAAGGTCAGGATGCCTCGGAACGCCGAAAACTCATGCGGCAGCCGGCTGAACAACCGCTGGCGCAGATCCTCGAAGTGTTCCAGGTTGGCTTTGCCCACACGCCGGAGCAGCAGAGCCTTGAGGCCGGGAACGCGCTGGCAGTCATCGGCGCCAATCTGCGCCAGCATCCAATGCGATTTACCGCCGCCACGGGCGCCACCGTAGCCGATGGCGGTCGGCCCGTCTGGTTTGTCACACAGCCGGGCGGCAGCACTCGCGGCCAGTTGCCGCTCTTGCAGCCAGAGCTTGGCGGCGACAAAGTTGCGGGTCTGGTCCTCCGGACACCCCGATGCAATCGCGGCGTTCAGAAAAATTTCGCGTTCGTTCATGGTTTGATTTCCTCGGCATCTACAATGGTTTCAACTTTGGGCGCAGGTTCCACCTGTCCATACGCTTTGCGGATGGCAATTTCCCAATCCACATCAATGGTGGCCTTCATGGTCGTGTTGACCTCCTTCACTTCCGTCGGCATCCCGGCGGCGAGACGGGCGAGCTTGGTCGCCAGCTCGAGCACACGGGCGATGCCCTCCAGCGTGCCGCACTTGGATTTGTTTTTCTCCCAGCGCGCCAACATTTCGTCGGCCAAGGCGATCAGCTTCTTGTGGCGTTGCCACTCGGCGATTTTCACCGCCTCATGGACCTTGTCCCACTCGACCGCTTTTTCGAGCGCCAGCCCCTCGATGGCCTGACGCTCGACCAGTGCGAGGTGTGCGGCGTGAGCCTGGACACGGGCCGGCCAGTCGAACCGGCGGGACCAACGTTCGATCATGGTCTTGGACTTGCCATGTTTTTCCGCCACGGTCGCCAGTGACCGCTGTGCGCCCAGTTCAAGATAGGTTTTGAAAGCAGCAAAGGCTTTGTTGCTCTCACGGTTTTGTTGTTCAAATGTCATCGTCATAAAACTGTTCCGTTTGGGTGGATGGTCCGGTCGGCAAGCCCAACGGCAGTGGGAGGAAAGGAAACCCGACCCAAGGAGGGTTTCCCTTTCCCCTCTGCCTGTTCTGTCCCTTGTAGCGCAATCTCCTTTAAGGGATGTTGCCACGTTGCCACGCCTGATTTGCAATGGTTTACACAAACAGTCATTTGGCCCTCCAATACACCCCGGCGGAGGTGCAAATCAGACCGGCGGCGGTCAATCGGGTGAGATAATTGGTCACACTGCGCTTGCTCATTTTCAGGCTGGCAGCCGCATCGCTGGCGATGGCTTTGAACGCCTTCGGCTCATCGGTGATGACCGCCTCGACAAAATCCTTGTCCGAGCAAACCTTGTTTTTGGACTGTGGCCGGCGGAGCGCATCCGGATTCAAATCAGCGGCGAGCCGCATCATGGGATGGCTCCATGCGACGACGAACTCCGGAAGCTGCGGCAGGTTGCGCAGGATGCTGGTGACGGTGAAACAGTCCGGTTCTTCGTGCGGCGTCAGGATCATGATGGAGTCCGGGTCGCGGATCCACGCGCCGGCACCGCTGAGGCGGTCCATCGCGTTTTTGACCGTGCTGTCCCCCTTGGCAAAATGGTGGGCCACGACCACCGCGGCGCCGGAAGCCTGGGCCAGCGATTCAAACTGGTTCATCAAATCCGCAATCTCGCCGTTGGCGTTCTCGTCGCGGTTGCCGAGCACCTTGTAAGCCGGGTCGAGAATGATCAGGCCATACTGCTGCTTCTTCAGCCGTTCCTCGAGCTGGGGCCGGAGCAGGGTGATGTCGGCGTTCTTGCCGCGCAGATTCCAGAAGTGCAACGCATGGCCCTTGCCCGCACATTCCGGCCGGCAGGCCCGGAGCGAACGCATCCGGTTCTTGATGGACCACGTCGGCAACTCGAAGTTGATGTAAATCACCGGCAGCTTGGTGCAGGGCCGTCCCCACCACGGCTGGCCGGTGGCGACCGACAAAGCCAGGTCGAGCAGGCTCCAGGATTTATTGGACTTCGATGTGCCGCCGAGAATCATCTTGCACCCTTGATGCAAGACGCCCTCGATGATGACCGGCGGCGTGGGGAAATCCTGTTCCTCGAGTTCGTCGAGGCTGATGGTCGCCGGCAGTGCCGGCGGCACCGCGCCGAGGTCCACGGCAATGTCCACCTGTTCCGATGGCGGGAAAATTTTGATGTCCATAAAAATTGGCAGGTGCGGCTCGCACTCAGTCCTTGAGCCAAACGATGCGTTGCAGTTTTCCATTCCGCCACGCGCCGGGCACACGCACGGGCTGGGAATAGGTGAAAAGTTTTGGGTCGCAGCCGAACACCGTCAGCGCGGCCTTGAGCCGGTCCTCCATGACCTTGTTGCGCGGGCAGTCGAACCAACCGTGTAACGACTTCCCAGCGGTATCAATGATGGCGTGCAGGTTGTAGCGCAGCCGGTTGTTCAGGTAGGCGAACACCGCGCCGATTTCGTCCTTCTTGAGCGAATCGCTCTCCACCACCAGAAACCGCGTGCCGTCGCAATTCGCATTGCTCCGGCTGAATGTCCCCGGCTTGAATGCCGAGCCGCAGGTATAATTGCCCATCGCCGGCCCGATCTTCTGCCAGTCCGACAGCGGCCGGAAATGCGTCGCGTGTTCCGGGCGGCCTGTGCTGTAAATGTCGCCGACCCAAACCGTGCTGTGCGCCGGCCAGAGCCGGAGCCAGGTGCGGAACTGGTCATCCGGATCGCGGTCCGCCACCAGCAACGGCGAGTCGGTCAAAATCTGGTCGAACGGCCAGAAAAATTTCTCGAACAACTCCGGCTTGAACCGCCCCGCCATCGCGACGAGTGTTTCCAAAACCAACTGCTCGCCCGGATGACGGCCTTCGGCCGCAGCGCGGGCCAGATAAACCTCCCGCCGCAGAATGGAGCCGCTCGCTTGCAACACGTCGCCGGGCCGCAAAACATTTCCGTCCGGCATCGTCAGCGTCCACGGCGTGCTCAAGCCCTGCCGCAGCCGCTTGTTCGCGTCCGCCACGGCGGGCGCGCAGGACGAATGGAAACAAAAAATCGTCGGCACGCCGTCCACGCAGACGCGGCAATCCTTTTTTCCGGACTTGTGCGTGTGCAGCGATTCACCCGGACAGCGGCAGTAGCCGCTGACGGCGCTCTGCCATTCAATCGCGCCAACGATGCTGGCGGCCATTTGTCTTGGATCATTCATGGTAGGTCCACCTTGTATCCTTCCTTGGTCAGAAAAACCCACACCTTGCCGTAGATGCCATGGCCGGTGCCGCACATCTCAAAATTGCTGTTCAAATATTTCGCCAGCTCGTTCAACAGCGTTGGGTCATTCGGCAGCCGATAGCGCGTGTAACTATTCGAGTAAGCAAAGTCCGCGTAGCGGAACATGGTGGCGTCGTCCCATTCGCCGGGAAAAACACCGAGCGCGACGATGTAGCCGAAAAACGCCTCGTCGCCTGGCTCCTTCAGCGGCCAGTCCCGCACCACCAGTTTTTGTTCAATGATTTGCATGGTTAAAAATTTCCGGTCACCAGTTGCGGCGTGACCCGCCGGTGCCACTCGTCGTGGCACGATTTGCAGAGAAGATCCTTCGGCCACAGATTGGCCTCGTCTTTGCCGAATATCGCCTGTGGCGCCCAATGATGAATTTCCGCGCCGCGCGCTCCGCACCGAATGCAACGCGGTTGCTCCGTGCGCTCCGTCACGCGCAAAGCCGAGGGATCAATCCCGTTGGCAACCAGCAATTCCTTCGCAATCCAGTTCCCCCCATTTTTCGCCAGCGTCCAATGGTTGCACTCCAGGCACCACCAGCCGTAATGCTTCGCGTCGTTGGCGCTCACCCGGCAGGAAACCTCCTGTCGGCTGACACGACCGCAGCGCGGGCAATGACGATTGGCGAATTGCATGGCAATGGTCAGAACGGCAATTCCGGTTCGCAGTGTTGTTTCGCCGCGCGCAGAAAATCAGCGGGGCGCTTGATGATTTGGGAGGCGACGGCCGGCGGCAGATGCAGCAGATTCGGCGCGGCATATTTGTCCGCGATGAATTTCAGCACCATGTCTTCGACGTGCGCATCGCCGCCGAGCAACCGGTGCAAGTGTTCGACCACCTGCACCGGCAGCCGGCCGGTTTCGGGATTGAGGGCGACGTCCATGTTCAGGCGGTGAGCACCATGTCGTCGGTTTTGCCCGCGCCGTTGGCACCTGTCGGGTCGAAACCTTTTTCAATCACCCACAACCGGTGCGCGGCCTCGAAGGCCCGCCAGCCGGTTTCCAATTCCTCCGCCGACCACACATGCTCGATGGGTTCGGACGGTTCGTTCGAGTTCACGATGAGGTTCAAGCACTTCACCGGCAGGCCCAGCGCCTTGCGATACGCCGCGAGCTGATACGACCAGGTCGAATACGGCTTCACCTTGTATTCCGGTTTGAGCTTCATCGTTTTGAGATCCACGAGACACGGGCCGTGCTCGCGGTGTTCGATCAGCAGGTCCGCCGTGCCGGCGTAGCCCAAGTCGTGATTGACCAGCACCGCCTCAGTCCACCGCAACGAAACGACGTTGCGGCGAAACCAGGCGAAGTAATGATGCAGCCACGCCGCCGCCGGATGCTCCGCATCCACGGCCAGCGCGTGTGCGACCTGTTCCGCCCCGGCGTGAAACGCCGTGCCGAAGTCCGCCGCGCTGTCGCGCGTCGTTTGCGAATCCGCCACAACGCGCTGGGCGAAGGCGTCTTCACTTTCGCCGGGATTGCGCGGCAGCGTGAGCGCCGCCATCACGGCCTGGGCTTGCAGCCAGGAAGTCAGTTCCGGTTTGGCGATGACGCCGATAATGTTCGTGACGCTCGGATAAAGCCCGAGCTTGCGGGCATCACGAACGGTGGTGGGACGAGGCTTGCCCTTGAGGGAGGGGACGGAGTGCATTGGCACTCCATCCCGACCATACCAATGGGCGGCATCAGGTGAATATAATTTCATGGGATGATGTCCACGTTGGTTTCACCTGAATCAGAACCCGACCTCTGGATCGAAGTCGGCAGCGGGCGCTGCCGGCGCTGCCGCTGGCGCGGCACTTTTGGACGGTGCAGGCGCGGCGGCCTGCGGGACGAACGGAGCCGGAGCCGCCGGCATCGGTTGCGGTGCCGGTGCCGGTGCCGCTTGCGCGGTTGCCGCATCTTTCGCGGCCCACTCGGCAATGCGCAGACGCATCGCCGCTGGATCGTAAGTGCCGCTCGGCACGACCTTCTTCGTGGCCTTGCTGACCGCATCAATGCTGACGTAGGTGCGGCCCGACAAGGATTGCTGGTGCGACAAAACCAACGTGCAGCACGCGCCCGGCAGTTTCTTCAAGTCCACGTTGTCACCCGGCACGATCTGGCGACCGCGCCATTGACCGAGGAAGCCAGTGAGCTTCGCGTTGGGATAGAGCGACGCCGTGAACTTTTTCGTCACAGTGCCCCGCTTGCCGTCCGCGCCGACATGCTCGGTTTCAAAGACGAGCATCAGTTTGCGGACGAGCTTGCGCTTGCCCTGGAACTCCGTCCATTGCAACCCCAAGTCGATCACATCCACGCACACGGCTTGCCAGATGCCCGTGGGATGCTTCTCGAAGTTGCCAGTGTCGTTGCATTGCAGAACCAAAGCGTCTGCATTCGCTGTCATTGTGGTATTAACCATATTATTTTTTTCTTAGTTGTTGTTTTCGGACATCGGCCGAGGACACACATCCCCGGTCGAAATTGTTTGGGAGTGGCACAGGTGCCAGTCGAGAATCAGCAGCGCGTCAGCGGTGGCGAGCGTCACGGCCAGATGCGGAAAGCGCCGTTGCGCTTCGGCCTTGAGCCGGTTTTTCCATTCGCGGGAATTGGCGCAGCTCGCCGCCGTGCCGAGGCCAAAAACTTTTTGCCACGTCTGCGGGCGGACCAGCACGAGCCGGACGCCGAGCGCCTGGACGACGCCCGTGAGAAATCCGTAGTGCGCGCCGAACTTGAACATGGACGAGCCGGGTTGGCCTTTGCCCACGAACCCCCCGACTTTTTCCAGCACGCACACGCATTCGACGTCCTCGACTTCCGCCGAGCGTGCGAGGTCGCGGATCAGCACGAGCCGGTCGCCTTCGGTCTCTGGCATCGGCTGGCAAAAAGTTTTGCCGAACGCGGACACCGCCACGCCGCCGGACACGCCGGGATCAATCGCGATGACCACGCTCATACGCCCCCCTTGTTTGCCGACACGCGGCATTTTTCGGCGATGGCGATTTCCACCTCAGCCCATTTGAAACGCAGCCGACCACCCAGCCGATACGCCGGCAGGCGGCCTTGCCGCGCCCAGCGCGCCACGGTGGACGGCTTCATCAGCACACCGGCGGCGACCTCGCGGGTGTTCAGCAGGCGCTCGCGGTAATCCGGCGGCAGGGTGGGGAGCTTTTTCATTCGCCGGCCTCCACGTTGGGTTGCACCGGCCCGACTTGTTTCCGCGACAAGCTGTCGAGGAACGTCAGCATGTCGCCAACGTGGAATAGCGTTTGGCCGCGATTCGCACCCGGCGTGCGAAGGTTCACGACGCGAACGTGTTTACTGGCAATGCCGCCAGCTCCGAGCAGATCGTAGAGCTTGGCGTGTTTCATCCCGGTGAACTGGCAGCGTTGCCCGTTCGGCGGGATCGGCGACCACCGGTCCATTGCTGGAGCCACGGTCGCGGTCGGTTCTTCAATCACAAGTGTTCTCATAAAAACTGCGGATGGTTGTTCCGCGTGTTTATGTTTTAACCGAAGAAAAACGCCGTTTTGGGGCTAGTGGTTTTTACGGCGCAAAGGTGGGAATCCGAATCGCAAACGTGGGATTTGAAAACGCAAAAAGGCCGGTAGTCAGTGACTACCGGCCTAAAAAATTCGCAAAAAAGACTTTGGCTCTAGGCCAAAATTACGACGGCGCGCGGTTTTTTGCCTCCGCCAACTGCTCGGCTCGCACCACTACCAGCCAGCGGGCGACCAGCGGATTGCGCGCCAATCGCTGCCCAACCAATGCAGTCTTCGGGGCGTCCAACATACCGTTGACCTGGGTGACAGCATTCGTCAGCGCGGTGTCATCGCACGCACACAAAGGCATCCATGCGGAACGAATCGCCTCGCAAACTCGATTGGGGGTTTTGGCTCCCAGCCCCAACTTGCCTGGCTTTTCAGTCGCTTGCTTGGCGTATTGCATTAGTGCCAGAAACTTTTCTTTGCGGGTGTCGCCCGTCTCTGCCTTGCCGATAAACAAGCTGGCGAGGACCGTTTCATTTTCCGGCCCGCGCTGCCAAAGCTGATAGACAGCTTTCGCCGCATCGGCCTGCGCCTGCTCGTGGCACTTGCGAACTTGATCGGTGGTCTTTTGACCGGGCACCCCGCCGCCGTTGGCGTCGAGCATTTCCACCAGCGCATTCGCGTGCGCCTGCCAATCCGTTTCGTCGAAGTGCAAAGCGCCCTTCGCCAAGACATCGGCTTGCGCCTCGATCAGCACCGCGGTCCCCGAAGCGTTCCAGATTTCCAAGGCCCGCGTGGCGAGCTTCGTGGCGGAATCTTCCGAGGCTTTCGCCAGCGTGGCGGCGATCAGGGCAACTTGAAACTGGCGTGGCGAATTGCGCCCGGCGGCAATCGGCTCGCGTGACAAGCCGGCGTCCTCCAGTCGCGCCTGATACTGTTTCCCTGGCTCGCGGGTGGTTTGCGAGCCAGCCTTTGCCTTCGCATTGGTTGCTTTCATGGCTAGATGTTCGGCAGCTTCGTCACTGCCGAACGAAGGGTATCAATTTGCGTGTGCGTGTAAACCGCATGGCTGCGGTCGTCCGAATGCCCGGACAGCAATTTGCGCACATCCGGCGCAATCCCCGCGTTCGCCATTTCGGAAATGAAACTGTGGCGCAGACTGTGGAACGTGAACTTGTTGAACTCGTGCCCGGCATCACCACCGGCCGCAATGGTTTCCTGTTTGATGTCCGCTTCGGCCATGATCTTGTGGAACTGGATGCTCAATCCATATTTCCCGCTCACCTTGCGCTTCGCCAGCGTCGGACACAGCGGCCCGTCATCGTCCTCGACGGGCGTGTCGAGCACATGCTTTTCCAGTTGCGGATGCAGCGGGATGATCAGGTCGCGCTTCTTCCGGCTCGTTTTTTGCGGGCGCAATTTCAGCACATGCTTGTCGGTGTCGAACGCCGTGAGGGGAATCCCAACCGCGTCGCCGAGGCGCAGGCCGGTATAAAATCCAACGAGGATACAAGTCTTCCATTCCTTCCAGACTTTTGGATCCTCGTCCTCCTTGACCGCCGTCGCGGCCAGACTGTCGCAGGCTTTCAGCAGATCGCTGACTTGTTCACGGCTGAATGGCGAACGGCTTTCCTTCGCGCCTTCGGGAATTTCCGACGCTGCCACCGGGTTGGTCAGCGTCAGACCTTGCCGCAGTGCCAGCGCAAACGGCGCGTTGAGAATCTTGCAATCCGTGCGCACCGTGCTGGGGTTGCGCCCGTTTTCCAGCCGCCACTCGATAAATTTCTGCACATCATTCACCGTGATGTCCGCCAGCTTGGCCTTGGATTTCGCGCCCAAACATTTCAGAAAGTTCTTCACGATGCCGCTGTAACGCTCGTAAGTGCCGCCGGACTTGGTTTTCTGCGCCCGCCCCAGCCAGTCATTCAGGAAGACATCCGCCGCCTTGAACACCATGCGGCTCTGGTTCACCCGCTCCGAAACGTCGGCCAGCAGCTTGCGCAGGTGAGCTTCGGTGGCGTTGCCACGCTCCGCCTCTTCCAGCCGCATGGACATTTCCTGGGCGAGCCGCCGGTTCTTGGCGGCGTTGGTGGCCCGCTCCTGAATCGAATGCCCGATCGGCGAATGAAGAATTTTGGTGGAGACGAGGTGTTGCTTTCCGGCGTTATCCCGATAGGACGCATACCAGAAAGCCCGGCCTTTTTGTTTTTGGATGCTTGCCATAATGAATAACATATGAATAACAGACGCACCTAGTCAAGACGGTTTCTTTAGATTTCAGGAAATTCAGAAACGCCTGTATCCACGGCTTAAAAGTGCGTTTTCTGCGGAAACTCCAACAAAGTGAAAAGTGCGGTGATTGAAACGAGGGTTCGATTCCCTTCACCCGCTCCAATGTTTACAATGGTTTTCTTAAGTTCTTCCTTTTTAATGTCGAATTAGTGATATTAGAAGTATGGGCAAGCCTCCCAAGTTTCCTCACGAATTAAAATTCGGTGGCAGCGTGGTCCGCATCGTGCGGGATCCACTTCGAATTCCCCTGAAGAAGCCAGGGTCCTCCGAGGGTGGCACTCCGAAAGCAAACCAGCCAACCCATTGAACTTACGATTCCTACGTCGTCGAATATTTTGTTGGGCCGAAGCGTATGCGCGTTCGTCGCAACACCTACGCCAAGGCCATGGCGCACGCTGACGAGGTTGGCGTCAAGCTGTTGAACCATGAAATTGAATCGTTACAAATTACCGGGGCCGACCGCCGGACCTATCTCATCGCGCTCGAAAACCTGAAGGGGTTGGACATGCGGCTCGATCACGTTACGAAGGAATTCGCCGATGCCTTCAAGCTGCTGCGACCTCTCTGCCGGTGGCCGTGTCCCAATATGCGGAAGCCAAGAAGCGAATCGGGGTAACGTCACTCTCAACGGCGGTCGAGTTTTATGAGCGACATGGCGGCAAGGTGAAATTCAATAAGACGGTGCCGCAGGTGGTGGAGGAGTTGTTGGTGAGCATGCGGGCGGACGGCGCTGGTGGTAACCATCAGCGGGATACGGAAGCCCGGCTCAACCGTTTTGCGAAGGTTTTTCCGGGGCCGATACTGGATGCGACTGAGGCGGCGATTACGGTCTGGCTCCGCAGCCTGCGTGCGCTGCCTGGCCGCCGCAAAGTTAAACCGGAGCAGTTAGAACCGCTCAGCGCGAAGTCGCGCAACCACTATCGCAACTGGATACCTGCGTTATTCAATTTCGCCCGGAGGCAAAATTATCTGCCCCGCGATCTCACGACGGCGGCTCAGGGAATCAAGCTGTTGAAGACCCAACGCACTGAAAATGAAATTTTCACTCCCAAGCAGATGGAGAAATTGTTGCCCTGCCTGCCGGACTCTATGGTGCCAGGCATCGCAGTCAAAGCATTTAGCGGCGTGCGCACGGAAGAAATCGCAGAGCTCGATTGGAAGCACATCCTTTTTGACCAGGATTGCATCAAGCTGCCGGCGGAGATTACCAAGCTGGGGCAACGGCGATTGATTCATCTGCATCCATATCTCAAAGCCTGGCTGGAACCACATCGAAAGACGGCAGGGCGAATTTGAGAACGGTGGACGACTCCACCATCCATCTTTCATGGCTTGGTCGCGGCATGCGGAAAAAAACTTGGATTCCCTCTCGGCGAAAACCGTTTCCGCAATTCTTTCATTTCCTATCGGGTTGCCGAGACCAATGTCATTCAATTGGTCGCCCTGGAAAGCGGCAACAGCCCCGCTGTGATTCAACGAGAATATCTGGAAATCACGACTTCGCAGGAGGCTGCGAAGTGGTTCGGCATTTTTCCACAAAAACGTCCCTAATCCCGGCGGCGCACTTTCGTCATAATCCGCCTCAAAAGAAGGCGTCGATTGACATCAAGTAGCATTTTGCTACCTTGTAATATATGAGTCAACCAGTCAAAGTTTCAGATGCGCTGCTGCTGGACGCCCGGGTCGCAGGCGAAGCCGTGGAGCGTTCCATCGCCGGGCAGATCGAGTTCTGGGCCAAAATTGGTCGCGCGCTCGAACCCATCCTGCGCGGCGATCATGTGCTGGCCCTCTGCCGGTCCGGCAACATCAAGCCGCTCTCTGCCTGTCTCGCCACGGTTGATTCTCCCGCCGGTCGGCAACGGGTGGTGGAGCATCTCAATACTCGCCCCTTTCCCCATTACGAAGCCGCCCCCGCAGCGCCGGGTATGCTGGTGCGCATTGAGGCGAACGGCAAACGCACTGTGGGCCGCTTTGTAAATCGGCAGTTCCAGCCCGCGAAAGTGTCATCCCAGGCTCCGGCAAAGAAGCTGGCCGCCAAGAAAAAGACGAAGCTGGTCTTGGCGCACGCCTAAAGGTGAAAAAGTCCGCACCAAAAAATTCGGCGCCGTGGAATGTTTCCGCATTGGATAAGCGGCCGGTGATTGTCGCCGTGGCCGGGCCCAACGGCGCTGGCAAATCCACTTTTTACGAAGCCCACCTCAAACCTGCCGGCCTACGCTTTATCAATGCCGATGTGTTGGCTGGAGAATTGGGGATTGATGCTTATCAGGCGGCAGAGGTCGCGGCAAAGTTGCGGCAGGAATTGGTCAGCCAGGATGAGAGTTTTGTTTTCGAGACGGTGTTCTCTGATCCAGTGGGAGACAAACTAACCTTTTTGAAGGACGCCGCCCGACAGGGCTATTCCGTCGTGCTCTGCTTCATCGGCATTGCCAACGCAGATCGCTCTGAGGAACGCGTAGCCATGCGGGTCAGTCAAGGTGGGCATGACGTCCCGACCGACAAGCTAACGGCGAGGTTTCCGCGCACCATGGCCAATCTCAAAAAGGCGATCAAGGATTTGCCCTGCGTGGCCATTTTTGACAACGACGATCTGGCAGTTCCATATCGCCTCGCTGCAATATATCAGAATGGCCAAGCAACTTTTTCAGCAACTCCGATTCCACACTGGCTGCAATAAATTGTTTTCAGACCGGTGATTTTTAAAATCTAAAATCAACCTATCCGGATATTTGAAATCAAGATAATGCACCCCCCGAAAGTATAAGTGGACTGTAACCATTGATGTTTGTTAACGTCTTCATCGTTCGTATGAAAACTTGCATGAACATATCAGCCACGATTTGGCCGACGCTGTCGGTCGCGAAAGCGACCCGTCAGACCCGGTTAAGCCAAGGTTGTGTGTTTAGCCTTAGACTATCCACAGCGCATCGCGGATATAGCCCCGAAGTCGGCTTGGATAATTTGGAGGTAAGCAGGTAGAGAATCGAATTAGGATTTTTACACCCTGCTTACCTCGTGTGAGCAGGGTTTTTTATTCCCCTGAAATGAACAGTGGAACAGTGAATGGCGGAGCGAAAGGTGAACCGACTGTGAATAGAATCAGCATGACGTCTCGATGATGTCCGACAGCACAAAATTAAAAATGGCGCAGAGGATGCAAAACTCCTCACCGGTGGGGTCTGCCCACAGGTCGCTGAATAGCGCGCCGAGATGGTTTGAACCGACTTTACATTTTAAAGGCTTCGCAGGAGAAAGGCTTCGCAGGAGAAAGGCTTCGCAGGAGGTGTGCCTATAAACACCGAAACAACCGCCGTGAAACCGCGGGTTGGGATCGAATAGATCTCAAGAGGTGTTTGTTCTTTGTTGAAATGGCATGGGCCGGAAGCGCAATGACGCTTCCGGCCTGCCGGCAGAGACCCCGCACGGTCGAAGTAATGGCCGGGTGCCGGATTCAGTGCGCTTGGGATTCCTTTCCGCAACGCGAACACCGGTACCGGTCAGAGCTTCACAGATCTGGCTGCGGCGGTTCAACTCCGCCTTCGCGGCGCGGTCTTTGCCGACAGCCATCAAGGGTTGCAAACTTTTACAGTGAAGTCCCGGCTCTTAACCGGCGAGAACTTGGTGCGATTCCGAGGCGACCCACCATTTCCGCATCCGTGTTGAAATTATGATCATCCTCCGCTTCGAACGGAGGGTTTGCTGGTTGGTGACCGTGCGCTAGCACTCCTGCCGGGTGCACTAGTTTATGCCGTGTTAGTCCAACTACCAGAGACGCTCCGCTCAGACCGGAGAGGTTGGGGGTGGAAATCCCTCACGCGGCACCATTTCGTCCACGTAGTCCAACGCAGAGACGGCGCACTTAAAACGCGCACAGTGTCGGTGCGAGTCCGACTGTGGGCACCAACCGGTGCCAATACACCGGCGTGTTGCTGCGCCCGGACGAAGGCAGCCTTGACCACGTCGTGCCCCGCTCGCGTGGTGGCGCGGACACGTGGGAAAACCTCGTCTGGTCCGCGAAGGAAGTGAACCAGCGCAAGGCCGACCGCCTCCCGCACGAGGCCGGCCTGACCCTGCTCAGCGTCCCGCGCGCGCCGAAGGAACTGCCGGTATCGGCCATGATCCGCAACGCCCACGGCGTCGCCGAGTGGAAGCTGTTCCTGAATGACTGAACCAACGGGAGAGCGGGAGTCAAAGCTCGCTCTCCCCAACGCTCGACCAAACGTAAAAATAAAAATAAACTCACGAATCAAAATCTTACAAAGTGAATATGCAAAAACTGACGCTCAAACAACTTGATGCCGGTGTTGATGCTGCTCTCGCGAACGCCGTTTCTCTGATCGAAGAGGCGAAGTTGTTATTTCAATCAGGTTTCCATGCTCGAGCCTACACACTTGCTCACATTGCTCGCGAGGAACTTGCGAAGGTCACGATGTTGTATTCTACCGGATTGCGGCTACTTGCTGAACATCCCGTAGATTGGGGTAAATTGCAAAAAAGACTTCGTGACCATAAATCCAAGTTGGCAAGCGAGGCCCTTATGTCATTTGTCAGCACACCTGGCGCTGCCGATAATCTGGATTTGGAGAAAATGGCAGGGGGTTCAACTACCCGAAACGAATGGAAGAACGAAAGTCTTTATATTGCTTTCAAGGATGAACAGTTCAAAACGCCTTCCGAAATGATCACGCTGAAAAAGGCTGAGCGCACAATAGCTTTGGCAATTTTTTCGTTTGAGTCAGCACAACAATTTGTCTCGTTAGGGGGAAAGCTTGCAACACGCAAAACAGAAGACGCGAAGCGAATATTCAGAAATTTCGACCCGTATAAAATTGATCACAGCAAAGCAGCAGAAATCATTAAGAGCATCAACCGATTAATCCACTCGCGGTCAAAATCACAAGGGACTTCCAAAGATTCAGAATAAAAGTCGAACTAGTTTTTATTCATGAACACCAAAGATTTTCTCCGTCTCGGCGTGCCGTTGGGTGAAACCACGCGGCGCGCGCCGGATTTTGTGGCCAAGTTCATCCTCGGCGGCGGCGACAAGTGCGGTTGCACGAGGAAGTTGCGGCCATTGTACAATGTGGCGAACGCTTTTGTCTTGGAGCGCCAACAGGCGGGCGGCCATTCGCGTGGCCAATTCCCGCGAGACCAACACGTCCGGATACTACTCCCGTCTTCTTCAACAACACTGTTGTTTCCGTCGGGTCTGGTTCCCTTGACTTGTTGATTTCGACCCTGACCTTTTCGATTGGCGCTCAACTGGTCGAGTAATTCGCCGCCGCCTGTCGCGGGTTCAAACTCCGTGCAACTTAAATTTTCCGCCACCACGAATACTACCGCGACAAACGATTACGCCGGAAAATGTTCCCAAACGACTGGTACGGCTACCATTACTCAATGTTCATGGCGTTGGCGCCGCCAACTGGCCCGGCGCGATTAAAGATGGAACTGCGCGTTACAATGTCCGCAAGCGCGACGTTGGTCGCTGGATTCTGTCCGGCACGAACGGCTTGAGTCTGCCAGCCTCAGCGCAACTGGCGGTCGTCAATGAATTTGCTCATTATGGAGCACAGCATTTCCAGTGGTTCGGGAAGGCGGGACATGGCTGGATTCCCGATTTTGACAACGACGGCACCGGCATGCCGCTGTTGGAACTGAAGTTGATGCAATGTGAAAGCAATCGCATCCAACCGTTGTCGCCGGCCAAAGGATGGGGCGGGGGATTTTATACCCCTGCGCCTCATAAAACCGTGGGTGAAGGCCATCTAGAAATGGGCAGATCATCCAAGTGAAAGGGACTCCGAAATCCAGCGTCAAAGTTGTGCTGTTAATGGGCCGATAAATAAAAAAGTTCCCGCAAATTCATTTCTAGTTACGGAAGCCTCGATTCAAACCGGTAGCTTCCCGAGCCAACTGCATAGACAGCAACGGCGTTTTCCATCCGCAGAAACTCAACACCTTCCGCTTGGGCGACAGGTTTTCCTGACTCGATTACCGAGACGGCATCTTTCGTCGGGATAAATACAGTTGCGGTGGTGTTGCGGGGAACGACAATTTGCAGGGTGAAATGTCCATGCTCGCACGTCCAGTTGCTAACAATGCGTCCGTGGAGGGAGTCGAAGCTACCGCGCGCCCAAGTCAGGCCACTGGCCGGGTCGGGCTGCGGGGCGAGAAAAAACTTTTTGAAGCCCGGCCCGGCGGGATCGGGACGGATTCCCAGTACGGACTGATAAAACCACATGCCAACTGCACCGCCGCAGGACGGCATCTGAGCGCCGCCGCCGTTCCAGCCCTCGGCGAAAACGCCGTCGTGGATGAGGGTTTTCCAGCTTGGATAATCTTGCTGGTTTACAATTTTGTTTGCCAATGCCGTCTCGCGGTGATCAGTCAAGGTTGTGAGCAGAATTGGCAAGCCGACAAAGCCTGTGCCCAGATGATCTTGGTGCGCGTGGATCGCCGCGAGCAATTGTTGATATGTCAGTCTGCGCAAATTTTCCGGTACCACGCCCAGTGCAAGCGGCAGCACCTGCGCCGTCTGGTTGTTTGTCTGGGTGCCATAGCGACCGGTATCAGCGTTAAGATATTTTGTGTTGAAACGGTCTTTCACGGCTTGGGCGATGGCCGCGTATTTCGTTGCATCATCGGTCTTGCCGAGCAACGCTGCGGTCTCACTCACGATGGTAGCGTAATGATACCACGCGGGCATGTCCAATAGTGGCGCGGGTACCCTGCCGTAGGGATTTTGCCAGTCGCCTGCACCGAGCCAGCTCAAGATTCCCTCGCGGGCCTCCGTCGAATTGGTGTTACCCGTGTTTAGATACGGATAATCATCCCAGCCACGCACCGAGCCGCTGGCGGTCAGTGTGCCAAGAAAGTCCACATAGCGCCGCATGGTATCGTAACTTTCAGCGAGGATATGGCGGTCGCCGTAGTATTGATAATGCTGCCACGGCAGCAGCACCACCACGCCGCACCACCACGGCGAATTCCAATCATTAACCTGCCGGCTCACGAGCGGCAGCACCGAGCCGACATAACCGGACTCATCTTGCCCATCGGCAAAATCCCACCACCACTTGCGATAGATACCGGATACGTCAGTCAGATACGCCGCCGTCTCAAACATCCCCTGCATATCTTGGGTCCAACCTTGTTTTTCGCGCATCGGATCCATTGGTTGGTCGCCGTCATAGTTAAGATGAGTTTGTAAAAGTGCGGCATAGATTTGATTGAACCACGGATTGGAACAAGAAAAGTCTCCGGCCATTTTCAAATCGGCGTGGACAAGTTGGATGGTCACCGCGGCTGGCGGGAGCGGTTCAGTCAATCCCTGCACCTCGATTTCCACCGGACCGGAGAGATACATGAAATGTGGTTCCAGCAGGGCCGGCCCATTCGTCGCCAGCGTGAACGTGAGCGGCGGGGCGTTGTAACCCTTCGCGTGGCCGAGAATGGTGATGGTCTGCCCAGCGCGACCATTCATTTTCACGCGCGGCCAGCCGGCGCTCAATACTTTAAAATAGGCGCGGTCAGTTTCAATTCGGCTCGGCTTAAGTTCACCCACCACGCGGATCGGAGGTCCGAGCGGCGCAACCAGCTTGCCCCCCAGCGAAGTAGTTGCCGCGACGGTCGGCCAATTGGCCCCGTCATAACCGGGGCAATCCCAACCCGGTTTAGCCAGCCGACGGTCTTCGGTGTAACCGGCGTAGGTGTCGTCATAAACAATTTCGCTCTGCGACCATTTCCAAGTGCCATCGGAATTGACCGTCTCGCGGGTGCCGTCGGTGTATTCGATTTCCGCCTGGAGCAAAACGCGCGGCGGGCCGTGACCACCGTGACGTTCGCCAAAGCCGCGGCGGGGCGTGCTGAAAAATCCGTTTCCGAGCAAAATCCCGATGACATTTTCTCCATCGGTCAGCCGGTCGGTGATGTCGTGCGTGAGATAAACTATCCGTTTCGTATAGTCCGTGAAAGGCGGACCCAATACCGCATCGGTCACCCGTTGGCCGTTGAGCATCACATCGGCCATACCCAGCGCGGCGACATACAATGTGGCGTGCTTGACCGGCTTCTGCACTGTGAACGGCTTGCGTAGCATCGGCGCGGCGGCGGTAAGACATGCATTTAACGGGCACTCGTTTCCGTCGTTGGCCGAGGGCATGCCGTCCACAAGAAAAACCGCGTGACCATGATCCCATTGCGTGCCGGTCTCGCGGGTGGGTCGCATCAACGCAACATTTTTTCCGCCGGAAATCACTTCCATCTGCCGCACCTCGACTGGGGCGATTGGCGAATTTGGTCGGGTGTGGATCGGCCGCGTCAACGCATTTTCATGGGCGGACGGATTGATGATCCAAAGCCGGATGCGGCGAAATTTGGCGCCGTGCAATGTAAACACCTGCGGCCCGGTGCCGAGGGGTTGATAATCCGCCGCCGATTGGTCTACGAGAACTTGCGCTTGGGAAAATTCGAGGTCCGGTGCGCCGAGTATTTTGAAGCGTTTCGGCGCAGCATTCGTATTTGAAAAATAAAGGATAATCGAATCAATCGGGAGCGATTCACCCAAATCCACGTCCGCCCAGCCGCCGGTGGAAATAACCAAGCCCGGCGGCCGCAAGTGCGGTGGCATAAACCAGCGCGAGGCCGTGATCCATTTTGCTGACCAATCGGCCGGTTGTAGCAGCCCCATCGTCCAATTCGCAGGCTCGCTCCAAGCCGAGGCTTGGCCATTTTGGTCCCAGACGCGCACTTTCCAGAAACACCGCATTCGTGAAGTCAATGGCTTGCCTCGATATTCAACCGCAACGCTTTGATCTGAAGCCACCTTCCCGCTTTCCCAACAATCGCCTTTGTTTTGGTCCAGCAATTCTTCCGTGCTGGCCACCAAGATTTGATAGGCCGTTTGTTTCTGACCTCGAATTGCTGTCCCGGAAGCGCTGTCTCCCATGATCCAACTTAACCTTGGCTTTTCCGCGTCAATGCCGAGCGGGTTCTCCTGATACTCGCAGCGAAGATGCATCAAGTGATCTGCGAATGCAGTCGGCAGGGAGGCGAACAGCGTAACGAACGCCACCAGACTGGCAGCCAAAAATCGCTGATGGTAAATTTTCATGGAATGCTATGATTGTTTCCAGCGAGTATAACTTGCAATTCCAAAAACAAAAGGCATCCCGAGAAATCGGGATGCTTAATAATGAATCATTCAAATATATTCTTAATGTCTCCCAATCATCTGACCGCAATTTTTTTGAAAACAATAAAATCCTCGGTTCCAAAAGGGATAATGGCAGCGCTGATTTTATCTGGTGCATATTCATTTGCCGCCGAAAAAGTCTCTTCTGCCAACGATGGCAAGTTGAATCAAGAATTTCTGTCTCCACCCGCCGCCGCCAAGCCATGGGTTTATTGGTATTTCATGGACGGCAACCTCACGCGCGAAGGCATGATGGCGGATTTGGCGGCGATGAAAAAAGCGGGCATCGGCGGTGCAATTTTTCTGGAGGTGAACATCGGCATCCCGCGTGGGCCGGTGGATTTTATGAGTCCGCAATGGCAGGAACTTTTTGCAGACGCGGTGCGCGAGGCGGATCGGCTGGGCATTCAAATCGCGCTCGGTTCCGGGCCGGGCTGGTGCGGCACGGGCGGTCCGTGGATCACCCCGGAGTTGGCCATGCAGCACCTTGTCGCGAGCGAAACGAATGTGACCGGCCCGCTAAAATTATCCGCGAACCTGCCGCGACCGCAGCCACGCAAACCATATTTCGGGGAATGGACACTCACGCCGGAATTAAAAAAATCATGGCAGGATTTTTATCGTGATGTCGCGGTGCTGGCGTTTCCGACGCCGGATGGAACAAATCGGATCGCAGACATCAATGAGAAGGCGCTCTATCTGCGCGACCCGTTTTCCTCGCGACCGGGAGTGAAGCCGTTTTTACCCGCGCCGGCGGAGTTTCCAGTATTGCCGACGAATGCTTCCGTAGCCACGGACAAAATAATTGTGCTGACACCAAAAATGTCAGCCGACGGAAATCTGGTTTGGGATGTGCCGCCGGGCCAGTGGACAATTATGCGACTCGGCTGCACGCTGACCGGCCAGACTACGCGCCCCGCCCCGCAACCGGGGCTTGGTTTGGAGAGCGACAAGTTTAATCGAGCCGCGCTGGACGCACATTTCTCCGCCTTCACGGAAACACTGCTCGCCAGAGTCGGCGCGCACACAAATACCGACGGCGGCCTGACGGTGGTGCATTTCGACAGTTGGGAAATGGGCGCGCAAAACTGGTCGCCCAATTTCCGCGAGGAATTTCAAAAACGGCGCGGTTACGATCTGCTAAAATTTTTACCCGCTTACACCGGACGCATCGTCGGCAGCGACGAAATCTCCGAACGGTTTCTGTGGGATGTGCGCCACACCGCACAGGAACTCGTCGTGGAAAATCACGTCCGCCGGCTAGCCGAACTTGCGCACAAAAACGGGCTGACGTTGTCGCTCGAACCTTACGATTTGAATCCCGCCGGCGACTTGACGCTCGGTCGCGTGGCCGACGTGCCGCAATGCGAGTTCTGGTATCGCGGCTTCAACACTTTTTTCAGCGCGATCGAAGCCGCGTCTATCGCGCATACCTGCGGTCGGCCAGTGGTCGCCGCTGAAGCTTTCACTTCAGAGCCGGGTGAAGATTGGAAGGCTGATCCGGCCGCGTTGAAGCCGCTCGGCGACTGGGCGTTCTGTGCCGGCGTGAACCGGTTAGATTTTCATCGCTTTCAAGCCCAGCCGTGGACGAATCGCTGGCCGGGCATGACGATGGGTTCGTATGGTGTGCATTGGGATCGCACGCAAACATGGTGGGACATGGCGTCGGCCTATCACGATTATCTGGCGCGCTGCCAGTTCATGTTGCAACGCGGCGTGACGGTGGCGGATGTTTGTTTTCTCGCGGCCGAAGGCGCGCCGCACGTTTTTCGCCCGCCAAGTTCGGTGATGACCGGGAATCCGCCGGATCACGGCGGTTACAATTTCGACGGCTGCGCTCCGGAAACTTTGCTGGAGCGCGCCACGGTAATAAATGGCAAACTTGTTTTTCCCAGCGGCACAACGTATCAAATACTAGTGCTGCCCGGGCGCCAGACGATGACGCCGAATCTGCTACGGAAAATCAAATCGCTCGGGCAAGCTGGCGCGACGGTGTTCGGCCCGCCGCCGGTAAAATCTCCGAGCCTGGAGAATTATCCGCAGTGCGACGCCGAGGTGAAGAAGCTGGCGCATGAAATCTGGGGCGACTGTGACGGAGAAAAAGTTTTCGCGCACGCCCTCGGTAAAGGCCAGATTCTCTGGCGCGAAACCCAGGTGCAGCCGGGTGAGCAATACGGCGATTATGCCGCCGTGACGAATATTTTGGCGGGAATGAACCTGCCGCCGGATTTTTCTTCGGATGGGCCGATCCGCTTCACCCACCGGCATGATAGCGACGCGGAAATTTATTTTGTCGCCAACCTTGAAGCGAAAGTTGTTGAGGCCAACTGCGTGTTTCGCGTGACGGACAAACAGCCAGAACTGTTTGATCCACTGACCGGCGAAACCCGAACGCTGCCGCAATTTTCTGTGACAGCCGATGGCACGGCAATCCCTCTGCGCTTTGACGCCCGACAATCTTATTTTGTGGTGTTCAAAAATCCGGTGGCTCTGGCAAAAAGCGCCGCGCAAAATTTTCCGCCGCTCAAATCGGTGGTCGAGCTGGCCGGCGCTTGGCAGGTAAGTTTCGATCCTCGCTGGGGCGGGCCGGAGAACATCACCTTTGATTCGCTTGGTGATTGGAGCAAACGCCCTGAGGACGGCATAAAATATTATTCCGGCACGGCCGTTTATCGGAAGACTTTTGAGCTGCCTTCGTCCGGCCCATTGTCCGGTCCAAAATATTTTCTGGAATTGGGCAATGTAAAAAACCTTGCCCGCGTCAAATTGAACGGTCGCGAACTCGGTTTAGTCTGGTGCGCGCCTTGGCGGGTGGCGACGGGAGGTGCTTTGAAAGTTGGAACCAATCAACTTGAAGTCGAGGTCGCCAACTTGTGGCCGAACCGCCTCATCGGTGACCTGTCGCTGCCAACGGAAAAAAGATACGCGTGGACAACCCGAAATCCGTTCAAGAAAGATTCGCCTTTACTTCCATCTGGTTTGCTCGGACCAGTCAGCATTCTTGCCCCGTAAAACTATTAAAGCAAGGTTTGGCCGGATGCGAAACTGAATCAAAATCTTGGGATGCAAAGGTGGACAAGAAATAAAAATCTGGTATTTGCGGCGGCTCTCGTGAGTATGGTGCTGGCTGATCCGACTGTGGTCAATGCCACTGGCTTTGGCGAACCGGCTTCGCCGACAAATTGCCTTGCGCCAGTGGTAGTGACCCTGAACCAAGCTTGGCCAGAAAATCATTTGGTCAACAGCAGGTTCCCCGGACAGAGCGTGCCGGCAGGTTTTTTCCAAACAACTAGAGTAGATTCGCTCCATTAGTATCCGGATTTGTTGCGTGAGTTGCTGGCCATGCGATTTCCACACAGTGATTCATGGCATCGTCATGGCTGTCGGCAGTGAAGATTCAGTGAAAGGCGCGGCTCATTTTGAAGCTGATGTGCTTACCCACAAGCCGGACGTTTTATTCCTTAACCACGCGCTAAACGACCGGCGCATTGGTTTAGACAGATACCCGGGTGGCGTGGGTTGAGATGATTCAGTTAGCTCTGGCCGCGAATTTTATTAACCCCCACGCTCGAACCAGCAGGCGGAACAAACCCGCTGATTAGCGGCGAAATATCACCTCGGAATGGTGGACTCGCTGGCGCAGGTCAGCCATGTCCGCCCGAGCCAGTTGCGCTTGCAGCGGATGCGGCGCAGGTGGGCATCGTGCTCGCCGCGCGGCATGGTGTCATTCAGCACGGAATTATTGGCGCAGCCAGCGGCGTCCCCCGAAGACGTCATCGTCCACGAATTGCTGCACCTGAAAGTCTCGAATCACGGCAAACTTATCAAAATGCTGCTCCGCGCCTACATTCCCAATTACGAATCCATCCGGCCGGCCAACGCGAACCGGCTTGCGTAAAAAAGGGAGCCGAAATCATTGCCGATTTTCGTAAGTTGGCTTTTTACTGCATAAATATTTGCGATTTTCCATTCCGCAATTTTTCCCACTTGTAACAATACGAATCAAAACGAACTTTTCCAGCCAGGAATTGTCAGAAGATTTTCCCGGCAAATCTTGAGTATTGATCATTTTCACCGCATCCACCAGCCCGCGCAACTGGCCGTGCCGATATGCAAGAATCCATACACCTACTGCACCGCATACGCCACCCACAATCAAAAGTTCGTTTCCGACCACCAGCGACGGTAGCACCATCAACGCTACGCCGCCGGCAATTATGGCAACGCCACGTCGTGATGCGTCCAAGGTCCGAATGGCGAATCACTCACCGCGTGCGCCACTTCCGAGTGCGTGACCCACGCGACGTGGCCAAACTTGCGCGGCCAGCGCGAATTGAAGAGATGATATTTGCCCTCGTCACCCTTGATTTCCGAGCCGCACCAGATGTTGTAATTGGTGTCCGCCCATTTTGCTGTGTGCGGTACGGGCTGGAGCATGGCGTTGACATTATTTTCTACCGGCAACTTTCCGCTCTATAACCGAATACACTGGCAGCACAAAACAGCCCCAACAACCAGGCACCAATCGCTTTCGATTTTAGCATGGTGAAATCAGGCTTCCGCGAAGCAACGCACGTCAAAGAGCGCGGCTGGAACATGTGTGTGCGGCGCGACGAGGCGGAGTTCCAGCGCGTCGGTAGTTATGGGAGTTTTCAGCCGGATAATTTGCCGTGATTGATGGTTCTCGACCATTTGAAAAATCAAGCGTTCGGTGTCCGAACTGTTCGCGCGGCTGCCATGCGAATGACCGGCTAGCTCCCGCACTTTGGCTGAAATACCAACCGCCACCTCGCGCACGCAAAATGGCATCACGCGTTCCGGATGCCCCATCAAGACCGACTCCATTGGATGATCGAAGTCCGAATCAAAACTCAGCTCAAGGCGCGCGATGGTCTGTGGCTTGTCCCACGCCAGACGGATCACCGGCTGTTCCTGCGCGAAGTCGGCCACCCACGCGTTCGGCTGATTCGTCGGACGCGCGAAACCGTTTGTCAAATTCTGCGCACCAAAAACTTCCAGCGGTGGCTCGATTTTGATAGCCAAATTTTTCCCGGCCGGTCGGCGCTGCGGAATCCAGAACTCAAAACTGTCTATGCCACTGCCCGCCGGCGGTTCCTGACGCGGTGATTTTGCCACTGCGCGGTTGAACTTCTGCGTCACGGCCATCACGCCCGTCACCCGCTGCTCGCTCAAGTGAACCGAAACCTCTTGATTGGCCATCAGGCAGACAAACGCGTAACGCGGCAGATCAATCGTTGCGTCGAACTGCAGCGGCACTTTGATGCGCGGGCCGGCTTTCAACTTTATTTCCTGCGTCGCCAGCGTTACGTCTGGCGTGTGGTTGTCCGGCTGGCTGCTTACGCGCAACTCGGCCCGCAGCGTCGTGGGCGCATTCACGTCGAGCAGAAATTCCACCGCCGGCAGCGCGCCGGGTTGAACGGGCAACAGCATCGCCCATGCGGCATCCAGTGGCATCGTCTC
>TBL_comb47_HYPODRAFT_10002062_pt1 | contig 25205 bp, 38 predicted proteins | sample TroBogypolimnion_40_FD_10682 | JGI IMG/M metagenome (IMG submission 10682)
ATTGCCAAGGTGAGCCGGCTCACATTATTGTGCCGGCTGTATCACGCGAAGAAGCCGAACAGCAAGTAGACGCCTGGTTGCGAGGACAACGAGCATGACCTATGTAGTTGGTGAAGGTTGTATTCTTTGTAAGCACACCGATTGTGTAGATGTGTGTCCGGTTGATTGCTTTGTTGAAGGTCCTAACTTTCTTGCCATTGACCCGGACGGTTGCATTGATTGTGCTGTGTGCGTTCCAGAATGCCCAGAAAATGCCATCTACGCCGTAGACGATGTTCCAGAAGATCAAAAAGAGTTTATACAGATCAATGCCGAATTAGCCAAACTTTGGCCCAGTATTACCAAAGCCAAAGAATCCATGCCCGAGCACGAAAAATGGACTGGTGTTGCTAATAAACTACAGTATCTAAAGCGCGATTGACTCAAAAATAGTCATTTGTTATAATAGTTGTATGATCAATTATTATAGACAGTGACCGTGAAAAAGAAAATTGTTCTTCGACGAACAGCTATGGCTATAGCTGTGTCCACCGTTTTTTTATTATCAGCTTGTGGAGGTGGTGGCGGTGGTGGCGGTGGTGGTAGCCCCGGATCATCCGGTCCATCATTTGTCAAGCCAGATACTCCACTGTATAGTTCTGGAACTTTGGCTAATTATGGATTTACTCCAGGTAGTCGTAGCACTGTTCCATACAGCACTCCTACTTTAGTAAGTTCATTTAATCCATACACATCAAATTCAACGCAGACCAGTGTAAGTCAACAATATGTAGTTAATAACCTTACCGGTGACGGCGCCGATGACATGATTGTTACTGGACGCATGAGTCAAAATATTACAGCTGACAAATGGGTCAATTCTTCTATACAATTATTCAATTGGGAAAATGGTCAATTTGTTAATAACACCGCCAAATGGTTTCCATCTGGAACCAATTCTATTTTAGGAACCGATCCTACAGTTCAGTTTGCTGACTTTTTTCATACTGGTAAGACCGACATGCTAATTAGCCCTAGCACCGATATGAACTACTACGGTCCGTCTGGTGTTAGCCAAGCCTGGCTATTTAGAAATACCGGCAGTCAATTTAATTTAAACACAATCAATCTTGGAGCTCAGGTATGGGGACATGGTGCTACCATTGCTGATCTAACTCAGACCGGATGGCAAGATGTTATTATTGCTGACTATGGCCCTAACACCACGTTTATGATGAATAATCATGTAAATGGGTTTAACATATATCAAGCTACAGCTAAAAATGATCTTTTCTTTGGCACAAGTAGTGTGGCCGCTGCGGATTTTCGTAATGATGGAACCACACAAGTAGTGGCCACTGACAGTCGTGTATGCGCTAACGATAGTGCGTCATTTGGTTGCACAAATTCTAGCACTACTAAAATGTATACCTGGTCGATTGATCCAGTTACTAACAAGCTCAGCATTAACTGGACGCAGGATTTACCTACTCCAATCTTAGGAAATAATAGCCACAATTACTTAATCATAAACTATGATTTTAACAGTAGTGGTAATCAAAGTTTAATTGTTTTTAGTCAGCCAAACTTATCTAGTTTTACTCAGTCAGCGATACAGTTTTTACAAAATGATGGTCATGGTAACTTCACTGATGTTACTAGCACTATGCTTAAAGGTTATAATACAAATACCGCTGGCACTTACCATCCACAATTTGTAGATCTTGGCAACGGGCAAATGAGTATGATTGTTAGTGCCAGTGACTGGTCTGGTGCAAACTCTAGCACACAATTTTTAATCAAACAAAGTGCCACAGGACCTTATGTTGCGGCGTTTCAAAATATTATTACTGATTTTGCCAGCGAAGCTAATTTAATTAGTAACGGAAACAACCGAGGTAACCAAGTAGAAGTAGTTAAAGATGCTAGTAAAAATCTTTATCTTGTAACAACTCTTCAATATCAAACCGATAGCACAAGTCCTCTGCGAATGGCTACCTATTTAAGTTTAGTAGGAGCCAATATAAACACCACTACNGCACAGGCGGCATTTAATCAAGTTCGGGCAATATGGCCATGGATGAGCCCTGCACAGGTTAACCAAGTGTTAGCATCTACTTCTAGCAGTTATATGACTGATGCAGGTATGGGCTTGGTATTAAATCCAGACAAGCTAATGAATCCAGTTGGAGCAATGAGTGTAGCCACAAGAGCAGGAGCAATGACATTAAACGGCGGTATTGCTGGTGTTAATTTAGGCGGCCTGAATCAAATGCAGGCGTTTGATAGCCTTGGTCGTAACTATACTGTAAACTTTGCCAATAACAATTATGTAGGTCCTAATAGTTTTCATACTAACACCGAACACACTGATCAATATAATATGACTAGTCATACAGAATACTTGTTAAATGGTCCTACCAATACAATGTATTCCCCAATAGGAGCCATGAGACTAGGCTATGAAAATCGCAATCAATATAATACTATAGGTGCTCCAACTCCACCAAAAGAGTTTGGCGATAGTTCCGGTAACCAAGGTATGTATCTAGGCATGATACAACCCAAGCAATGGAGTTTTGGTATGCCTGAAATTTATCGTAATGGTAACTTCTATACTGGATTGCAATATACTAGTCTTAATACTAATCCTTGGTTAAACTTTAGTGGAGCATTTGGTTCAGTTAGTAGCAGTGGCACCCTGGAACACGTGGCTACCTATGCTACAAATGGCTTCAGTGTCCAAGGCGCAGTCATGCGAACTACAACTAATTTTAGATCAGGAATAGTATCTAATGTAACACCAATTACAGCCGCTTGGGCTGAAACTGGTTACCGATATGCCGAAGATCAATTTGGAGACATGGGCGTATATCTTGGTGTTAAGCCAGTGGTATTAAATGGTAGTGTAACTGCAAACTTACCAACAGGTGTTGACAACAGTGGCAATACAGTATATACTACAAACAAGATGGGTATTATTAGCACTGCTACACCATATGTCCGAGTGCTATATACCGGCACTATTGATCGTAATAGTGGATATAGAATATCCGGAATGACTACACAAGACGGATTTTATCGTGCAATGGCCGAATATAGATATAATTTTAACTAAGGATAAACGTGGGAATATTTGAAATAATGGGGGCCGCAGTGCTCTTTGGTTTTTGTAGTGTGTTTGGCTGGAACACTGGACAAATAATTTGGGACACTAAAATTGATCCTGATAACAAAATTGAAAAGTCAATTATGGCAGACAAAGAAGAAACTCCGGCTGCACCTGCAAGCACTAATAAATAAGTCTATTAAGAAAGAGACATTATGAGCCAAGAAAGAACTTTTCAACTTCCGTTAAAAAATGATCAAACTATTGAATTAAAATTTACATCAATTGATGCCACAGGCGATCGACTTTGGCAGATGTTTGCTACTACTGAGGCTCTTGATATGGTGCAACAATTGATTAGTCAAGCTAACCCCGATACTACTAGTTCCGCTAGAAAAACAGCACCAGCTAAATCTACAATCAAAAAGAAAAAATGAAACAATTAGTATATAAAAAAAATTATATATCGCTTGATCTGGTTAACGAAATACGTGACTACTTTAATAGTATAAACGATTCTTTGTCAGCGTCAAAAGGACCATTTGTAACACCAAAACATAAATTAGGCTGGCAAGGTTGTTGGGATCGACAATTACATTTTGAAAAAGAAAATAACCCAATTCATCTAGTAATTAAAAAACTTAAGGATGATTTCGGTAACTTTGAAGCCATTGAAAATAGCTGTAGTATTAGATACATGGCCGCTCCATTTTTGCCACATTCAGACATATCTTCAACTGACCTTTTAAGAACCATGAGAGACAATGGATATCGAGAAGGTTTTATTTTTTTAATACCATTGTGGTGGCGAGAAGGTTACAATCCAGCCACTGTTTTTTTTAATAGCCCTGCAAATCTTAACGAACCTTTATACTCAGACATGTTAGATATTTTGCCTAACTACTCTGAAGAATTCAAAGAAGAATCAAAAAATTTCAGTATACGAAAAATTATTAATTGGGATTCCCCAGGAGATCTTATTGCTTGGGAGAATTTTCAATGGCACAGTTCAGGACAGATTGGAAAAGTTGAATATGACAAAACAACCTGGGTCAAAGAATTTATTTCAATTGATACAAGATTTAAAGTAGAATCATAAACAACAAGCGGTCTTTCGGCGTCATCCCGCTTTACAAATTCTGCCGCCTATGCTATAATCTAACATAGGAGAATTATAATGGCAAATCAACCTAGGCAATACAAATACACTTCTACCAAGGAGTATCACGATGCATTTCCCTGCGCTTATCGTCAGTGGCGAGCAGACAGTCATTGTAACTTAATTCATGGCTATTCATTTAGTATGAAGTTTTACTTTGGCACAGATGACTTAGATGTGCGTAATTGGGCGGCTGACTACGGCGGACTCAAAGAACTTAAACAAGTGCTAGAAAGCCAATTTGATCACACGCTGTTAGTAGCAGAAGATGATCCCGAACTTGAAACATACAAGTTGCTACAAGAAAAAAACATGGCCAAACTAACTATCCTACCTAAGTTAGGGTGTGAAGGACTAGCAGATCAACTATACAAGTATGTTAATGGTGTGTATATTCCAGACATGTGGGGTAATGCAGAAGCAGATCGGCTATGGTGTTATCGTGTAGAAGTTCGTGAAACACAGAGTAATATGGCCCACCGTGAAGGACATCGTGAGTGGAATGAAGACCTCTTCGCCTAAGGTGGAAGAAATCCTAGACATACTCCAAGAGGAGTGTGGCGAAGTAATTGTTGCTATTAGTAAGATCCGCCGTTTTGGTATTGACAATTCATACAAGGACGGCGGAACTCAACGTGAGCACTTGATTCAAGAGCTAGGAGATGTTACACTATTAGTAGAGTTACTCAAGGCGCATGGTGTTTTCACAGAAGGCGAATTACATAAGGCACAAGTTAAAAAAAGTCAAAAATTAACCAAGTGGTCAACAATATACAACAATTAATTCTTGCCAATAATATACGTATATAAATATTCACACTATGTCAAACGAATACAAAATAGCCATTATATTACCTACACGTGGGCGCACCGAAGCACTCACACGCAGTCTTGTTGGACTGCTAGAAAAAGCTTCAGACTTAAATAACATTCAAGTTTTATTAGGTCTTGACAACGATGACGAAGTTGGGATTGCACATTTTCAAGAATCATTACAACCTACACTAGATGAAATGGGTGTTGATTATACTGCTATGACCTTTGAGCCATTGGGCTATAGTCGTCTTAACGAATACATTAACAAGCTAAGTGAGAATTCTAGTGCCGACTGGATATTCTTTTGGAATGATGATGCTATTATGGAAAGTCAAGACTGGGATGTTGAAATTGTTAAACATACAGGCGAATTTAAACTTTTAGCCGTTCATACTCACAATGATCATCCTTACAGTATATTTCCTATAGTTCCAAGAGAGTGGCTAGATCTTATTGGTCATTTAAGTTTACATTCAATGACCGATGCTTGGTTAAGCCAAATTGCTTATATGGTAGATATTTGGGAACGAATTGATGTTCATGTTTTACACGACCGCGCCGATCTTACTGGTAACAACTTAGATGCAACATACAAGCAACGTGAATTATTAGAGGGTAATCCTAGTAATCCTAGAGATTTCCATCACCCTCACATGACTGTATTGCGTATGCAAGAGTGTGATGCAATTAACGAATATTTAAAATCAAAGGGATTAAACCATACTTGGTGGGAACGTGTCAAAGCTGGAGAACAAGATCCTTGGGAACACCTTCGTGAAAATGATACCAATGGACAAATGCGCCAGTTTAAAATCAAACGATGAATTTTGAAATAACCACCCGTCATGGACGAATGATTTTGCCTTACACGCAGGATCATATTGCCCGTGAATTAATCAATCGCGGTGAGTATGAGTGGTATGTTGTAGAAATTTTACAACAATTAGTAAAGGGTCATACCACAGGTATTTTTCTAGATATCGGCACCAATCTAGGCACAGTAACCTTGCCAATGGCCAGAGATTTTCCTAACATGACTGTTCATTCATTTGAAATACAGCCATTTTTAATTTCGTCTTTACGCACAAATCTTGATCTTAACAAACTCACTAATGTTATTATACATGAGCACGGATTGGGCAACAAGCCAGATACAATCACTATCAATCAGCCTGATTATACACAAGCAGGCAACGTAGGTGCCCTTAGTTTAAATCCTAAAGTTCAAGAGAACAGCGATATTGCTGTTGGACACGGTGATAAAATCACTGTCAAAGTAGTTCCTTTAGATACAATTGATTTTGATCAGCCTATACGTGCTATTAAGTTAGATGTAGAAGGTTACGAACAATTTGTAATTGAAGGTGCATTAGAAACATTAAAAAAACACAACTATCCTCCTGTTGTCTATGAGCTCTGGGGATATAATGCCTGGTGGAACGAAGAACGTGCCCAGCTTGAAAAACTTCTAAACGATCTCGGTTACGCTGTTACTAAAATTGATGACACAGGCATTGCTATACACAAATGAAAAACTATCTAGTAAAAAGCCTTTTTCAAGTTAAAGATGCAGATTGGAAAGTTTTAGATCGCAGTCACGAGGCTAATTTATTTGACACTTATCTTGCCATGCACGAAGTTAGTGCCGAAAGTTATCGAGCATTTCTCGAAGGCGATTGGGAATTAAAGTTTATCACCGGCGAAGTCAGTCAAATCAATGAAGCATTTGAACGAACCTTTTGGGCTATACACGACTTGTGGCATTCTGAGCCGTGTAATATTCTATATACCGACCCAGATACTATTGCAATCAAGCACTTCGATCCTTGGGATCAGTATAAACATTTTTTAATGTTTAATCATACTGATCCAAAACAGTTCGATCGACCAAACCCATACGGCAGAAGTTATCCACACTTCTTTAATGCTGGTGTAAGGTATTTTCCTTCTACTATGTCTGAAACTATATGGAAGTTAGGCACAGACATGGCCAAGACTTGGGACTATGCAACCTACGATACCGAACAGATTATCCTAAATGCCATGCTTTGGGATCAAGGAATCAAACTAGAAGAAGCACTAGATCCTACTGTGGCTTGGCAACTTTTCCATCCAGATTTAACATTTGGACAGCAGTGGAATGGGTGCTCAATACAAGACGCTCGAATACTACACCTACATAGTAGTCGTGGTGCTGATAACCGATTGGCATTTATGCGTCATACCGCTGGTCAATTAGGCATTAAAATTTAATTGACTTTGTAAGATAATCATTGTATAATAGTAACATGAAAAAAATCTATTACTCTTGGCAGGATGTCGAGAATCAAACACAAGAAATTCTACGTCAAATGGCACTGGACCCGTGGCGTCCTGACTATGTTGTAGGACTTACACGTGGAGGACTAGTGCCGGCTAATCTAATTAGCCAATACCTAGAAGTCCCAATGGAAACTTTAAAAGTAAGTTTACGTGATGGCAACGAAGGCGAAAGTAACTTATGGATGGCCGAAGATGCATTTGGACACGGGCAGGAAGTTGCTAAGAATATCCTTATTGTGGATGATATTAATGATAGTGGTGCTACACTAAATTGGATTAAGCAAGACTGGCAATCCAGTTGTTTTCCAACAGAACCGCATTGGAATTTCGTATGGAGTAATAATGTTCGTGTTGCTGTGTTAGTAGATAACGAAGCAAGTGCTAGCGAATTAAAAATTAGTTATTCGGCCGTCGATCTAAATAAGGCTGAAGAAGATTCGTGGATTGTTTTTCCTTGGGAAGATTGGTGGAAATGAAAATACATTATCGTAAACCTTTATTAATAGAACAAATGAAAGCGGCTATTGCTAATAGCAAAGAGCCAATTGATCATTTTGAATTAACTCAGGAAGAATTTAATCAACATTATAGCATGTTTGATAAATCAAATCAACGAGATGGAAGTGTTCAATATTTTTATAAAAGTTATCCAATAAAGGTTACACAATGAAGATCAAGGTAAGTGAAATATTTTACAGTCTACAAGGCGAAGGTCGCTTTGTTGGTGTTCCTAGCGTGTTCCTAAGAACATATGGTTGTAACTTTACCTGTGCAGGGTTTGGATGCAAGCCTGGTGAAAAGTCTACAGGTGCAGATGATGTAGCTGAAGTTGTTCATATGTATAATGACTTTACAGAGCTGCCTTTGGTAGAAACGGGCTGTGACAGTTATGCATCGTGGCATCCTGCATTTAAACATTTGAGTCCTAACTATACTACGGAAGAACTTGTAGATCGTATGTTAGCACTAACACCTAACAAGATGTGGACACAAAATAATGGTAATGATGTTCACTTGGTTATTACAGGTGGTGAGCCTTTGTTAGGTTGGCAACGTGCTTATGCAGAATTACTAAGCCATCCACGTATGGCAGACTTAAAGAATATCACATTCGAAACTAACGGCACTCAAGCACTACACGAAGATTTTAAACAGTATCTAAGCGATTGGGAAGGTGCTGTTCCTGGACGTGATGTTACATTTAGTGTTAGTGCTAAGTTAAGTGCAAGTGGTGAAACTTGGGAAGATGCTATTCAGCCTGAGATTGTTAATAGCTATCAGACCTATGGACATGCTTATCTCAAGTTTGTGGTCGAAACACTAGATCATGTCAACGAAGCTGTTCGTGCTGTAGATGCTTTCCGTGCAGGCGGATTTACGGGTGTTGTATATCTAATGCCACAGGGTGGTGTTGTTACTCCATATGACGCAAACAAATTAAACATTGCCAACATCTGCTGTGAACGTGGATTTAATTATAGTCCACGATTGCATGTGGACTTATGGGGCAACGGTTGGGGCAAGTGAAAGTAAGATACGGCAATCATATGCCACCAATCCCAGAATCTATTGGAATCACTATGCCAGATGAATACAACGACAAAAAATTTTTAAGTCGTGCCACACCTGAACTTAAATGGTCCTTATGGCCTAGACGGTGCCATTCTAGTGGACGACGTTTGTGGCTAACTCAGGCCTATCGTGCTCGGTATATTATTACTGGCCCCGAAGATCCGGCTGTATGGACTCGCTGGTATAGCACTACGGAAATGCTTATATTGAAATTAAAAGGAAATTAAAATGACGTTACAAGATCAAATTACAGAATGGATTAGAGACTATGCTGTCAAAGCTAACATGCGATCGTTAGTAGTAGGCATCAGTGGCGGCATTGATTCAGCTGTAGTCAGCGCACTTTGCGCTCGCACAGGAATCAACACGATTGCTGTTACTATGCCTATCCGTCAACGTCCCGAATTACACGATCTTAGTATGCGCCAAGGACAGTGGCTTACACAGAATTACTCAAATGTATTTCACGAAGTAGTAGATTTAACTTCAACACTTGATCAATTCGAAACGGCCATGCTCACTTGTAATAGTCGGTATGATAACTTGCTGGGGTTTGCCAACAGCCGCAGTCGACTACGCATGGTTACCTTATATCAAATTGCACAGAGCCGACAAGGTATTGTAGTAGGCACAGGTAATAAAGTAGAAGATTTTGGTGTAGGGTTTTATACCAAATATGGCGACGGTGGTGTAGATATCAGTCCTATTGCTGATTGCTACAAAACAGAAGTATGGCAAATGGGACGTGAATTAGGCATTCTACAAGATATTATCGATGCTCCTCCTACTGACGGTCTATGGGATGATGGACGCACTGATCAAGATCAGCTAGGCATGACTTATGCCGATTTGGAACTGGCTATGCAAATTGACGAAGGTGAATTTATTACCGAAGATTCATTCCTACAACAAAAATGTGAAAAGTATCGCGCTATTCGTCGCCGCAGCCTACATAAAATGAATCCTATTCCTGTGTTTAAAAAATAATAGCCAGGCATTCAAAACCAGATAAATTAGTCTGTAGCACTCAATATTATCTCAAGGACTAAAATGAAAAAAATAGGATTTATTGGCATCGGCAAGCTGGGTCTTGACTGTGCAGAAGTATTTGCTGAAAAGCACGAAGTTCGTGGTTACGATATCTATCCACGCACTAGCGATAGTGTAAAAGTATGCAGTATCGAAGAAGTAGTTAACGAAAGCGAATGGATTTTTATCGCTGTTCCTACTCCGCATGCCGAAGGTTACGATGGGTCAATCCCATCAAGCCACATGACTCCTAAGGACTTTGGTCACGATGCTGTTATTGATGCAATTAATAACGTAAACAAGTATGCCACAGATTCTAAAAAAGTAGTTTTAATTTCTACAGTCTTACCAGGAACAACTCGTAATAAATTTGTTCCGTTACTAGACAAAAAACATCAGTTTGTTTACAATCCATATTTGATCGCCATGGGCTCAGTTAAATGGGACATGGTCAATCCCGAGATGATCATGTTAGGCACCGAAGACGGTAGCTTAACTGGTGTTGCTGGTGAGCTTCGTGAACTGTATGAAACAATCATGCAGAACAATCCACGCTACGAAGTTGGCACATGGGATGAGTGCGAAGCTATTAAGATTTTTTACAACACATTTATTTCGGCTAAAGTTGGTCTTGTAAACATGATTCAAGACTTTGCTATGAAGATTGGCAATATTAACGTAGACGTTGTCACTGATGCTCTTGCTAAGTCTACCATGCGTATCATGGGTCCCAAGTATATGACTGCAGGTATGGGCGATGCAGGTGCTTGCCATCCACGTGACAATATTGCCTTGCGTTGGCTAGCAGCAGAATACGATATCGGTTATGACTTGTTTGATACAGTCATGCATGCTCGTGAAATTCAAGCTAAAAACTTGGCCTTGTTCTTAGTTGATCAAGCACAACGTCTTAGTTTGCCGATTGTAATTCACGGTAAAGCCTACAAACCAGACGTTGAATACTGTATCGGTAGTTACTCAACTCTAGTTGGATTTTATGTTCGAGAAGCAGGATTACCTGTTGTTTACGTTGATCCACTAGCAGATGACCGCACACATTGCCTAGACACAATTGATGGTCCAGCAGTATTTTTATGGGCACATAATCGCAAGATCACTTACGAATATACCGGTGATCAACTTGACACACAACCATACTGCGAAATTCAACCAGGTAGTGTTATTGTTGATCCGTGGCGTAAGTTACCATTTGACATGCCCGGTATCGCTGTGTTACACTATGGTAATACTAGAACCTAAAGGACAGCATGAAATTATTTGATCGATTTCTAAAAAAGAAAAAGCCAGAAGTTAAGGCCGAACCAAAGCCTAAGAAAGTAGAAAAGACCGAAAAGGAACTTGCTACCGAACGCGGCGAGCCTTACGTAACTATTGTAAGTATGGAAGTCGATCCTAATAATATTCAAAACGGTGCATTTGAATTGGATTGGAATGACAAGTTTGTCGCTAATCTAATTCGTGCCGGCTATCAAATGGATCCAAAAGATGCCGACTCCGATATTGTAGACCGTTGGTTCACCGCAGTATGTCGTAACATAGTATTAGAAACCTACGAACAATACCGTGCAATGGATCCAGAACGTGATCGACTAGTTAAGACTCGTAATATCGGCGACGGACGTTCGGAGGTATCATGATTTTAGGCATAGGCGATAGTAACTTATATCCGGCCTGCACAGAATCAGACCAGCCTATCGACACTACTAATATAATAGTAGAGTTTAGTCGACAACTGAATACGTCATTTAGTTGTTGGGCTAAGAATGGTGCTAGTAATTACTGGATTGAAAATCATCTTGACTATTTTCTAGCAGATCCAAGATGGGAACCAGATACTATGTTGTTTGTTGGTTGGACTAGCTTCGAACGTGAAGAATGGCCTTGGTTATACAACAACATTAGTGTATGCGGCGGTCCAGATTTTGGCATGCCTGAGCCAATGAAAGCTAGATTTAATCAATGGAAAACTACGCTAACTGGTGAATACTATCGCAAGATGACTGAGTTTTGGCATGATAGAATTTATGCTATACATTTAAAGTTACGCAATCGTGGGGTGCCACACTTGTTTTGGACTACTTATAATAACTTTAAAGAAATTAGCAATCAGCAAGATTGGCATGGAAATTTCTACAAGCCCTACGACAATAATGGATGCATGGCTAAGTTTTTTGAATCAAATAATTTGCCGGCCAATATTAACGATCCGTTCCATTACGGGCCAGATGCTCAGGCTGCCTGGGCTTTAGAATTAAGTCAATACGCCCAAGAAAATAATCTATGATTTTGTATGTCAATGGCGATAGTCACACCGCTGGTGCTGAAGCTGTAAACACACACGCATTTGCTGAAGACGACCCTGATTTATTCTATCTAGGTCGAGCACCGCATCCTGAAAATCTTGCAGTTACCTGGGGAAAACTATTAAGCCTGGCTCTTAATTCTGGATTTCACTGTGGAGCCGAAAGTGCTAGTAGTAATGCTAGAATACTTAGAACTACTCGTGCCTGGCTGGAAGAAAGAAAACACAGCGTCGAAGACAAGTTAGTTATTATACAATGGTCAACTTGGGAGCGTGAGGAATGGGAATATAATGGAGTTGTTTATCAAGTCAACGGCAGTGGTATTGATCACGTTCCAGCCGAAGCTGCAGAACGCTACCGCAACTATATAATTGGGCTCGACTGGCAAGCTAAAACCGAAGAAGCACACGATCAAATCTGGGAGTTCCACTTAGAATTAACTGCCCAAAATATACCACACGTTTTCCTTAATGGCAACAATGACTTTTCTAAAATTGCCGATCAAAAGGATTGGGGCGTTAATTACATTGGTCCTTACGATTCAGCCAGCACATTTGACAAACAAATTCGTTTAGCTGGTTATCAAACCGTTACCCCAAATTCTTACCATTTTGGTAAGGACGCACACGCTTGGTGGTTTAAACGCATGCTCGATTATCTAATGTCCAACAAGTTTATTTGACAAATTAATCAATATTTGTTATACTAGTTGTATGAAATATGTTCTTATCGATACGGCTAATATGTTCTTTCGTGCCAGGCATGGTGCTTTTCGTGCCGCTGACACGTGGGAGAAAATTGGATTTGCCCTCCATGTAACCCTAATGAGTGCCAACAAGGTAGCCAGACGTTTTGAAGCTGATCATGTGGTATTTGCCTTAGAAGGGCGAAGCTGGCGTAAGGACATGTATAAACCCTACAAAAATAATCGTGCTGTAGCCCGTGCGGCTCTAACAGAAGAGCAAGCAGAAGAAGATAAAATGTTCTGGGAAACGTATGATAATTTGACTAAATACTTGAGTGAGAGGACCAACTGTAGTGTAATACGTTGTCCTACCGCAGAAGGCGACGATATCATAGCTCGCTGGATTGCACTACACCCCCAAGATGAACATGTTATTATTAGTAGTGACACTGACTTTGTTCAATTAGTATCACCAAACGTCAAACAATATAATGGAATTACAGACGAATTAATTACAATAGAAGGAATCTTTGATGCAAAAGGTAAGCCAGTTATTGACAAGAAAAGCAAGGAGCCTAAGACTATTCCTGATCCGCAGTGGCTTCTCTTCGAGAAGTGTATGCGCGGCGACTCAAGTGATAATGTCTTCTCGGCATTCCCTGGCGTTCGGACGAAAGGCACCAAAAACAAAGTCGGCTTACAAGAAGCGTTTCTTGATAAGGATAAAAAAGGCTACAACTGGAACAACCTTATGTTGCAAAGATGGAGCGACCCAGACGGTGTTGAGCATCGTGTCTTAGATGATTACGAGCGTAACAGAACATTGATAGACTTAACAGCACAGCCCGAAGAAATTAAACAAGTAGTAGACTCTGCCATTCGTGAACAAATTAGTCACAAGGACATCGGCCAAGTTGGTGTGCGCTTTATGCAGTTCTGTGGCAAGTATGAATTAAACAAATGTAGCGAGTCCGCCGATAGTTTTGGACGTTGGCTAAATGAAACATATAAAGGAATACTAGCTTGATTACTGATAGTAAAACATTTTGCCCATTACCATGGACTCAATTGATTTTTAAACCTATCGGGGGTGTTGGTGTTTGCTCGTTCTCTCCAAAAATTGGAAATATTGTAGAAACTCCTATACAAGAAATTATAAACAGCAATACTATAAATGAAATAAAACAAGCTATAAAAAACGGTGAATGGCATAAAAATTGTAACTATTGCCAACATTCAGAATTGCACGGTGGTGATTCTCAAAGAATCACCGAACTAAAGTGTATGACCGATGATACAAAACAAAAAATTAATCAAGAAGTTGATGCTTTTAAGGATATTGTATTAAATTGGGAAACCGATTGTAATTTGTCTTGTAACTATTGTGGGCCTCAATTAAGTAGCACGTGGAGACAAAAGAAAGGTATTAAATTAGTTCCTGTGGAAATAGCACAAGAAGAGCAGGCTGTTTCAGTAACAATGGATTATTTAATTAGTCGGCATAATGACATTGATCGTATATTATTATTAGGTGGCGAACCATTGATGCAAAAAAACTTAGTAAAGTTTTTTGAAAATTTGCCCGCTAATAAAAAATATCGTGTTACAATTGCAACAAATCTTAGTGTTAATTTGAAAAAAAATCCTTTATTCAAATTAATGTTAAAAAGTAAAAATTTAGGAATTAATTGGTTAATTAGTTTTGACAACATCGGCGATCAATTTGAATATGTGCGCGATGGTGCAAGTTGGGAAATATTTGAAAATAACATAAAAATTTTAAAAGAAAATACCGAATACGATATTGCAGCTCATCTCACTTACAGTTTATATTGTGTCGACAGTTTAAAAGAATATTACGATTATTGCACAAAAAATAATTTACGAATTGAAGTAGGGAATTTAAGCACTCCGGTGGAACTTAACGTAACTAATGCTCCTAAAGAAATTCGTATGAGAGCTATAGAGGAAATTGACCAAATTTTAATTTCTTATAATAATGATGATATAAGTTTAGATATATTACGTAATTATAAATCGATGTTAGAAAAAGCAGTGCCATATAAATCAGGTGGCGACAAGGATTATATTAAAGCTCAAAATATTTTAAATTTTAATTCTAGACTAGAAACAGAATTAAACAAAAATAAAAAATTTGAAGATCTTTGGCCTGAGTTACATAACATTCTAAAAAAGGTTCAAAATGATTAAAGAAATATTTGTAGTATTATTATTCACTGCATTTTGTATTACTTGCATTTTGTTGGTCGGATGGCCTGCCCAACATGTAACAGTAAAGTATGATTGTAGTATTGCAGAGATTAGTCCCGACTATCCTGTGGAAGTAAAAGAAGCATGTCGAAAAAGGAATATTAAATGACATTAATAGCTAAACCCGTAATTGATAAACAATTCTGGATCTTGCAAGAAAATAATCGCAAGGTTGGAAATATTGAAGCCTGCGATGGTGGATATCAAGTTAAGATCAACGACCAAGTGGCACAATTTAAAACAATTAAATTGGCGGCACGAACTGTCGATATTGAATTTGTTCCAGCATTTAAAATCACTCGACCTAAAACTACCGTGGATCACGTCCATGGATATCCAGTTGCCGGTCGAGTATATAATCCCATGTGGGATGTCAGTCAACAACTGCCAGTCTATACCAAAACTAACAAAAGTAAAAGTTGGTTTGCCGCAGGATGGTATAATGTTAAGAAAGGTCGGCATTGGAGAACTGTCTTAGCACCAAAATTAATTGTGTTACAAAGATACCCTTATCAAGGTCCATACTATACTCAAGAAGACGCCAATGACCATTCATCTAAATAAATTTGTTGACCGTGTGCGCGGCTTTGAATCTCGTGGCGCCAAAGATTTTATTATGAGTCTTAAAGACGCACAAGACTTACACGCTGATATTACCAGATTGTTACTAGAGTTGCGTGAGTTGCGTGATCAAACAGCTAAAGTTGCCCAAGAAGAAGTAATTACAGTTAAAATGGATGGTGGATCATTCTAAAACTACCTATATTTCTAGATAAATAAAATATAGGAGTTTAATGATATGAGTCGCCCAAAACCCAGCGTATTAATCGAACACACAAACAAGGCCACCTACAAGAGCGAGCAAGTGTTAGCCTCTGAAGGAGTATGGGCAGTGTTTTATGATGCCAAGCCGATTAATCTTAAGACTAGTCACATGCTTGTGCAATACCCCGGACCTAAATATAAAAAGGTCTCTTTCTCTAATCCAGGTCATGCTATCAACCTGGCTCGCAAACTTAACACACAATTTAAAAGTGACAAGTTCACAGTAGTGTTACTTAAAGCTGGCGAGCAAGTTTATCCTTGATGTGCGAGACAAAAAGAAACTCACTGAAGAATTAGTTAAACTTATCCCCGAGGAGGATCGCACCAACTTGTCATCTACTATGCATGCTTGGTGGTTTAATATTCGACGTAACGGCGGAATGAGATTAACTACTATCGGCTATCAAACATTTACCGAAGACCTCGATCTAGAACATTACTCTTATCCTATCGATAACCCTATGTTGTTTAACCAACAGACTATATTAAAATTAGATCGCAAAATGCAGATGCCTTACTACATCGACGTAGTTAAGAAGATACCCAAAAGGATTGTGTTTTTTGGTAGCAAAGAAGCAGTAATGGTAAACCTGTATGGAAATCTACAGCAATTTCTTGACAATTATAATCCTTAGTGTTATACTATAAATTAGGGCGGGTAGCTTAAGAAGTAAAGCGTCAAACTCATAATTTGGGGAGTGCGGGTGCAAGTCCTGCCCCGCCCACCAATACTAAATATCTATATGGAACAGAATAAAAAAGAACCTGTAAAACAGTTTTTTTACTCTGAACGAGAGTGGGACCGTTTAGGGTGTGGTGAATTGCCCGAAAACCGTAGGCGTGAAAACTTCCAGGAAGCTCACGCACGAGGTAATCCCAAGGTTGACAATAATGTAATAAAAGGGTATAATTAAGGTATGATATTTATTGCATACTTTATTATTGCCGCGTTGGTTGTGTATGGACTAATCGAATTAAAAACCTGGTTAGACAGTAACGAACAGTAAGAGTTTTCGAACTTTTACACAAAAGTTCGTGGTGGGTCGGATCGCAGTATTTAAAATTTTTTGAAAGAAAGTAAAGTAACATGGCATTTGGTAAAGTAAAATGGTTTAATGACGCAAAAGGGTTTGGATTTATCACCCTAGATGGAACTAACGAAGATATTTTTGCTCATTTTTCAGCCATCAACAGCAGTGGATTCAAAACACTAAAAGAGAATCAAGCAGTGACATTTGATATTGTTCAAGGTCCTAAGGGCAAACAAGCATCAAATATTGTAACAGTATAGTATAATATTTAGACTGACTGGATAAGTAATAATATATAAAAAGGAGTTTTAAACATGTTAATAAATTATGGTGACACAACTTATCTCACTCGTTGGAACGCAGTTGCACAGACCAACACGGCATTTGGTCGCCCTCTCACTGACAGTGAACAATCACAACTTGATGCCGAGCGAGCATCATTATTAAGTTCTGGAGTAATAAATGCAACTATTACACAATCTGGAACAACTACTAATTATTGGTCCACTTTGGATGCTGCCAACGCCTGGGTAGCCGTTTGCAACACATTTAATCCGCCGCCAACAACGGCCACAGTGATCAATCCACCAGTGCCATATGTTCCACCGGCAGGTTAATTAGCAGTAAGTAAAGAACTGTGTAGTGGCTGACTTAAAAAATATGCCACAAAATAAAATTCGTTGAAGATAGAAGTAGGGTGAGCAAGACTCGGGTTCAAGTCCCGACATCTCCACCGAAGTATATTGTGATGCGTTACCCAGCGTGAAGTTCAGAGGGTGAAAACAGTATGCTTCGGTGGGGATGAATATGGTATCGATTGGCACACAAGGGCTATTGGAGAATCGGCAAAGCCAAAGCCGTTAGGACTGGGACTACTCGGTCGAAGAAGCAAAACTCGTAAATGCAACCGCATCTACAGGCGAAGTAACTGTTTCAGGTAAGAACATCAAGTTCTCTGCTCGCACAGTGAAAGCCGAATCTTTTGCAGTTTAATCACCGCAATAGGGTAATTATACCTCGTAACAGAAAATAATAGAACCCGCTTCGGCGGGTTTTTTTTATACGCAGTTAACTACAAAACTCCCAAGAAAGTCTGCAAAAATTGCTGGCCATTAGTGAAAACCACTAAATATTTGTCTAGGGATATCATGTCCCTATTCTTAAAAGGAAATCAATCAAATGAAAAAAGTTCTATTAGCAATTCTTGCTCTGGCTGGCTTTACTGCGGCTCACGCTCAGGTAACTGGCAATTTAGGTTTGACCTCTGACTACCGCTTCCGCGGCATTAGTCAATCCCAAAATGCTCCTGCTGTCCAAGGCGGCGTTGACTACACTCACTCTAGTGGTTTGTATATTGGTAACTGGAACAGCAGTGTTTCTAGTCAACTTTATACCAACGGTGCTGGTGTTGTGAGCGACTTGTATGCTGGATATAAGAAAGATATCTACAAAGGTATCACAATTGATGTTGGTAGTTACAACTACTTCTATCCACGTGCTACTGTAAACGGCACAGGTAGTAACTTTGACACATACGAAGCGTTTGCTGGTGTTGGTTATGGTCCAGTTAGCGTTAAGTATAGTCAAACATTAGGTAATGGTTACCTTGGAACTGTTAATGCTAAAAACACAAATTACACACAAGCTGATCTAGCTCAATCATTTGAGCCATTGAGTGCTAAGTTGAAAAATTTGAGTTTCTTAGCTCATTACGGTCATACCGCAGTTGCTAATCATTCAACATTGAGTTACAATGATATCAACGTTGGTTTAGGTTATGCCTTGCCAAAAGATTGGACAATCACTGGCAAGTATTATACTAACAGCAATGTTAGTGCTGCCGCTCAAACTGCAGATACTGTAAATGGTCAAAAACTTTATCGTAATGCATTTGTGGCTAGTCTGACTAAAACATTTGAATAATTCTTATTCAATGTGACCAAAAAGGCGCTCAGGCGCCTTTTTTAGTGGTTGACCTTGAATGCTAACTAGTATATAATTGATGTTCAGTTAGAAATATTTTTCAAAAAAAGCGAAAATTAGTAAAATCAGGGGTTGACAAAGTATAAATAACTCTATACAATAACACTATTATGAAACATTTAAACATTCATTCTTATTGCGTAACAATATCAGGGAAACAGCCCGTGCCAGCCTTTTGGCCAAGCACACCGGCATCATCCCTAGATAGTATTCGTGGCGCAATGAATTTAGAATGTTCGGGAGTTTTTGAATAGAAGACAGTATATTATACAATATTCAAAGACCCTGGAACTAAACACTCCGGGGTTTTTTATTTCGAGGAAAGGAAAAATGGACATAGATTATAAAAAATTGAACGATCGTATTGTAAAACAGGCTTATGAAGCTAGTGATGCATTCTTAACTGAGGCACAGTTGCAGAAGCTGTTTCAGAATAAGATTGATCGAGCTCGTCAAATGATTGAAGCACGAGATGCGGTTTATCATCAAATAGAAGATTAATTCTTCAAAGTGGTTGCAGGAAACGAGATCCTGTGTTACACTGTAAACAAACACAAATGGGCGGCCTCGAGGATGGAATCTCTCTTGTGAGACGAAAAATCCGAGCGTAATAAAGTATATTCGACCTCATACCGGAAGGGGTGACATGTAACAGAATATATTTTATTACACGCATTCTAAAGAGTGCGTTATGGAGAAGAAGCATCAATGGTGATGCAGTGGACTGTAAATCCGCCGCCTTTGGCACGACTGGTTCGATCCCAGTATTCTCCACCAAAGTATTATGCAACGGTGGCAGAGTGGCCCAATGCAACGGATTGCAAATCCGTAAAGCCGTAGGTTCAAATCCTACCCGTTGCTCCAGTATTGGCTCGTTCGTATAGGGGTTATTACGGGGGATTGTCTATCCCTTCACGAGAGTTCGAGTCTCTCACGAGTCGCCAAATAAGTTAGGACAATTAAATCACGCAAATAATAGGAGTTCAACTAAATACTATTATGAAAACATGTCCTAAATGTAACACCACTCATAATAAATCTGGAACTTACTGTTCACGCACTTGTGCTAATAGTAGAGGTCCAAGAACAGAGGAATTTAAAGAAGCTGTGCAAAAACAACTTCGCAAAAACTTTTTATCTTGTATTGTGTGTGGTAATTTAACTGAGCGTAAACGAAAAACTTGTTCAGATAAATGTTTAACTGCTTACCATATTGCTAATCCTCCGCCAAAGACGCCCGGAGGGTATAGACCTGGATCCGGTCGTAGTAATTCTGGATACTACAAAGGAATATATTGTGGGTCAACTTATGAATTGTGCTGGGTTATATATAGTTTAGATCACGACATTAAATTTACAAGATTTGATAGCTTATTAGAAAAAGATGGATTAAAATATTATCCAGACTTTCTGTTAGCAGATGGTAAAACAATTATCGAAACTAAGGGATTCGAAAAAAAAGAATCTGTTGATAAGAAAACAGCGTTGGCAGAATCTTTTGGTTATACTGTAAAAGTATTACGCAAAGATGATTTAGAATATGCTTTTAAGTATGTAAAAGAAAAATATAACACTACGGAATATAAAACATTATATGATGGATATAAACTAAAATATAATTATATTTGTAGTCACTGCTCTGCAGAATTCAGCAGAGATAAAAAATTAAAAACTAATGTAGTTTTTTGCTCGCGTGGTTGTTGCGGCAAAGGGCACAAAGGTCGAAAAGTTCTGTCCCTATAGATTATGTTGGTTAGATCATTGCCCTTTCAAGGCAAAGAGCCCGGATCGTCACCGGGTAGGGACGCCAATCTATCGCGGGTTGTGATAGTCACCGCCGGGTCTCATAAGCCTGAGTCGTTATAGGGAGCGTTACCCTAGCCCGCAACCAAACAATTCCACGGGAGCCGCCGGGTGTGGCAGCAGACTGTTAATCTGTGTCGAAAGACTAGCTAGGTTCAAGCCCTAGCCGTGGAGCCAAACAATGGAGGGTTATCTGGGCTGGGCCCAGCTCTGTCTTGAAAACAGGTGGACTGCGCAAGCGGTTAGAGTTCGATTCTACTATCCCTCCTCCAAACAAAGGAAAGTTGGCCGAGCGGTTAAGGCAACGGTTTGCTAAACCGTCACTTAGTAATAGGTGGATAGGTTCGACTCCTATACTTTCCGCCAAACCTTGCAGGATTAGTTCAGTGGAAGAATATTTCGTTGCCAACGAAATGGTCATCGGTTCGAGCCCGATATCCTGCTCCACATATGGGTCTTTAGTGAAATGGAAATCATATCGGTCTTCGAAACCGTAAGTTAGGGGTTCGAATCCTCTAGGACCCACCATATAGCCGTGTAGCTCAGTGGTAGAGCAATCGCTTGATAAGCGATAGGCCGTTGGATCGTTCCCAACCATGGCTACCAAGCATTAAATAGTAGTATGTCTCCCTAGTTCATGTTGGCAGAACATCGGTCTCCAAAACCGAAGAGCGCGGATCGTCACCGTGGGGGGACGCCATAACTTATAAGAAAGAAAACAATGAAGTTCAATATTCCACACATCAAACAGTTTATAGACGCACAAGGTCCTGACACCCGTATCTATATTGGTGTGGATTCGGAGCGAGTTCGCGGACATGATCGTCAATGGTATGGTGTTTATACTGCGGCTATTGTAGTTCACATCAACGGTAACAATGGTTGTAAATTGTTTGGCGAAGTTACCAGAGAACGCGACTATGATCGAGTAGATCGTCCTAACACTCGCTTGATGACTGAAGTTTTTAAAGCATCCGAATTATACTTAAAATTAGCAGAAGTGTTAGAAGGTCGAGAAGTTGCTGTTCACTTGGATATTAACCCAGATGATCATCACGCAAGTTCTAATGTAGTAGCACAAGCAATTGGTTATATCCGTGGCACCTGTAATGTTATACCAATGGTTAAACCTAATGCCTGGGCCGCAAGCTATGCAGCCGACAGGTTAAGAAGTCTTAAAGTAGCAAATGGGTGAGTGATGTAATTGGTAGCCATGCTGGTCTTAGAAGCCAGTGCCGCAAGGCGTGAGAGTTCGAGTCTCTCCTTGCCCACCAAGTAACATGCGACTGTGACGTAATAGGTAGCCGTAGCAGACTTAAAATCTGCCGAGATTTTCTCGTGCCAGTTCGATTCTGGCCAGTCGCACCAGTTCAATCTTATGCTATGGTATAAGATTAAGTCTTGGACACGCAGACTTTAAAGTGAGGTGGAAGTAGGTGGAAGCCCTACACAATGCGGGATTCGTATAATGGTATTACTCCAGCCTTCCAAGCTGAGAACGAGGGTTCGATTCCCTTATCCCGCTCCAAATTTGGGCTGTTAGTTAAATGGGATAACATCGGCTTTGCAAGCCGAGATTGAGAGTTCGATTCTCTCACGGTCCACCAAATACTCAGTGTAGGCTAGCCTGGCCAAGTCACCTGCTTTGGGAGCAGGATATCGCTGGTTCGAATCCAGCCACTGAGACCATACAATTGAGGTATGATGTAATGGTAGCATTACGGATTTTGATTCCGTCCGTTGGGGTTCGAGTCCCTATACCTCTGCCACGCTCTTATAGGTAANTGGCATACCACATCCTTGGTAAGGATGAATCACAAGTTCGATTCTTGTTAAGAGCACCAAACGCATCGTTAATTCAGCGGTAGAATGCCACTCTTACAAAGTGGACGTGGGTGGTTCGACTCCATCACGATGCACCATGCAACTTTAGCAAATGTGGTCATTGCACCGGTCTGAAGAGCCGAGGAACTAGGTTCGATCCCTAGAGGTTGCACCAACACGATGCCCGGGTGGCGAAATTGGCAGACGCACTTCTCTCAAAAGGAAGAAGGAAAAACACCTAGTTGTGAGTTCGAATCTCATCCCGGGCACCAATGGTGACCATAGTGTAACGGTTAACACCACGGATTGTGATTCCGTTAATATGGGTTCGATTCCCATTGGTTACCCCAGATTGACAACGAATGCCCAATTTGTTATACTACTAAATTAGAAAGGAAAATGACATGACTGTTTTGAACAAACTTGTAGGAAAACGCATTAATGGCATTTTCCTAAACGACGACAATACTCGGGTAGTGTTTCGCACTATTGAAGATGAACGTATTGCGTTCTATGTTCACGGCGATTGTTGTAACACTGTTTACATCAATCACTTTCAAGGTGTCGATGTTGTAGGAGAAGGTAACACTTTTGATATTTTACGTGGTGCTCTTGTAACTGCTGTAGAAGAAAAAGAGTGGGTCTCTATTGATGATAGTGAGCAGGACGAAGATTCATGGCATGATGAGTGTGTAGAAGATGGCTTCTTTACTATACGCACCGATCGTGGCTATATTGATTTTGAAGTGCGTAATGAGCACAATGGCTACTACTCCGGTCACTTGGAAGAGTGGGACGAAGATAATGTAGAATTGGATGAATTGCATCCATTGGTTAAAGATTTTTAAGGAGAATGAAATGAAACCAAGAAATATATTTGCTGTATTGGCAAGTAAACGGAAGGCGGGCTCGCACCGCAAGAGTAATAAAGCTCTAAGACGACAAGCTAAACAAACGGGGTATGGTGAAAAGGTATCACATGGCACTTTTAATGCTTCGTTCAAGGTTCAAGTCCTTGTGCCCCGACCAGTTTATATTAAAGCATACTACGGTGTGTTTCAATATAAGCTGGCGATAGTATAACGGATAATACCCGGGACTTCTAATCCTGTAATAGAGGTTCGATTCCTCTTCGCCGGGCCATTATAAAGGTATATAAAATAACTTATGTATAATATCAACGATATACGGCATGTCCACTTAGAAATATCAAGCAGATGTAATGCAAGTTGTCCTCTATGCCCAAGAAACTTACACGGTTATCCATTTAATGATGGTTATGTCGAAAGAGATCTATCGTTAGAAGACGCAAAAAAAATCTTTAAACCAGAGTTTTTAGGTCAATTAACTTCGTTGTTAATCAATGGTAATTTAGGTGACATGGTTATGAATGCTGATAGTCTTGATATTATCAAGTATTTCAGAGAACATAACTCTACAATGGATATTACTATTAGCACCAATGGTGGAGCACGTCCAACAAGTTTCTGGCAAGACCTTGCTAAACTTAATTGTAAAATTTGGTTTTGTGTTGATGGTCTCGAAGATACAAATCATTTATATAGACAAAATGTTGTTTGGAATATTGTTATGAATAATGCTACTGCATTTATCAATGCTGGTGGTCACGCAACCTGGCAACTAATTGATTTTAATTTTAATCGACCACAACGAGATACTATTCAAAAACTTGCTAAGTCTATGGGTTTTAAAAAATTTAAAATAGTCAATGATAGTCGCAATACTACCCCAGTGTTTGATAAAACTGGAAAATTGTTACATACTATTGGAACTCCAACAGAAACAAATTTTCAAAAAATCATCTGGGGTAAGAAAAATAATGAAGTATTAGTTGAAGACGTAATGCCAAAAGAAATTAAGAAAATTAATTGTTTGGCTGTGGAGAATCAATCTTTATACGTTACTAGCACAGGAGAAGTTTATCCGTGCTGTTGGACTGGATGTGCTCCTACTACATACGGGCACGGAAATTATATGGAAGTAGCAAATAAACAGATTGCTAATTTAATTAAATCAAATAATGCCTTAGAAAATAGCTTAGAATCTTGTATCAAATGGTTCGACAGTATTGAAAAATCCTGGACAATCGATAATTTTAATAATGGTCGATTATTAATGTGCCAAGACAGATGCAGTAACGAAGAATATCATAAAATAAAATCAACAAAATTTTAACAAAGAAAGGAGGCGAATATGCCTAGCGTATTTTTAGTATCAGACACGCACTTTGGTCACGCAGGTGTATGTCGCTTCACCCGTAACGATGGTGTTACAAAACTACGTCCTTGGGACGATCCTGCGGAAATGGATGAAGAAATGATCCGTCGCTGGAACGAACGGGTAGGTCCTAATGATAAAGTATATCACCTAGGTGACGTTGTTATTAACCGTCGAGCCTTGCCTATTATGGATCGCTTGAACGGAGACAAAGTTCTTATCCGCGGTAACCATG
>TBL_comb47_HYPODRAFT_10002063_pt1 | contig 25199 bp, 20 predicted proteins | sample TroBogypolimnion_40_FD_10682 | JGI IMG/M metagenome (IMG submission 10682)
AAATTATTAGAAGGTTATTCGAAGACTATTCGAAGGTTATTCGAAGATAGTTCAATTTTATTCTAATAATCTTCCTATAGTTTTCTAATAACCAATGAATAATTTTCTAATAATTTGAGAGTCTGTTAGCTGTCCAGTAAATGGGAGAACCAATCAACACTTTTTAACCTTCCCGCTTGCCTCAGCTAGGACTGAGTGGCGGGCAGGGAACAGACAATGGTTTTTTGAATCAATACAAGGACAGGATGGAATCTGATCCATCAATTGCGGGACCCAGGTATAAGAAACTGTTCTAAAAGTCACAAGAACAATTTAAACGTCAGAAAGATAATTCAAAGCATTCAACCGATAATCCTTTGTTTCGGTTCTGGATTGAAATTCCAGGTTATAATACCGCTTCAATTGTAACTACCTGCCCGACACACTGCCTAACAGCGGCAGACGGGTTTGTATCCATCCGGTTTTTCAGCAGACCCTACTTACAGAAAACATACAGAAATCAGAGTTTATTACATGGTCGTTAGTTATCCGTGTTGCAAGAATTATATACTTCTGGAACTCCGGTATTTTTCGAGTAAATCCATAGAATCGGGAACTTAATGCAAGTGGTAAACCGGTGTTTTAAATCCAGGGGGATTCGGGGAAGGAATAATTCATACAGGAGGGATTTTGCAGGTGGGGAAGCTCTGACAGCAGGGTCTAAAAAACAGGTTGCCCAACACAAAAAAATTAACAATAAATCTGTAATTTGTAGCGGATTTTCAGGTCAGTACTTGCTGGTCAGGATCAGGAGATCAAAATGCATGATCTTTATCGTTAAATCGTTCTAAACCTAAACAAAAAACAGATAAAAAATGGCATCAAACAGAAGGGATTTTCTAAGGAACACCATCCTGGGTACCGGATTGCTGGCCACAGGTCTTGCCGGTCATGCGGCGTCGCTGAGTAGTGAAACCGTATCTGCAAAAAGCGACAAGCCTTCCAAACAGCGTTTTAATATGAGTGGTTATGCCGCGCCCAAACTGGATAAAGTACGGATTGGATTCGTCGGACTGGGTCAACGCGGTCCGGGGGCAGTTGAACGCATGTCGTATATCGAGGGTGTTGAAATCGTTGGATTGTGCGATCAATACGAAGATCGTGTTGAGAAAATGCAGCAACTGCTGGTAAAACATGGTCTTCCGAAAGCAAAAAATTATTCGGGAAGCAAGGATGCTTGGAAACAGATGTGCGAAAACCCGGATATTGACTTGATTTACATCACCACGCCCTGGTCGCTGCATACCCCAATTGCCGTTTATGCCATGGAACAAGGCAAACACGCAGCTACGGAAGTACCGGCTGCAAAAACTATTGATGAATGCTGGCAGTTGGTCGAAACATCGGAACGGACCCGTAAACATTGCATGATGCTTGAGAATTGTTGCTACGATTTCTTTGAACTACTTACTCTGAATATGGCCCGGCAGGGATTCTTCGGCGAGATTATCCATGGCGAGGGGGCTTACCTGCACGATCTGAGAGAACTGAATTTCAGCAAGACAGGGTATGCCGAGATGTGGCGTCTGAAAGAAAACCAGCACCGGAACGGAAACCTATACCCTACTCACGGGTTGGGACCCATCTGCCAGGTGATGAACATTAACCGTGGCGACCGGATGGAATACCTCAACTCGATGTCGTCCAATGATTTCCTGATGGGAAAGATAGCTGCAGAACTGGCAGCGAAAGACAGCTTCTTCAGTGAATTCAACACGGATCATTACCGTGGAAATACGAACACCACCAATATCCGCACTGCGAAAGGACGCACCATCATGATACAACATGATGTGACGAGTCCCCGACCCTACTCACGCATTCACCTGGTGAGCGGAACCAAAGGGATAGCCTGTAAATACCCGGAACCTGGCCGTATAGCCACTGCACATGAATGGCTCAACGAGGCGGAGATGAAACCTCTGGAAGAAAAATATACTCCTGAAATAGTAACACGGATTGGCGAGATGGCAAAAAAAATAGGCGGTCACGGGGGCATGGACTTCATGATGGATTGGCGACTGATTGACTGTCTGCGCAACGGACTTCCATTAGATGAGAATGTTTACGATGCAGCCTTGTGGAGTTCTATTGCGCCGCTGAGCGAGAAATCTGTAGCCAACCGTTCCAATTCGGTGGATGTGCCCGACTTTACCAACGGCGCCTGGCAGACCAATGCACCGGTTGAACTAACACTGAAAGGTGGCGGTACGACCGAAGTCAAAGCAGCCAACATCCCTTTAAGTGAATAGTTGTTCTTTAGAAATGTCCATGTCAATCCTAATTTGACACAGAGGAGGATGGTTATAAACAAATGAAAAATAACCACATAGACACATAGGGCACATAGAAATGTTTAAAGTAATATTTAAACATTTCTATGTGTCTATGTGGTTAAAAATATAAACAGATGATCTTCTAATTTATACTCTTGACCTTACCCGAGCCGGCTATTGACGAGTCGATCTGTGGTTTGCCCTTGTAGGTAACATTTCCTGAGCCAGCCAGACGAATGAACAGGTTCTTATTGGCCCCGATGCTAACGTTCCCGGAGCCTGAAACCTTAGCGGTAACATCGTCGGCACTGAAGTCCATTGCTTTCAGGTTTCCGCTGCCTGAAATAGCGACACTCAAATCCTGTGCGGCGGTTTTCCCGGCCAGTACGACATCACCGGAACCGGAAATAGCAGCTTTTACCCGTTCAGCAGCGAGATCTGAAAGACGGATATTGCCACTTCCGCTAATGGCCATATCAAGGCTTTTTGTCTTGATTTGATCTTCAGCAATAATATCTCCCGAGCCGGAGATACCCAAACCGTTGATTTCAGGAACAGTAATATTGATTGTTATTTCGCCGGGTTGAAAGGTCTTCCAGAAAAAGTCTTTGGTGGGAAATCGGATAATGAGTTTCCCGTCTTTCACTTCGGTAATGAGTTCGTCGAGGGTGGAAGGTTTGGCAATGACTTCGACGTTTTGTTTTTCGCCTTGCTGAAGGTGAACCTTTGCGGCAATGCGAAGCGAAATCTGGGTAAATGGCTCCACTTTCCGTGTCTGGTCATCGGCCCGAACCTGGAGACCGGACAGTGAAAATACAAATAAGATGATTGCTGCGATGAGTTTTGTTTTCATGGTCCTTTGATTAAATGAATAATGGGCTTGTGCAGTTAAACGTAAATAAAGACGGCAAATTATTCAGGAAGTTGCAAGAAGAAGAAAAAAAAATAGCCTCCCCTAAATCCCCTCCACAAGAGGGGACTTTAAAAGTCCGGTTGTAGTTATTACTCGCTTTTTTTAAGCCTCCCATTTGGGAGAGGTTTGGAGGGGGCTACTCTTCCTCCAGGTCAAATAAACCATCGGGGATACGAAGTTCAATTTCGCGCCGGTCTTCATCGAAGCGCAGAATAAAATCTTCATTGATGGGGACCAGGGCTTCCTTTCCCTTGTATTCAACCGCCAGCAGGAGATTTCCGGAGAAATCCTTTACATCGTTAATCTCACCAATCAATCCAAGCGTCTCATCGAATAATTGATAGCCAATCAACGCATTAGGACTCAGGTCGTCTTCCGACTCAATGATGTCCTCTTGCTTCACAAATACGGACATGCCACAAAGATCCTTGGCTTTCTGATCGGAGTCGACCCATTCGAGTTGGGTGATAACCGTTTCTCCGGATTTGAAACGCAATCCTTCTTCGGATATAAAATAGGGAACGAGCAGATTGTCGATTTCCATGAACAGGGTCGGATATTCTTCAAGAGTTTCGCCATATTCAGGATCGAACCGGATGACCAGTTCCCCATGAATGCCATGAGGTTTCTGGACATAGCCAACCTTGATGCAATCGATTTTGGGTATTGTTTCCATAGTAGTAAAAATAGAAAAAAGCGACAGATTTCTCTATCGCTTTTATGGGTTGTTTGAATAAAATCGATCCTGTCATCCTGAACTTGTTTCAGGACCTGCTGTAAGGAGGGGGTGCCGAAACAAGTTCGGCATGACGGAGGGCTGATTCTTATCCTTCAGTTTCTTCAGCAGCAGCTTCTTCAGCTACTTCAGGAGCTTCGGCAACTTCTTCAGCAACAACAGGAGCAGGAGCAGAAGCGGCACGGGCAGCAGCGGCGGCATCAGCATTGCGTTTGGCAATGGCTTTAGCGCGTTCTGCATTCTTCTTGGCTTCCATGTCGAACTGAGCCTTCTTTGATGTTTCTGAGTTTGTAACCAGACTATCTTTTTTGGCCTGAACCTTGTTTGCTTTTTCGGCCACCCAGGCTTCGAAGCGGGTTTCAGCTTCTTCAGCAGTGAAAGCGCCTTTGGCTACACCACCTAAAAGATGTTTTTTGTACATTACTCCCTTGTAAGATAAAATAGCTCTTACCGTATCGGTTGGTTGAGCACCATTTGCAAGCCATGTTAAAGCCTTGTCAAAATCGAGATCGATAGTAGCAGGATTTGTGTTTGGATTATAAGATCCAATCCGTTCAATGTTACTACCATCCCGTGGCGCCCTGCTATCAGCTATCACAATGTGATAGTAAGCAAACCTTTTGCGACCATGTCGCTGCAATCTGATTTTTGCTGGCATTTTGCTTAAGTTTAAATGATAAACAGTTATTAAAAAATTTGTGGCGCAAAGATAAAACATTATCCATGAAATCAAAACAGATCATGAAAGTTTATCTGAAGCTGGAAAGTAAAGAATTGAGGGCATACAGGAACCAACAAATTTGAAATATTGAATTTGGCAAGAAAAGTCTAAACGCAAAGACACAAAGGCTCGAAGAAATACACGACATTGAATATCTATGGTTTATAAACATTCAACCTTTGTGCCATTTAGTGCCTTTGCGTTTAGACGATTAGGAGCAACACAATATTCAATGTTCAAACTAAAAGGAGGAGGATGCGGATAATGAATGAAGGTTATTACCAGAGTGCAGTTTTTTTCAGCGCTTCCCTGAGGACAGGATCTTTTTCAGCAGCCTCTCTCAGGCTTTTAATAATGCGTTCGGTTTTGCTCTCAACTGGGGCAAGTGTGGTACGACGGTCATAAATGATAAAACCAATCAACCCAATTATCGACATAAAAATTAATCCAAATCCCCACCTGAAATAGCTATCAAACTTATCGTCCAAACGGTCAATCTTTTTATTGACTTCATCGAATTTCGACGCATTGTTTACTCTAAGATCATCGATCCGTTTATCTAATGCGTCAGTCTTGGCTTCAACCCTGACCAACCGGTCACGGTCTGCCTGGGTATAGGGGATGGGCTGTTCCTGTGCTTTCAGTATCAGTGAGAATAGAAGAATTGCGATAAAAAGAAATGCCCGTTTCATCACCTTAGAATTTATACGAAGATACAAAAAAATAAAGCGGGTCAAACAAATTGTAATCGCTTTTAATCTTTCGGCAAATAAATATCTTTGTAACATACAACCATTCGGATACAAACAGCGTCTAGTAATCATGACATTTAATTTTTCATAAAAACATATAGCTATGAAGCATTTCAGAATTTTTATTCTTTTACTGACAGCCGCTATTGCGGGATCGTGTAACAAGGCCAATGATCAGGCAACCGGAGTTGGCGATGCGGTGATCGTTGCAAAAAAGATAGGTTCGAATACCGAATATGGCATTGCATTTTATGCCTATACATTCAGTTCGTTTAAGACTGTAAAAGTTGTCAGTGCACTTCATCCCGAAATAGTCTATACCTTGAAAGCCAATCAGGGCTATACTACCAATTTCTATTACCAGATTCCGGATTCTGATTTCACAACCACTGTACCGGAAGCAGATACTTATACTTTTTCTGCGACTTTTGATAACGGGGTCAGCAATAGCTTCCAGGATATACTGGCCAATAAAGCTCTGCCGTTGCCTGTCTTTGAAAAGTGTGTGTATGATCCACCCACTTCATCGATTGATGTCATCTGGACACCGCTGGCTGATGCTGACAGTTACGCTATCAATATTTGGGATGGCCCAACACTTGTTTTTGCAAGTACTGAATTGAATAAAGCCAACAATTATTATACGATTGCAGGCTCGGGTAATGGCTGGGCCAATGGCTTTACACCCAAGAACGGGAAAACCTACATTGTCCGACTGCTTGCCTTTCTTTATGAGCCCGGTGGTGACGCTTACAATATGCAGGCCACCTCGATGTCAGAGTCAAACGTAGTTTGGGGTACGAACTAGCAGAAGGGTTGGAAGGGTTTCTATTGTTGTGATGGTTGAAAGTGTTGTAGTGGTTGTAAGTGTTTCTGTACACAATAACTATTGCAACTATTACAACTATTTTAACCCTTCTAACCACAGAAACCCTTTTAACCACAGAAACTCTGCCAACAATTCTGCCGTTTCATTGAATTATCACGTTTCATTTTCTACTTTTGCTTTCAGTAAAGGATTTTAGACTTTCTATGAAAGAGAAAAGAATCCTTTCAATGTTGATTAACATTACACTTATACATTTATAGATGATATTTAAAGAACAGGTAAAAGGTCTTAATGATCGCCGGGACGCGTTAAGGAGGCATCTTTGACTACGATCAGAAATTAATTCAACTAAAGGAAGAAGAACTTAAGTCTCAGGATCCGGCCTTCTGGAACAATCCAAAAGAAGCTGAAGCCCAGATGAAGGTTATCCGGTCGATCAAGGTATGGACGGATGGCTATCATGAAGTGGAACAGCACATGGAAGACCTCCTGGTTTTGTATGATTTCTTCGAAATGGACGAAGCCACCGAAGAAGATATCGAGCAGCATTACAATGAAACGCTCTCAGTCATTGAAGCGCTTGAGGTCAAGAATATGCTACGGAAAGAGGAGGATAAGCTTGGCGCATTGCTTCGCATCAATGCAGGGGCAGGCGGAACGGAAAGTAACGACTGGGCAGGAATGCTGATGCGCATGTATATCCGCTATGGTGAAAAACAGGGATATACGGTAAAAACAGTCGAATATCATGCTGGTGACGAAGTTGGCGTAAAAAGCTGCACCATAGAGTTTGAAGGTGAATATGCTTATGGCTACCTGAAGAGCGAAAACGGTGTTCACCGCCTGGTGCGCCTTTCGCCTTTCAATGCCCAAAGCAAGCGAATGACCACCTTTGCCTCGGTGTTTGTTTCTCCTGCCATCGATGATACCATTGAAGTGGAAATCAATCCTGCGGACATTACCTGGGATACTTTCCGGTCAGGGGGCGCCGGTGGACAGAATGTAAACAAGGTAGAAACAGGTGTTAGGCTTCGACACGCACCTTCAGGAATCGTTATCGAAAATACTGAAAGCCGCTCGCAGTTTGGGAACAAAGACAATGCCCTGCGTTTATTGAAATCACAATTGTATGAACTTGAACTTCGGAAACGGCAGGAAGCTGAACAGCAGATCAATTCGACTAAGAAAAAAATAGAATGGGGTTCGCAGATCAGGTCATATACCATGCAACCCTACAAATTGGTGAAAGATGTACGCACCGGATTTGAATCGGGCAATATAGGCGCTGTAATGGATGGGGAGATTGGAGGATTTATCAAAGCCTATTTGATGGAATTCAGCGACGATGTGAATTAGGGAAGGGTTGTAATTGTTGTGAGGGTTGTCGTTGGATATTTTTGACTTTGTGGACTATTGAATGACCATTAAATGACTACCAATGACCATTAAATGACCATTGAACTCTTGAACTTGTAACTTTGAACTTTGAACTTGAACTTGAACTTGAAACTAAAATAATATGAACCCAATCATCCGACTTGCAGAAGAGCAAGATGTACCGGGAATCCTGGAAATCTATTCTCCGTTTATTCTTGATACAGCAGTTACTTTTGAAGAAACAGTGCCTGAAGAAGATTCATTCTGGGAACGAATGCAGCTAATTATGTCTGAGTTACCGTTCCTTGTATGTGAAATCGACGGACGGATTGCCGGATATGCCTATGCATCTGGTTATCGCAGCCGTGCCTCTTACCGCTGGACAAAGGAAGTTTCGGTATATATTCATCCTGATTTTCATCGTAAAAGAGTGGCACTGGCACTATACACCAGTCTCAACGAGATGGTTCGTTACCAGGGTATTGCCGACTTACTGGCCATCATTACACTGCCTAACGAATCGAGTGTATCTTTTCATGAGTATGTGGGGTACAGTAAATGCGGTGAATTCTCGAAAGTTGGTTACAAGTTAAATCAATGGCAGGATGTAGGCTGGTTCGAGTTGTTCCTTCAGGATGAACATGCAGCACCCAAAGACCGGATTATCCCTCTGGATGAGATTATTGATCTTCCTGTATTTAGGGAAGCTATTCAGAAAGGATTGGAGAAACTGGTTAAATAAAAAGAAAAGAGGAAAAAGGAAAAAATGTACCCAATGCAGACAGGTGTGTTTTTCTCTCTGAGACCCTCTGCGTTTTTCCATCTGAGGCTCTCCGTGTAATAGAAAATTAAAAACAAATTACACAGAGGACCACAGAGGTCACACAGAGTTCCACAGAGTTTTTCTCTTCGTATCCCTCCTTTTATATTGAAATGGGGGAAAATGAGATGGGATGAATGAACGATGGGCAGAAGATGCGAAATTGAGAAATGGAAAGAGTCGCTAAAGAAAATAGTATGTCCAATACTTTGTACAATATGGATAAGACGAGCAAATATAATAACCGGGAAATAAGCTGGCTGTCATTTAATGCACGGGTACTTCAGGAAGCCGAAGACCCGAATGTTCCCTTGTTTGAAAGAATCCGTTTTCTGGGGATTTTCTCCAATAACCTTGACGAGTTTTTCCGAGTTCGGGTTGCTGCTGTTCGCCGGATACTGGAGTTTGGCAAAGACGAGGAACCTATTCTGGGTGAATTTAGCGCGGCCGAGTTGTATGATAAAATTATGGAGACGGTCAGGCAACAACAGCAGAAATCGCAGGAAATATACCGGAACATCTGGGAAGAACTGGCTGCTGATAGCATTTTCATGATCGATGAAAAGCAGCTTACCCATGAACAGGGGGTCTATGTCAGGAAGTATTTCAACATCAAAATACTGCCGAATATCATTCCGATCATGCTGGGAAAATCGATGAAGTTCCCTTACCTGAGGGATAAATCGGTTTATCTGGCGGTTAAACTTTCAAAGCTTAAATCGCCCGAGAAATTTGCCTATGCACTGATCCGGGTTCCCAGCCTTTCTGTTTCCAGGTTTCTGGTTCTGCCTGATCAGGGAAATAAAAAGTTTATCATTATGGTCGACGATGTCATTCGCTTCTGCCTGAATGACATCTTCCCTATCTTCAACTTTGATCATTTTGAAGCCTATACCTTAAAAGTTACCCGCGATGCAGAGCTGAATATCGATGATGATATTTCTAAGAGTTATCTGGAAAAGATGGAACTCAGCCTGAAGAAACGCAAAATAGGTATCCCGGTCAGACTGATTTACGACCGTGAAATGCCGGAGGATCTTTTACAATTTATCATCAAGAAGATGAAACTTGAAGGTGAGGATAAAACAGTTGCAGGAGGCCGGTATCACAACCATAAGGATTTCATGCATTTCCCCGAAATCGGCAAACCCAATCATTATTATCAGACCTTGCCTGCAGTTCCACACAAGGATTTACAACCCCATCAAAGCATATTGAAGAAGCTCAGACAGAAAGATGTACTGCTGCATTATCCCTACCAAAGTTTCTCCCATTTCATCGACTTTTTACGGGAAGCTGCCATTGATCCAAAGGTACGCGAAATCGGGATTACAATTTACCGGGTATCAGAGACATCGAAAGTTGTGAATGCTTTACTGAATGCCATCCGAAATGGCAAAAAGGTGACTGTGGTGATTGAATTGCAGGCCCGCTTTGATGAAGAAGCCAATATCTTTTGGTCAAATAAACTTCAGGAAGAAGGAGCACATGTGATCAATGGGATACCGGGACTTAAAATACACTGCAAACTTGCCTGGATACAGCGCAAGGAAAAGAATGGCCTCCGAAATTATGCCTATATCGGCACCGGAAATTTCCATGAAGGTACTGCCCGTGTTTATGCCGATAAAGGGCTACTTACAGCCGATCCTATCATAGCCAACGAAGTAGCCCATATGTTCGAATTCTTCAAACATACCTATACTCATTTCCACTTCAACCAGATTATCGTTAGCCCCTTCGCTATGCGTAATTTCTTTGTCCATAAGATAGACCAGGAAATTGCCAATGCAAAAAAGGGGAAACCTGCTTATATGATCCTGAAGATGAATAGCCTGATAGACCAGCAGATGATAGATAAACTCTATGAGGCAAGCCAGGCAGGCGTAAAGATACAACTCATTATCAGGGGAATATTTGGATTAAAAACCGATGATCCGGAACTGAGTAAAAACATTGAAGCCATCAGTATCGTTGATAAGTTTCTGGAACATACCCGCGTTTTCCTTTTTGCCAATGGAGGAAAAGAAGATATTTACATTTCATCTGCCGATTGGATGTCGAGAAACCTTGACCGACGAATCGAAGTGGCATGCCCTATTTATTCCCAGGAAATCAGGACTGAATTGAAGGAATTACTGCGCATTCAGCTTCGGGACAATACTAAGGCACGTATTCTCGATAGTGAACTTAGTAATAAATACGCAAATCCTGTTAATGGACAGCCCCACCGTGCACAGGAAGATTACCATAACTATATCAAAAAAAGGCACCAGAACCTCATGAAAATCTATCACAATCCCCGTTGTTCCAAAAGTCGCGAAGCACTCAAGTATATCGAAGAGAAAGGGTTCGAGATTGAAGTAATCGAATACATGAAAAATGGGATTACTGCACACGAAATCAAGGAATTCCTCAGCAAATCAGGGCTAAAGGTAACCGATATCATACGAACCAAAGAAGATCTTTATAAGGAGAAATACAAAGACAAGGAATTCACCAAAGAAGAGTGGATCAACATCTTGGTTGAAAATCCGAAACTATTGCAACGTCCGCTGGTTTTTAAAGGTTCACACGCAGTTCTTGGCCAACCGGTTGAGGAAATTCAAAAGTTGATTTAGAGCAAAGACAGAAGACAGAAGACAGGAGAAAGAAGACGGGAGAAAGAAAAATGGGAAACGGGTGTGAGAGTGAGAGAGTGAGAAGAAAAGAAGCATAGTATGGATTATCGGGCAAATCTCACATATGTCTTTTAACCTTAAGAGCCAGGTCAACCCCTTATTCCACAACCTTATTAACCTTATCTTGATTAAATTTGAATCTGATAAACCATTAATTAACAGGAAAAAGGAATTAGGAAAGATACACAACGCAAGATGGAGACAAATTCGGTAGCTTTTTTTAATGAAGGGAAATATCCGGTTCTGGCAAGCAAGCCGATTATTGCTGCATGGCAAATCAGTAATCCGGAGAATATAGGGAACCTGATCCGTTTGGCTGACAATGTGGGAGCTGAAGATGTTTTTATCCTGGGAGAAGATTTTCAGTTGCGGATGTCGTCGGTTAAAAAGACAGCGGGGCTCAGTTTCAATAATGTCAGGCTTACTTTTATGCCTCCAGAAGAATTCTTTATGTACATGAATCCCGGATCACAATTGGTAGCCATTGAGACCAGTGAAGATTCAACCAACTTGTTTGCAACCCGGCTTCCGGAGAATGTTATCTTCCTGCTTGGAAATGAAAAGAATGGGCTTCCTGAGGATATTCTGAAGAAATGTTCGATCGTTGTACACATCCCCATGACCGGCAAATGCAAATCAATGAATGTCTCCCATGCACTGGCAGTCGTACTGTTTGAATGGCAAAGGCAAAGGCACTTTACATCAGTGATACAGGGTTAACAGCTTTCAAAACAGATCGATGAATACTGATTTGTGGATGCTTTATCATTTACCAGTTGACATATAGCAGAATACCTGACTTTTTATTAGCTTTAGCCAACCAAAACGGATAACCATGATCACCTTAACGCAACTTGAATATATTGTGGCTGTTGATACTTTCCGGCATTTCGGAAGAGCTGCAGAAAACTGCTTTATTACCCAGCCGACATTAAGTATGCAGATCAAAAAACTGGAGGAAGACCTGGAGGTCATCATATTTGACCGCAGTAAGCAACCTCTGATTCCTACTGACATTGGCCGCAGGATTATTGATCAGGCGAGGATTGCACTTCAGGAGTCGCAGAAGATCAACAACATCATCAAGGATCATAAGAACCTGATTTCGGGAGAGCTTACCATTGGAATCATCCCAACCCTTGCTCCTTACCTCCTTCCGCTGTTTATTGGCAACTATAAGCGGAAATACCCAAGTATTAAGATCAAAGTAGAGGAACTAACCACTGTAAACATTATCGATCATCTGAACCGTGATTTGCTGGATGTCGGAATACTGGTAACCCCGCTCCACGAAGATCGCATTAACGAAAAGCCCCTGTTTTATGAAGGAATGCTGCTTTACCTGCACGAAGAGCATCTGCTGGCTTCCAAACCCAGCATTAAACTGAAAGATATTGCGACTCCTGAGTTATGGCTTCTGAGCGACGGACATTGCTTCCGTGATCAGGTCATTAATCTTTGTAAGTTCCAGGGAACAGGCAATTCGACCTTGCCCTTCTATTTTGAGGCAGGATCGCTGGAAACCATCATGAACATCATCGACAAGGAAGGCGGGATGACTATTATTCCGGAACTGGCGACTATCGGAATGAGCGAAATGCGATTTGATCATGTCAGGACATTTGCAGATAGCAATCCACTTCGTGAAGTCAGCCTGGTATATTCGAGGCACTATGCCAAATATAAACTGATTGAACTGCTTTGGAAAGAGATCGTTGCATCGATGCCGGAGAAGCTGTTGCAGAAGAACCGCGGATCAATTGTTGAATGGAGATAATTTTTATTCCTCTTTTGTTTGCCAAATCAAAAATCTTAATTTCCTTTGCATCGCTAAAATAAAAAGCTGCAAACGAGCGGACATGAAGGATTTTGGTAAAATAACTCTGAAAAAGTTTGGTGACTAAGAAAATTGACTTATTTTTGCAGTCCCAAAATCAGGGAATTAATAAGTTGGCCCGTTCGTCTAGGGGTTAGGACGCCAGGTTTTCATCCTGGTAGCAGCGGTTCGAATCCGCTACGGGCTACAAATAAATTTTAACAATTTAGAAAGTAAAAAGATGGCACATCATAAATCAGCAAAGAAGAGAATCAAACAGGATGAAGTAAAGACTGTGCAGAATAAATACGTTGCCAAGACCATGCGTAATGCCGTTAAGAAATTACGTCTTGAAACTGACAAGGAAGTAGTTGCAGCCGCTTTACCAAAAGTTGTTTCGATGATTGACAAACTTGCAAAGAAGAATGTTATTCATGCCAACAAAGCTGCTAACCTGAAATCTTCACTGGTATTGCACCTGAACAAGATCTAGAAAAAACCGTATTCAATATATAGAGAAACCGTCTTATTCGTAAGGCGGTTTTTTTTGCATGGTGTAAACTCTAAGTCTGAATCATATTTATGCAAATAAAAAAGCCTCACAGTTTTCTGTAAGGCTTTCTAACTATGAGATATTTCTTATGAATGTTACACAGACAGTTGTTCGTGGAAACGGCTGATTTCACCGGAAAGGCGTTTTTCGATCAGTTCGTCGATTCGTTCGCGAAGGGGTTCAATGGTGATTTTAAGGATTACTTCATGAGCAAAAGCATTCATCAGCATCATGCGGGCCTCGTTCTCTCCTATTCCGCGTGCACGGAGGAAAAAAAGCGCATCTTCATTAATCTGTCCAACGGTGGCACCATGGCTGCATTTCACGTCGTCGGCATCGATGATTAATTGTGGCTTGGTTTGCATCCTGGCTTTATCGGAGAGCAAAACATTGTTGTTGCGCTGGAAGGCATTCGTTTGCTGGGCATCACGGGCCACATGGATACGTCCTGCAAAGGAACCTGTAGACTCATCGTCGAGTATATTCTTATAAATCTGATTACTCAGACAGTTTGGTACTGAATGTTCGATCACCGTAAAATTATCGACATGCTGTTTCTTATCGGTAAACGACATGCCGTTAATGTTGGCTTCGGAATGGTCGCCGCTAAAGGTCACTTTCAGGTTATTCCGTATCAGCCCGCCATGCAAACTAACAACCCCTGTCGTTAGGCTTGAGTTGCGCTGTTGTTTGAAAAACAGTGAGTTCACTACCGTAGATTGATTGTGCAGATTCTGAATGGAATACATATCAAATACGGCATCTGCGCCAATATAAATCTCGGAAACAGAATTGTAGAGAAATGAGGTTGGACTGAGTGAATGGTCACAAACCACAAGCTTCACCCGGGTGGCATCTTCAGCAATGATCAGGTTCCGCTGTGTTGCCAACAGGTCAACTTCAGAACTGAGCAAATTGATGATCTGAATTGGCCTCTCAATAACCACCCCTTTCGGGATAAACAGGAAAAATCCATCCTTTGTTAGGGCAGTATTCAGCGCAACCAGTGGATCGTTAGACAATCCAGCCTGACGATTCAGAAAGTTCTGCAGGAGTTCAGGCTGCTCATTGGCGATCTGCTCAAGGCTACCCAACACGATACCTTTCGGAAGCTCTGCGCCAGGGTTGTTGCCTTTGTAAAACCATCCATTCACAAGGAAAACCAGATGTGCATCCAATTCAGGAATATTGCTTTTAAAGACCTCATTCAGGTTAATCAATCCAGATTCATGAACCAATTCCTGCCGGTAGCTCTTTTCAAAAACCGGTTTGAGATTCGTGTATTTATAATCTTCGTTCTTAAAATCCGGTATTCCGGCCTGGGCGAAACGTTTGATCGACACCTCGCGCATCCGGTTAAGGATGGGTGAAGATCCCTGATTCAGAATTTCCCTGTTTTGTTCAAACAGTGCAACCATCTGTTCAGTCCCAGTTGCTTTTTCAGAAATTATGCTCATGATTAGATGTCGTTCCCGTTTTTAAGCCAGTCATAACCCTTTTCTTCCAATTCGAAGGCCAGTTCTTTCCCTCCCGATTTTACAATTCGTCCATTGTACAAAACATGCACAAAATCAGGGACAATATAATCGAGCAGACGCTGATAGTGTGTCACCAGGATGGTTGCATTTTCGGGTGTTTTTAAGGCATTCACCCCTTCGGCTACAATTCGGAGCGCATCGATATCGAGACCTGAATCGGTTTCGTCCAGAATTGCCAGTTTGGGCTCCAGCATAGCCATCTGGAATATTTCATTTTTCTTTTTCTCTCCTCCTGAAAAACCTTCGTTCACCGAACGGTTGGTCAGTTCAGTATCGAGATGAAGCATTTCCTTCTTGGCACGCATCAGTTTCAGGAACTCGCCTGCTGTTAAGGGAGCCAGATTCTTAAACTTACGGTGTTCGTTTACCGATGCCTTCAGGAAATTGATCATTGGCACTCCAGGAATCTCGACCGGATACTGAAAACTGAGGAAGATTCCACTACGGGAGCGAATTTCAGGAGAAAGCTCGAGTAAATCCTGACCCAGGTAAGTTACTTCACCTTCTAAAATTTCATAATCTTGTTTACCGGCAAGGATGTTGGCCAATGTACTTTTTCCGGAACCATTCGGCCCCATGATGGCATGTACTTCGCCGGCTTTTACTTCCAGGTTAATCCCTTTTAGTATTTCTTTGCCTTCAACCGAGGCACGCAAGTTCTTTATTGTAAGCATTCTAAAATAGTTTCTATGTTCAAAGTTTCAAGTTCAAAGTTTCGGGTTGTAAGGTCTGTTAAGGTCATTAAAGTCATTAAGGATGATGCGAAATTAACAACTGAAACTTTTACAACAATGACAACCACTATAACAACAACAAATAATAATCATTCATTCTAGCCCACGCTGCCTTCCAGACTGATGGAGAGCAATTTCTGCGCTTCAACGGCAAATTCCATTGGAAGCTTATTAAGCACTTCGCGGGCATATCCGTTTACGATCATGCCAATGGCATCTTCGGTAGAAATGCCGCGCTGGTTGCAATAAAAGATCTGATCTTCACCAATCTTCGATGTCGTTGCTTCATGCTCAACAATCGATGATTTATTGCCCACCTCAATGTAGGGGAAGGTATGTGCACCGCAGGTTGATCCCAGCAACAGGGAGTCGCACTGTGAATAGTTGCGTGAGTTAGTGGCACCTGGCATCACTTTCACCAGTCCACGATAGGAATTATCGCTTTTACCGGCTGAAATACCTTTAGACACAATCGTACTCTTGGTGTTTTTACCGATGTGAATCATCTTGGTTCCTGTGTCGGCCTGCTGATGATGATTGGTCAGTGCCACGGAGTTAAATTCTCCTACTGAATTGTCGCCTATCAGCACACAACTTGGATATTTCCAGGTAATCGCAGAACCGGTTTCCACCTGCGTCCAGCTTATCTTTGATGATACTCCGCGGCAGATGCCTCGTTTGGTGACGAAGTTGTAGATACCGCCCAGTCCGTTTTTATCTCCCGGGTACCAGTTCTGCACCGTTGAATACTTCACTTCGGCACGATCATGCGCAATGATCTCCACCACGGCTGCATGCAACTGATTTTCGTCCCGTTTTGGTGCAGTACAGCCTTCAAGATAACTAACATAGCTGTCGTCTTCGGCAATGATGAGTGTTCGCTCAAACTGACCTGTTCCGGCTGTATTAATCCTGAAATAGGTGGATAGCTCCATCGGACAACGGACTCCCTTTGGAATATAGCAAAACGAACCATCGGAGAATACGGCTGAATTCAGTGCAGCAAAGAAATTATCTGTTGGTGGTACCGACATTCCAAGGTACTTACGAACCAATTCCGGATGATCAATCAATGCATCGCTGAACGAACAGAAGATAATCCCCTTTTCTGCCAGTACCTTTTTAAATGTTGTAGTTACTGAAACGCTGTCCATGACCACATCCACGGCCACTCCGGCCAGATGTTTCTGCTCCTCAATCGGAATACCCAATTTCTTAAATGTTTCTATCAACTCCGGATCAACTTCATCGAGACTCTGATATTTGGGGCTTGTACGCGGAGCAGCATAGTAGATTGTTTCTTGAAAATCAATTGGAGGAATCTTTAAATGAGCCCATTCCGGAGATTTCATCTTCAGCCATCCACGGTATGCTTTCAGCCTGAATTCAAGCATAAACTCCGGTTCTTTCTTCTTGAACGAAATCAACCGGATGACGTCTTCATTCAAGCCTTTAGGAATGATATCCGTATCGATATCGGTTACAAAACCGTATTGGTATTCCTGTGTCGTTATATCGTTGAGTAATTTATCCTGATTTTCCATGATCATCTATTTTCTGTCTCTCCTGATTACGATCTTATTAACAAACTTATCAACGGACAGTTTAAAATATATTGCAAAGATAAGGAAGTAAAGCTATTTTTGCCAATAGTTTGAAAACAATAAATACCTTCAGGTCTTAATACTTAACAGATCGAAGCAATTTACACCAGACATGAATAAAAGTTACTCCGATAAAAGGAGACTATTGTTTCGTGTTCGACATACAATTAGAAAAACATATGAAACAAACACCACTTTCTGAACTTGGAGAGTTTGGCTTGATCAGACGCCTCACCGAAAACATACAAATAAAAAACACAAGCACTTTGAAAGGTGTGGGTGACGATGCTGCCGTTTTAAGCTATCCGGATAAGAAAATCGTCGTTACTACTGACCTGTTGACTGAAGGAATTCATTTCAACCTGATGTATGTTCCGCTGAAACATCTTGGTTATAAAGCAGTGGTGGTGAACCTTTCAGATGTTTATGCCATGAATGCCACTCCCCGGCAGATTACAGTATCCATAGCCATATCGTCCAAATTCTCTCTTGAAGCAGTGGATGAATTATACTCGGGTATTCACCTGGCCTGCGAAAAGTACGGTGTGGACCTGATTGGCGGCGACACAACCAGTTCGCTGACCGGATTGACGATCAGCATAACCGCAATAGGCGAAGCAAACGAAGAAGATCTGGTTTACCGTAGCGGTGCAAAGGTGGGTGACCTGGTTTGTGTCACAGGCGATTTGGGTGGCGCCTATATGGGACTTCAGCTTCTGGAACGTGAGAATGAAGTGTTCAAGGTGAATCCCAACCAGCAGCCTCAGTTTGAGGGATATGATTATATTCTGGAACGCCAGCTAAAACCTGAAGCCCGGAGCGACTTTAAGGAATTGGTGAAAACGCTCGGCATCCAACCCACCTCGATGATCGACATCTCGGACGGACTTTCATCTGAAGTTCTTCACTTGTGCCAGGCCTCGAAGGTTGGTTGCAACATATATGAAGAGAAGATTCCCCTCGACAAACAAACCAAAGAGTTCGCTGAAGAACTTAGCATTAATCCACTCGTTGCTGCACTCAATGGCGGCGAAGATTACGAGTTGCTGTTTACGGTTCCGATTGCCTGTTTCGATGTCATAAAAAAGGAATTTGACATTACCATCATCGGCCACATCACTGCCGAAATCGAAGGAGCCAACCTCATCACAACCGGAGGTTCTGTCATACCGCTACAGGCTCAAGGCTGGAATCCGCTGAAGGAATAGGAAATAGTAAAAAGGGATAAGGAAAAATGTTCTCTCCGTGGCCCTCTGTGTTTTTCCCTCTGTGGCTCTCTGTGCTACCAAAATATTACACAGAGGACCACAGAGTTTACGCAGAGATCCACAGAGTTTTTTCCGTTTCCTCTTTCCCTTTTCCTCTTTCCGGTTATTTATTTGCAACATCATTTTGTGCCTAATCGAAAAATTAACGCTAATTTTTAAGATATAATCGAAGAATTCACGTTTATTATTCAATTAGGATGTTTTTCACCTTATCGAGAACTACGGCAACAATTTCAAATGTATTACGAAAGACAATTTTTGGGAGTTTGTCCTGTAAATTCAGGTATCCTGAAAGTCACTATAGCCTAAGTTGTTAGCAGATACTTGTAACTTTTTCTGAAATCCCCCCTATATTATTTCATTTATAGGTCTATATTTATTGAAAAACTAAGCAGAAATACTTACTCGCTAATTATGTTTGACATTTTTTACCATACCTGGTTCCCGCATTGCGTAGGCTTGTTTTTCCTTACATTTCTACAGGAAGATGCCGCTATTGTTGCAGCCTCTTTTGCAACGGTAGAATATAATTTACCCATGAGTCTTGCCTTCTTCACCGTCTATTTTGGAATTATTACAGGCGATCTCTTTATTTACGGACTGGGTAGAGTTGCACAAAGCAACAAATGGCTCCGGGGCAAAGTGATTGGCCCAAAGGTGGATCAGGTAAAATTCTTTCTCGAAAAAAACTTCATCTGGGCAGTAGCCATCTGCCGCATAACTCCAACCCTATTATTCCCCACTTTTGTTGCTATTGGCTGGTTCAGGATGTCAGTAAAACGCTTCTTTATAATCACTGCAACAACAGCAGCCATCTATACACCCATTCTCTTTTTTCTGGTGACTATGCTGGGCAAGGCGGTACTGTACAAGCTGGGTTTCTGGTCGTGGGGAATCATGCTCCTGATCGTCATAGTGTTTCCACTGCGGAAAGTTTATAAGTCAGTTTGGAAAAAAGATAAAGGAGTTGACGCTTCGATCTTAAGGTTTCCATTTATGAAAGGTTCAGCCATTCTGGGCAATTCCCAGGAAAAACAGCACCGGGGAATGCCTTCACTGAGTGGATTAAAGCGTTTGGTTTCCCTGGCCGAACGCATTCCAAACGGCTTGTTTTACATACCGGTAGGACTACGATGGATTGCACTCTCCATCCGATACGGCAACTTCACTCTGCCTACCCTTGCAAATCCCCTGATAGAGACTGGTGGATTCTGGGGTGAATCGAAAAGCAAAGTCCTCAGGGATATTGACATTGAACATCAGAAATGGGTAGCTGACTTCTTTCCTTACAAACGAACTGAACGTCCTGCCGAAATCGACCTTCAGGAAGTACTCACTAAAATGAGTGAAGCAGGTATTGAATTCCCCGTGGTTGCCAAACCTGATATTGGCTGGCAGGGATTTGGGGTCCGCAAAGTGGATGATAAAGAGGCCTTACTGAATTACCTGACAGCTTATCCTAAAAATGAAAGTTTACTGATTCAGCACCTGATTCCTTATGACGGTGAAGCAGGCGTATTCTATGCCCGCATGCCCAACGAAGAACATGGGAAGGTATTCTCACTCACCCTAAGATATTTCCCATATGTAATCGGTGATGGCATTTCCACCCTCCGTGAACTGATACAGCACAATCCAAGAACAGGATTCAAGGCCGACTATTTTCTTGGAAAGAATCCAGATCATTTGGGCTTGGGAGCAGAAAGATTGGCTTCTATTCCAGCAGACGAGGAAATGGTCCGTCTGGCATTTATCGGTAGTATCCGTGTGGGAGGAATTTATCGTGATGCCCGTCATTTAATCACTCCGGAATTATCTGATCGCTTTGACGAGATTGCCCGCAGTATTCCGGAATTCTATTACGGACGTTTCGACATCCGCTTTAAATCGACTGACGAATTAAAAACTGCTGAAGGATTCTCGATTATCGAAGTCAATGGTGCCGGCTCGGAACCCATTCATGCATGGGATCCAGACATGACTCTTTTTAATCTCTACCGTGAATTGTTTAAAACCCAAAGCCTGATGTTTCGTATTGCCGCACAAAACCGTAAGAGGGGCTTCAAAACCGACGGTATTATTAGTTTTATCAAGGCAGCCCGAAAACAGAACAAACTAATTAAGCTCTATCCGCCAGCAGAGTAATCAAATTACAATTTTTCGGTATACGCTTTCAAAATCTGATCCATTTCACGATTCACAGTATCATCGATCCGCTTTCGTTTTTCATCAGCATCAAACCATTCAAGGGCTCGTCGAATCCCAACGCTGAAAGGAATAGTCGCCTGAAATCCGGGAACAAACGTTTTGATTTTACTGTTGTCGAAAATGGTGCTCCATGATTTGTCGCCAAACAAACCGCCTGTCATTTCAGGGATAACCTTTACAATAAAGTCGGAAGGTATATGGACAATCTTTGCCTCAACACCCAAGGCATCGGCAATGGTCTGGTAAATCTGGTTCCAGTTCATCACTTCGTCAGAGGTAATATGAAAAGCTTGCCCAATGGCCTTTTCATTTCCAAGCAGCCCAAGAAAACCTATTGCAAAATCTTCGGCATGAGTATTTACCCAAAGTGAAGTGCCGTCGCCATGAACAATAATGGGCTTGCCTTTCAGCATCCGGTCAGCCAGGGTATAGCAGCCAAATCCACCGATTGCCACAGGCAAATATGTATTATAAGTAAACGATGGGCGCACGATAGTTACCGGGAAATTTTCTTCATACCAGGCTTTCATAAGCAGATCTTCGCTGGCAATCTTATTGCGTGAGTAGTCCCAGTATGGATTTATCCGCGGTGTCGATTCAGTGATGAGGTAATCTGCCGGAGGCTTCTGGTAAACCGATGCTGAGCTAATGAAAATAAACTGTCTGGTTCGTCCTCTGAACACTGCCAAATCGCGTTCTATGTCTTCAGGTGTAAAGGCAATCCAATCAACTACCACATCAAAGTTCAGGTCTTTTAGTGCATTGCACATACTCTCAGCATTGTGGATATCCCTGGTCAATTGATGAGCTCCTGGCATTTCGGCTGAGCGAATTCCACGGTTGAGCAGATAAAGCTCCATTCCCTGTTCAATGGCCATGCGGCTGACAGCAGTGCTGATGAATCCGGTGCCACCAATAAATAATACTTTCATCCTCGATTGGTTATAAGTACTGATTAAAACAACCGCTTATTTTACTAATTTCTTAAAAGCTGATCCAAAAATCAGATAACCGGTATTTCCTGCAATCGTGCCCTCGTTTTCTCCCCACAGAAATGGCCAGTCGTCGTAGTTCTCAAAGTGGTCGGGCTTTCTGAATAATAAACCCGGAGCTACATTACCCGGAATAAATGAGAAATCAGCCCTGTTATTGCCATAAAATACTGCTTTGGGACGAGTTGCACCTACCGTTGCCACTAAGGAATAGTTGTGGTACGGATGGCAGCCAAACAGCCAGTTGGTGGCTTTAAAAGCAGGACTGGCGTCGATAAGTTCAGGGAAGTATTTGCTGGCAAAGCAAATGGTGGTTCCAAAGGCCGATACGGCTCCGCTTCCGGCCCAGTTACCCAGACCAATTGGAACTCCGTATGGATTATCCTTTTCAAGCCCGTCGATGTATTCTTTGTACTTTACAACATACGGACGAAGTTTATCTTTGTAAGATGCATCCATGTGCGGTATAGCATCCAATGCCGTCAAAAGATTGCTGCTGACGTTACGATTAAGTGCAGGCCATAAAAGCTCCTGAAATTTATCGATATATTGTTTCTCCTCTGTTGAGATGTACAGTTGAAGATTGGTCGCAATATCTGCAGATCCCCCAAACTTTTCAGATCGGTTCTTAGGCTGACCGGCCAATAATTCAGTTGCCTCTTTCAGTAGTCTTTTTGACTGAATCAACGCTCTTGCCGAAAGATCGTCGTTATATCCCTTCAACGCCCGGCTAGCTGCGGCAAACATCGTTGCTGCCCTGAGATCAAGGTCTGGATTGCGGCTTGTAAATGCCCACATACCATCCTTAACTCCGCTTGACCGGCCATCAGGGGCTATTTCGTAAGGGCCAAGATTAGGATTATAAGGAAGTCCGTCTGTTATTGAGGCTGCATCACCAAGGTGATGGTAATTATCGAGAACAGAGTTAGAGAGAGCTTGTGACATGTGACCAATAATCTCTGCCTGAGCTAACAGGTTCAATGTTCCATGTTCGATAAACTGCAAAATGTCTGGTGTCCCATCCGGGCGATGGAGATCAACATAGCGATGCTTCTGATCTACAAAAGTCTCATCGCGTAAGGGTTTAAAATATTCCCATATCTGGACAAAGTTCTGTACTACGCCAATGTTCGATCCTGTCTCAATATCAAAATCTCCTGCATCGAAGAAACCGCCTACGTTTAATCCCGGAATCAATTCCAGCGCTTTATATTTGGTATCGGTTGTTGGTCCCTGGCTATGAAGATCGAAGTGATCGGTGTTTGGGGGAGCCTGGAGATAACCGTCCTTAAAAGGCTCACCGTGCCACACCCTGTAACCCTCTTTTACGTACATGTGATCCATGTGTATGGGAATCCAAACATCGCTGGTAGCATCAGTAATCAAATCGTAAACACTGTTGTCGATTAAAAAGTTATTTGTTTTAAAGTTGCCATACTGAATATAGTATATACCCGGAGTTTTCACTGAAGAAAAATCAAATTTCACATAGTGGTACTTATAATAGTCGCCCCAGGATACAATATTACCACTGAATGCTTTGGTAGCATTTCCATCGTCGCCTATTTTATAGATCGATGCGGTTTCAAGCGGTTTGTCTTTCTTGTCGAGTTCAATCACTGACACTTTGGGTTGCGCGGGGAGATAACCCACCTGAGAGAACCCGATATTTGGCTCTCTTATCCATCCTTCAATGGCGTTTGGTTCAACTGTCCAGGTCAAAACTTTGCCTGTTTTTCCTGCCGGAAGTAAACTGCGAACTACAAACCAGCCATTTTGTGCCAGCATACGACCATCGAAGAGCATCAGGTCGGCATCAGGCGAGGTGATTTTCACCAAACGTTCAGGCGCATCGGGTGCCAAAAGAAAGGTACGGCCTGTTTCGAGCTGAAGCGGATCGATAAATCTGCCCGTACCTCTGTCGTCCGCAGTTACATAGCCCTTGAATTGTTTAATTTTTTCACTGTTTGGCTTTGTAGTTGTTTTACTTACCGCATATCTAGGGAATAGATTTGGACGCCCATCCATTAAATAGGCTTTTCCCCAATATTGCGAAGGTAGAAACTCAAGATTAAATCCTGCTTTCCCTTCAAGTGCCTTGGGAACAGGCTTGTCAAGATAAACAGATATCTCAACGCCTTTACCCTTAGCCGTGACAACCACCCGAGAATTAAAATCATAATCTTTATACTTTAAGGTAGCCTCAATAGTTTCCGACACACGGTCAACTATACGGTTTGAGATTTCAGGAACAAGATCCCACTGCTCCGGAGTGTTGGAAAGTCTCACTGCGCCACCTTGCGCTGTTCGGACTCCATGGTGAATCAATTCTATACCGGCGTTTTTCTCATCGTTAAAGCCTCCGTTAAAAAGGTTGCTGTAAACAAGGACATTGACGCCTTGTGTCTCGAAATACTCAAGATTATTGATTTTCAACTCCTGGGCCAAAGCAGATTTAAGTACCGCCAGTAGTAACACTGTAACAAATAACAATGTTAGGTTTTTCATGTTGATTATAAAATTAGGTAGTGGTTTAAATATAAAAATGTCCTGTCGTAAATATCAGATAATCAGAAATCAAAGAATATCTTTGGTTTACACACAATAACATGCAATATAGCCTGAAAAAGATTGTATATAGCGTCTGTTTCCTGTATTAACAAACTTTTACAAGTGATGAACTTCCCAAACCACATAAACCCTGATTGGTTTTACTGTGTATTGAACTAAATTCGCCCGAAGGCATCTATCTTATTATCCTGAACCAATAAAACCAAAACATCAAAAACAACCAAATAGATTCACTGTATCCGTCCGATGAAGCAGACGGCAAAGCATATTGCTCCGATTAACATTATTGATCATTCAAGGCGGTGATATCCTTTGCCGTTTGCCTTTAGACAACGGACAGCCTCTAAGAGTATTATTTTTTATCTTCATCGCCAATGACCCGGGAAACCTGCATGGCTGGATCAGGAAGTTCAGGCAGTTCAAATGAACCGTTTAATCCATCTACTCCATACATAGACCTATTCCCCTTACTTTCCCGATAGGATTGCTTCTATTCTCGGTCATACAGGACCGCCTCTTACTCCTATACCCCAACATTGAGGTATCAGGATTTCTTATTTCCATTGTATTGATTCTAAAATCCATTGTCTGTTCCCTGCCCGCCACTCAGTCCTAGCTGAGGCAGGCGGGAAGGTTAAAGTGTTGATTGTTTCTCCCATTTACTGGACAGCTAACAGACTCTCAAATTATTAGAAAATTATTCATTGATTATTAGAAAACTATAGGAAGATTATTAGAATAAAATTGAACTATCTTCGAATAACCTTCGAA
>TBL_comb47_HYPODRAFT_10002064_pt1 | contig 25195 bp, 16 predicted proteins | sample TroBogypolimnion_40_FD_10682 | JGI IMG/M metagenome (IMG submission 10682)
AGACCGGAGTGCCGGAGTTTTTCCCTGTAACCCTTTACAGCGACAGCAAGCTCGTCGTATGGATAACCAATTATGTTTGGCGATTACCTTCGGGTGAACTGGTTGCCCTGTTTGATGATATCACTGAACAAAAGAAGGCTGAAGATGATTTAAGAAAAAGCGAAAATCTATATCGTGCTATTGGAGAGTCAATTGACTATGGCATCTGGATATGCGATGCAAATGGTAAAAATACATATGCAAGCGAATCATACCTGAAATTAGTTGGAATGACTCATGAAGAATGCTCAAATTTCGGATGGGGTGATAAATTACATCCTGACGATGCTGAAAATACAATTGCCAAATGGAAAGAGTGTGCCAAAACTGGCGGAAAATGGGATATTGAACATCGTTTTAAAGGTGTCGATGGGAAATGGCATCCCATATTGGCACGAGGAATTGCCATGCGTGATGAAAATGGGAATATTACTGGCTGGGCTGGTATTAATCTTGACATAAGCTCAATAAAACAGGCGGAAGAAGAATTGCGCCAGAGTGAAGAACGGTATAAATCAATCTTTCAGAATAACCATTCCGTTTTATTGCTGATCAACCCCAATACCGGAGAAATAACAGATGCAAATCCCTCAGCATGTACCTATTATGGATGGCAGCATGAAGAACTTTGCAGCATGAACATCTCTGAAATCAATATGCTTACCAGAGAAGAAGTAATGGCTGAAATGCAAAAAGCACAGGTAGAAAATAAAAAACATTTTCACTTTCGGCACCGACTCTCTTCCAATGAAATCCGTGATGTTGAAGTTTATTCCGGCCCTGTTAAGTATGGGGAAACAATCCTATTGTATTCAATAATTCATGATATTACTGATAGAAAACAGGCAGAAGAGGCTTTGCAGAAAAATGAAAGACTCTTAAAATCAGTTTTAAACAACGTTAATTCCGGTGTAGCATTGATCGATGAATCTGGTCAGTTTACTATATTTAATCCTGTATTTTTAAGATTATTCGGCATAGCTGAAGAATCAACGATAAAGAATGTAAATGATCAAAACTGGGCCGATTGGCAGGTCTTCAATGAAGATGGCAGCCTGTTAAATGTTGATGACCATCCGGTAAGAAAAGTGGCTCTTACAGGCAAACGAGTCGATCAGCAATTGGTGGGTGTAAAACTACCAACTGGTGGAGAACTGTTCTGGATGCTGATCAGTGCGGAACCAATTCTTAAGAAGAATGGCAAGATTGAAAAAATAATATGCACCTATCATGATATATCCAGGCTAAAGCATACAGAAAAAGCCTTGCGGGACAGCGAAAGAAGACTGGATGCCGTGTTTAACGGTGTGACTGAAACCATTATGATGATGGACATTGATGGCAATATTCTAACCGCTAACCATACAGCAGCAAATCGCTGGGGCATGACGATTGAAGAATTGATAGGTTTTAACGGGTTCAAATATATTCCTCCTGATAAGAAGAAACAAAGGGAATCAATGATACGGGAAATGATTGAATCCCGGGCTCCAATCCGGTTTGAGGATGATAGTAAAGGTAGAATATACGATCTGACCTTTTACCCTGTTATTGAAAACTCAGGCGAAATTAACAGATTTGTTGTATTCAACAGGGACATTACTGAACAAAAGCTCGCAGAAAAGGCTTTAATGAAAAGTGAGAAAAAACTCGCTGAATTATATGCTTCTATGTCAGAAGGATTAGCAATCCATGACCTGATTTTTGATACTACAGGTAAAGCGGTTGATTATGTGATTACAAACGTTAATCCTGCTTACGAAAATATTACCGGCCTAAACCAAAATGATGTTATTGGCATGAAAGCCAGTGTTTTGTATGCCACAGGAGACGCCCCATATCTGGATATCTATGCTCAGGTTGAATCAACAGGCCTGTCCACATCATTTGAAACGTATTTTGCACCGATAAACAGACATTTCTACATATCAGTTTTTTCACCGGGTAAAGGACAGTTTGTAACTGTATTTCGCGATATTACCATTCAAAAACAAGCTGAATACGCACTTATAAAAAGCGAAGAAAAATTCTCGCTTATTTATGAAAAATCTCCCTATGCCATTTCATTATGTAGCCCCACTGATGGTCGGATTGAAGAAGTAAATAAAGCATTTGCAAAAATACTCGGGTTTTCAAAAGAAGAAATCACAGGTAAAAAAACAGATGAATTAACTATCCATATAGATGCCAAAAAGAGGAAGATCATTATTGAACATTTCAATCGATATGGCTTTGTTCATGATCTGGAGGATATTTTTTATACCAAATCGGGCAAGCCCCGAATACTACGTTATAACATTGACTCGGTTGAATTGGGTAACCAAAAACACATACTCGTTACTGCAGAGAATATTACTGCAAGTAAAAAAACAGAGTTGGCCCTGCGCGAAAGAGAATTTTTCTTTCGGGAGACACAGAAAGCTGCATTTATAGGATCTTTTAAAACCATACCCAATACCGGTTTATGGGAATCGTCCGAAGTATTGGATCAAATTTTTGGAATAGACAAATCCTACGTTAAAAATTATGAGGGATGGTTAAGCATCATTCATCCGGATGATCGGATAAGAATAAACGATTACTTAAGGAATGAAGTATTTCCCAAAGGGGTGCTTGCGGATAAAGAATTTAGAATCATCCGAAAGAATGACGGCCAGATGAGATGGGTACATGCCCTTGGCCGGATTGAATTTAAAGCTAAAAATAAAGTCAGTTCAATGCTTGGTACCATTCAGGATATTACTGCACGTAAACAAGAAGAGGCTGCTCTTCATAAACTAAATCAAACGTTGACAATTCTGAGTAAAAGCAGTCAGGCCATGGCACAGGCAATGGATGAAGAGGAGTATTTGAACGAGATATGCAATATTATAATAGAAGATAATGATTTTACTTCGGTATGGATTGGCTATGCCGAAGATGATAAAGAAAAAAACATTCGGAGTGTAGCGAGTGCAGGATTCAGTGATAATTATTTGGAAACTATCCGTATGAGCTGGGCTGATAATGAATATGGCAGCGGACCAACCGGAGTTGCTATCCAAACCGGTGAAATGAGTGTCTGCAGTAATATGCTCACTGATCCGCTCTTCAGCCCCTGGCGGGCTCATGCTTTAAAGCAGGGTTATGCCTCCTGCATCAGTTTCCCATTAAAATCGGGAGACACTCCTTTTGGAGCTATCACCATTTATTCAAAAGAACCGGATTCATTCTTTACCGACGAGATTAAATTATTAAACAAACTTGCCTATGATTTGGTACTTGGGATTACAACGATTCGATTGAAAGCTGAAAATAAATTGGCTGAAAAGGAATTGATTAAATCACACAGCCTTCTTGAAGAACTTGTGAAAGAAAGAACGACAGAACTAATGTTTGCCAATGAAACACTGAAATTAACAGAAGAGAAGTATCATACAGTTGTTGATTTTGCTACAAGCTGGGTGTATTGGCTTAGTCCTGATGATCAGGTGATTTACTGTTCACCATCCTGTAAACAAGTAACCGGCTATACCGTTGACGAATTTGAGGATCACTCAAATCTTATTCTGGATATTATACATCCCGACGATTTACAGATCTATCAGGAACATAAGGCTATGGAATTACATTCGAATATATGTGCACATGATATTCGGTTCCGAATCTTACGAAAAGATGGTATGATCCGATGGATTAGTCATCATTGTCAACCGGTATTTGATGAGACTGGTAAATCCAGGGGGATCAGGGGAAGTAACCGGGATATCACTGCCAGTAAAAAAATGGAAGAATTACTAAAAATGAATAATCGGAAATTCAGTCTGCTTTCAACAAATATAACAGATGGAATATTTATATACAAAAAGGATAGCTTCGATTACGTTAACTCTGCAATGTCTTATATTTTTGGATATTCAGAATATGAATTCACCAGTATTAATTTGAAACAATTAGTTATAAAGGATAATTTGGATGAATTGGAATTTATCGATCAGATAACGGCTCCAATAAGTCAGATTCGCAATGTGGAATTGGAATGCATAAGAAAGGACAAATCGACAGTTTTTGTTGAGTTTCTATTCAATTATGTAGCCAAAGAAAAAGTTATATATGGTGTTGCACACGACATTACGGATAAAAAGCGAATCCAGAAAAATATTCTCAACGCGATTATACAAACTGAAGAAAAAGAGAGAGCCAATTTTTCAAAAGAACTTCATGACGGGGTTGGCCCATTGCTTTCGGCCATAAAACTTTATCTGCAATGGTCGGAAAGGGCCAAAAATGAAAAATCTCGACAGGAAATTATTCTTAAGGCTGAAGAAATACTCGAGGAAACACTTGTTACGGCTAAGGAGATATCGAATAAATTAAGCCCGCATCTCCTTACCAATCATGGTCTTGTGTCTGCAATTCAGAGCTTTATTGGCAAACTGGAAGAAACTTCGGCAATCCACATCTCTTTTGAGCATCATGTAAGCGGTCGATTGACCAGTGAAATAGAAGCTGCGCTCTATCGGGCCATAATCGAATGTATAAATAATACAATTAAATACGCCGTAGCAAAAAACATTATAATCATCTTGAATGAACAAGATAATCAGATTTGGGTGCAATACCGTGATGACGGAATTGGCTTTGACCTCTCTGAAACACTCGCAGCAAAAAAAGGATTGGGATTGTTTAACCTTCAGAACCGTATTCAAAACATAGGTGGAAAAATCACCTTATATAGCGAACCAGGGAAAGGTGTTGATTACCAGATTATCATCGATATTTAAAATCAAGGGAATTCAAACTATTAATCTGCATGAATGATTATTCACGATCGGCTTTCAACGTGTTCAATCACCCGCTGCCCCAACATAATTAGATAAATAGTGTCTGGATATTACGCCAAATCAGGGGAGAAGGCTGATAGTAAAATGCACTGGAATGAACGTCCCAAACTGTCATTTTGACAGGATAATCTCAAAGAAATCTGTTCAACTGGTTCCGATTATGGAATAAAGAACAAAGGATTAAGCTGGGTTGCTCCGTTCATTTTATACTAATCAAATTCAGGAACCTGTATGCTTAAAAAAAAAATCCTGTTTTAAGCTAAACCTTAATCCTGATTTTCAATTCATTTAATTCTTCAGGATATGATGAACCTGCAAAGTATCCTGAAGATCCTTCAATCGCCTCAACTCTCACTATTAAGCATTTTTAACACCTAATTAACAACACATTAACACTGTTTTGAATATTTTGGCAAAAGATTTGAAAGGATGTCACGTAACAAATAAAAAAAGATTACAATGAAAACAATAACTATGATAATCGGATTTTTACTTACGGTTTCACTTGCAGGACAAGCATCAAAACCTGAACCCGGAGTTAAGAACAAGACAGAAAATGTGGAGATTTCGAAAACGAACCCTTCTTCAGTAAAGAAATCATTAAAAACAAAGAAGGCCGGTAAAGAAATTCCTCATTCGACAGTGAAAAGAAGTAAGATCTGATTCATTCCTCCTGCAGAATAGACGGAGGTTCAGCAATCGGATCAGCATTAACAGGAATAGTGTATTTATTCACACAAAAAATCAAAAGTCAAAATTAAAAATATCATACCATGGAAAAGTTAAAAAGAATTATCTTAATGTTTGCTATCGCTCTGGTGGCAGCAGTATTTGCATTATTTATAAATGCGAAATTCAATAATCAAAACGGGCAGCAAATGGTTCGTGAGACCATACCGGTACATCTTACAAATCAAATGGCAGGTGCAAGTCCACAGGTCCAGCTACCCGATTTAACCCAGGCCGCTGCAAAGAGTGTGCTTGCAGTTGTTCATATCGAAGTGAAAATGCAGCAACAGATGGGTGAAGGCGAACAAAACCCGTTATATTATTTCTTTTTCGGGCCAAACCAGCCGGGAGGTGGAAATCCAAGGGGTCACCGTGATCAGCCTCAATATTCGATGGCCTCGGGATCGGGGGTAATTATCAGCCCTGACGGGTATATTGTCACCAACAACCATGTGGTCGACGATGCAGTCAATGTACAGGTGATCCTCGATGACAACCGCAAATTCACTGCAAAGGTGATAGGCCGCGATCCAAATACCGACATTGCACTGGTGAAGATCGATGCCAAAGATCTTCCTTACCTGGTATGGGGCAATTCGGATGCGCTTAAGCTTGGCGAATGGGTACTTGCAGTGGGGAACCCGTTTAACCTGACCTCTACCGTTACAGCGGGTATTGTCAGCGCCAAATCGAGGGCTATTGGCATCATGAGTGGTCAGATGCCGCTCGAATCGTTCATACAGACCGATGCAGCAGTAAATCCCGGCAACAGTGGCGGAGCCCTTGTAAATACCAATGGAGATTTAATCGGCATCAATGCAGCGATAGCTTCCCAGACTGGCTCTTATTCCGGCTATTCGTTTGCCATCCCTGCCACCATCGCCGAGAAGGTGGTTAACGATATCCGCAAATACGGTGAAGTTCAGCGTGCCGTTTTAGGCGTACAGATACAGACAGTTAACGATAGTATCGGCAGAGCCAATAAACTGGAGAAAATGGAAGGGGCCTATGTCAGGAATACAACTGCAGACGGCGCTGCACGTAAGGCAGGAATCAAGGAAGGCGACATCATAGTTTCGATCAACGGCAATCCTGTCATGAGCAGTTCTCAATTGCAGGAGCAGGTTGGCAAGTTCAGTCCCGGGAACGAAGTTACAGTTGGCTACCTCAGAAACGGACAGTCCAGGGAGGTTAAAGTAGTTTTGCGCAACATGAAAGGCGATACTTCCATCGTGAAGGAACCCATATCGGTTCTTGGAGCTGAATTTGGACCCATACCTGATAAAGAGAAAGAAAAGCTTCAGATTGATGACGGGGTGAAGGTACTTAGCCTGAGCAGCGGAAAGTTCAAAGAATCAGGGATGAAAGCCGGATTTATAATCACCGATGTAAATAAAGTAACAGTTTCAAGCAAGGAGGACATCGAACGGATCATGATGAAGACAGAGAATAAAAAACCGGTACTCATCGAAGGCGTCTATCCCGACGGAGAATATGCATACTATGTGTTAAAACCATAGACCGCTAAAGATAATTTTCAAAGAAATTAATGCAATTTAATTTCACAATAAAGGTATTATTTGATAAAAAGCCGTCTCAATTTACATTGGGTCGGCTTTTTTCATATCCCAGGGTTGCGTTCTGCGCCAACAGACTCAAATCCTCTCTCTTTATTTCTGATCTCTTCATATACTTGTGACGGTGTGTTTTGCCTGACTAAACTGGACCTGTTTCGTTTCTTTTTGGCAAACCTTACATTTTGTTCTGAAATCTTAGTAACGCAGAATAAACCATTGAACTACAATCTTATTTACCTTATCCTGATGAAATGACCGGTAATGCCGGGATAAGGTTAATAAGGTTGGATTTGGGGGATTATCGGCCAGTTACTAAGGTTTAATGAGTTGAATATAAGGCATTAAGATTATACTCAGGCTCAGTTACCCCTTATTCAATTCGAAAATTTCATGACATACCCTTTATCGGATAGGGTTCGGGAGGGGATTCCGAGGGTATTTATTTTCTATATCTGTACTATGACTGATCTATAACTGTACTAAAATTCGTATATTTGTATAGATAGAGATCAATCATAGTTTAATCATTGAAAGGACTTACCCTCTCGAATACTAACTTAATACAATTAGAAAATGGCAAAAATGAAAAGAAACATCGGTGATCTGGTCTCAGGACGGATCGGAAACGTGGTATTTTACACGCGGAATGGAGTTAACTATGTACGTGCAGCACCTGACCGTAAAAAAGACTCCTGGTCACCGCAGCAACTGTTGCACCGGCAGCGGTTTAGCAAGGCCAGTTACCTTTGGAGACAGCTAAAAAAATCGACTGTTGCTCCCATCTGGAATTTAGCAGCCGAGCGGATGAACGGGTATGCCTGCTTTATAAAAGCCAATATGCCAGCCTTTGCATTGGATGGCAGTATTATTGACCCCGGTATGATAAAGATTTCGACGGGTAAACTGCATCTGCCTATGGAACTGATAGCCACAAGGGAGGCTGCTGGAAGCACTGTGATTGCCGTAAGCTGGAAGAATGATCCCAATCTGATAGGCAAACGGCTGGATGATGAATTAATGGCCGTAAGCGCTACAGATGGACATTACTCTGCCCTGACTTCTACCGGTTTGCTGAGAAGCGCCCAATGCGGTACCTTTACCCTTCCCGTTTGGCCAGCAGATGCTACACATGTTTACCTGTTCTTTGCGGCTCAGGATGGTTTGGATTATACGGAGAGTGTTTGCTTTGAGGTAAATACGAATTACACGAATTAATACGAATTACACGAATAATGCGGATGGAACAAAATTGTTTCTGAGAGATGAAGTGATTATTTTTTAAGGCTCTATAACGGAATGTATGGGTAAAGGTAATCCGCCAGCTGGCGGATTAAAAATCTTACTTTTTTTAATTCAATCTTAGTAATCCGGCAATGCCCCCCCCGACCCTAATCTTATTTATCTTATCCACTAGCTGGCGGATAGCCTCTGTTTTTATAAGATAAATAAGATTTAGCTTGTAGTGGTTGCTTATGTTACTAAGATCTGATAAGAAAAGTAAGATTCAAAAAAATAACCTTACCAATCCTATATCCATGGAAAAAGAAAGCTACCCACCCCAAGCGTTATAGAGCCTTTTTTAATAACTTTAAGTAAATAATCTACAACAACCCTTTAACGCTTATTTTGTATGGAACTGCAGATCATTCAAAACAAAATATATGAGATTCGTGGTTTACGTGTAATGCTTGATTCCCGAGGTATCGGGACAAGTTTTGACCGGACAGAGATGTATGAAACCGAAACTAAGCGTCTAAAGGAGGCTGTAAGACGCAATCTCAATCGTTTTCCTTCAGATTTTATGTTTGAACTGAATGCCACTGAATACAACTTTCTAAGGACGCAAATTGCGACCTTAGAAAATCCTGGCAGAGGTAAATACAGTAAGTATTTTTCCTTTGCATTTACCGGGCAAGGGGTAGCCATGCTTGCAAGCATATTAAACAGTCCTAAAGCCATCGAAATAAATATTTCTATCGTTCGGGCCTTTATTGCATTGCGGCAGTATGCTTTGGGCTATGCAGAGCTCAATCAGAAACTGGAAAACTTCATGATTGAAACCAATATGCAATTCAACGATATTTACCTGGCGCTTACCGAGATGGCAGCCAAAAAAGAAACAAAAAAGCACAAAAACCCTATTGGATTCCTTAAAAACTAAACCGAAAAATGGGATGGGCACCCCTACTTCAACCCGTCATGCTGAATTTCCTGCCCGACGCAGGCGGGGTTTCAGCACCCCCTGTTAGGAGGAGTTGCCGAAATAAATTCGGCATGACGCTTCGTTCATCATTCGGAATGACGCTGCGAATTGTGAAACTCGTCCCAATTCGTGTAATTCGTAATTCCATTTCCTACGTTTCCTACATTTCCTACGGTACTATATTCTAAAACTGCACTTGTCTTATTCCTGTTTCCTTATTTCGATTACCCCATTTACACCATTTACTAAGTTTACTACGGTACTATTTTGTAAAAAGAACTGAATTCTGGCTTTAAATTATACTGATTTTGAGGTTAAAGAAAAAACTTATTAACAATTACTATTTATACTATTTATAAATAACACATACATATAACAGATATACAAGTTATTATGAATAAATGTTTAAAAACATCTTGTTTATGTATAAATAAAAGTGTATGCATTTTGTGAAATTATATTATTATATTCGGAATGTGATTAATGGTCAGGATTATATATACAAATGAATATGTGAATATTCAATTAAAGTATGAATAATACCTGGTTTTAATATCGAAGTTACTGATGAATTTTATGTAACACTTAAATTATATAGCAATGGAAGTAAATGACCCCCGCGTTGAAACTGTTAAGACTATGGATGAAGAAACTGCCAACAAAGTTGTAAAAGAATTAGGAAAAACTGGCAAAAGCCTTAGTGAAGAGATTGTTCGATTAAAAAAGATTGAAAATCCAACACCTTATGATATCCAAAAGACTCAGGAAAAGTCAAAAGAGTATCAAGAAATAGTTGATTCTTCTTATTCCAAATTTACACAAACTGAGAACTTTTACATTAATGACCATTTATTGCCAGTAATAACTGATATTATGGAAATGAAAAATAATATTACTAGCAATACAAATTTAATGCATATAATAACGGAATTCGACAAATTGAAACAATCAGATATATATAGGACGGTTCAGGAAGCGACTAAAAAATTGAATGATTCAATTGTAGTAAGAAGAGTAGAGGAAAATACTCTAAATACATCACCGTTAATATTGCCAATTGTAGAAAAAACATCAACTCCTATTTTAGAAAAGAAAATAAAACCTATTGTAGAAAAGGAATCAACTCCCATAAAGCTTTCAGATGTTTTTGAAAGTGAATCGAGATATAATCAAATCATGGAAATACTGGTTGAAAGTAAATTGTGTCAACCAAATACATTTACTTGGATAGATGAAAAAAAGGGCAATAAAATATTATTAATTGTATTACTTAAACTTTTACATATACAAGGATATTATAAGTATAATAAGAAATTAACAGATATTCAGATAAAGGAAATAAGTCAAAATACTTTTGGTATAGAAATAGGTATTGATCATATAAAGCACACAAAATTTACTAATTTGCTTATAAAGAATATACCTCTCGCTTCAACATTGAAATTTTAAGTAAGATACACTAAATACACAAAGTACACTAAGTACACTTAAGTGTTTTTTGTGTATTCAACTTATTGAATATCACCATATATAGTTTTTATATTCGTATCAGAAATTAGTATTAACTAATAATTTTTCTGAGATGAATATTTTATTTGTAGTGCTTAAAAAAACTCCTGAAGAAGTTCAGGTACGTATCCTAAAAAGGGTACAATCGCAAATTGATCAATTAAGATCAAAGTTCGAACTCCACCTCTCCACCCAGTACCTAAGTCAAAAAGAAGTCTCCTTTCTATACAATGTAGATGTACGGACTATTTACGACTGGAGAAAAAATCAAAAGCTAAAAGCGGTAAATATCGGTCGCCGTGTGTTCTTTCACGTCCGTGAAGTGGCAAAATTATTAACTCCTAAAAATTAGCCATGGAACGGATCTTTCCCATCCTTTCGGGCATAAGGCTCGAAATGGAGACGATGAATAAATCGTTGTCCAAAATGATTAAGACCCATGCCCAATATTTGGACGAGGAGTGGCTAAAGAAAACCCAGGCAGTAAAAATCCTGGGTATTTCAAACCGTACGCTTTACAAATTGATGAGCACAGGTCAATTGCCTTTCTCGAAAATTAACGGTATGACCTATTTTCGCACGGCTGATATTGAGACTCTTTTAAGACTCAATTACACCGATTTTTCCTGTACAGACATTGATACCATCCCTAAAACTAAAAACGATGATCGAAAATAATTCATTGAACAAGCCTGACAGGGAAATCCTGTCAGGGATTGTAACACAGGTAGGTATTGCAAAATTCTCCTTCTTTAAGTGTCCTGTAAGGAATACGACCCCCAAAGGGGAAACTACCATCCCTGAAGTTTATCAGATGATCAGAAGTGACAATTACAAAAGGGAGACCGAAGCATTAAGAGCCATTACCGTTAAAGAAGAGGCAAGAGACTTTAAAGCCGAAAGGTTCGACTATGTCACTTTCTCTGGCACGTTTACCAGGCGTAGCGCCGATGCTCTTATTCAGCACTCGGGTCTGTTGGTTCTGGATTTTGATCATATCGAGGATGTGGCAGGGCTTAAACGGACATTGCTTAATGATCGTTTTTTTGATACGCAGTTGCTATTTGTTAGTCCTTCGGGTGATGGAGTGAAATGGATTATATCCATTGACCTTAGTAAGGACAATCATCTGAATTGGTTTAATGCCATTTCCAATTACATACGGGTTACTTATAAGGTCGAAGTTGATCCGAAGGGAAGTGACCTCCCAAGAGCTTGCTTCTTACCCTGGGACCCTGAAATCTATATTCATCCCAGGTATTTAAACTGTTACAATTCTAAAACTCTTTAAATCAGCGATCATGAAAACGATTAAAAAGATTAGCGCGTTAATCAGGTTTATAACCAAATATGCATGGTCTCATGATATATTCTTATTTGGCATCTGCTATTCATTACAGGTATTTAACTCTGCGTTCCTGATATTCATGATGTATCATTTTTCAAATTCTTAAGAACGACCGTATGAAAGCAGATTTTGATATCAACTACTGGTTACAAACCAGGGATATAAGTTGTGTTACCCAATCCTCAACCACTAAAGGGTCAGTTCCGACAGGGACTGACCTTGTTCCCCGTTTCACGAATGATACTGAAATAGTCATTGGCCGGATTGAGGCTACTCATACTGACATTACACCCGATTATAATGATTGGCTTAAAATTGGGTTTGCCCTTTCTGACGAACATGGAGAGGCAGGCCGGGACTATTTTCATAAAGTCAGCCGGTTTTATCCCAACTATTCATTTTCACAGTGCGACAAGCAATTCGACAAGTGCTTAAACACAAATGATAAAAAGACACACATCAATACTTTCTTTTACCTGGCTCAGCAGGCAGGAATTGACATCGATTGTTCTGACCCTTCAAGCCGGGTAGCGCCATTGGTTAAGGAACGACCTACGGTTGAAAAACCAACAGGAGCAAGTCGGGCGGAGATTGGCAGTGAAGATAAGCCAACAGGTTCTGAGGCTGTGGGCATTGACCGAATGGTGTTTAAAACCCCTCAATTACCGGCTGAAGTTTATAGACAACTTCCTGAGATACTCCGGGAAAGTTGTGAACTCTTTGAGGGAGGAATTGAGAAAGACGTTTTTTTAATCGCTTCGCTGGCTGTCATTAGTGGTTGTTTGCCCAATATTGAAGGCACATACTTTGAAGAAAACTATACGGCTCATCTGTATGCTTTTATTACGGCGCCGGCAGGATCAGGGAAGGGTAAAATGAAATGGGCGAAATATTTCGGTCAAACAATTCACAACGAAATGCTGGAGCAAACCTACAGGGAACGAGCCGACTATGAATCGGAACTGGAAAGGTACGAAACGCTCACCAAGCCTCAAAAACAGGATACGGTCCGACCACCTGAGCCAAGAAAGAGGATGTTTTATATCCCTGCCAACAGCAGTTCATCGGCTTTCACACAGGCCTTGGCGGCCAATAATTACAGTGGTGTGATCTTTGAAACCGAGGCCGACACCTTATCTGTTACCTTCAAACAGGATTGGGGTAATTTCAGCGATGTGCTGCGAAAAGCATTTCACCACGAAAGTACAAGCATGTTCCGACGAAAGGATAACGAATACATTGAGATCAGAGAACCACACCTGGGGATTGTATTATCAGGAACCCCCAACCAGGTGCATCACATTATGCCTGAAGTGGAAAATGGTCTTTTTTCGCGTTTTCTTTATTATGCCTTTATCGATCTCAGTGAGTTTAAAAATCCTTTTATTTCACATCAGCCAATAAACTATACCGCCTTTTTTACAGAAAAGGGTAAGATTATTTTTGAACTGTACCAATGCCTGCAAAAGCTTACAACTCCCGTAAGGTTTAAACTGACTGATGAGCAGGGACTCCGTTTTACGGAACATTTCAAGGCTATGCTTACCAAAAACAAAATGCTGCTGGGCAATGACCTGGATGCCAATATTAAACGCCTTGGGATTATTACCTTTCGCATTGCCATGATCCTTACCGCGCTAAGGATTATTAAGAAGGATACTGAGCAGGTGACTATAGATAATCAGGGCAAAGAAGATCAAAATCTCACAGCTCTTAATGAGAATAGTCACCTGCTCAGTAACACGCACCTGCTCAATAGCCCCTTGATTTGCAGTGACCGTGATTACGAGACGGCGATAACGATTACTACTACCCTCGAAAAACATGCCATTGCAGTGTATCAAAACATGCCCAACTACGGCCTGAAAGGAATACGGCTTGCCTTTTATGAAGGTTTACCCGATAAGTTCGACCGACAAGGCTATCTGGAAGTGGCTGCGAAGTTGGGTATTAACCCCAAGACTGCTGAAAAGTACATCAACCTATTTCGAACCAAGTTGCTGAATCATGAACACAATGAATACACAAAAATTGCAAAATAGTACCGTAGGATTTGTAGGATTTGTAGGAAATGGAATTACGAATTACACGGATTAAAATGGATTACACGGATTAGGGCACCAGCCAATTGTCGGGCAGAAAAAAATGACAGAAAAAAAGCAAGTAATTGCTTTGATTTATAAACATAACTTCATAATTTTAGCAGAATTTTAAAAATCAAATACATAGACCAAAGCAAAAACGGTTTGGGAATAATTAAAGGATCTAAAAATTACTATAAACATGGCGCTATTTACTATGTGACATTCTAGGGGTCATTGCAAGCTCGAAAAATTGTGAATAAAAACAGACAAAATTAAAAACGGACTACCTGCTTTTTCAACTACTTTTGAGAGAACAATTAATTTAATTTTCAAAATGGAAATATTAGGAAATAAACAACATAAGATTATTCATGGAGACGCTTTAAAAGTTCTAAAAACGCTACCAAATAACTCTGTAGATTTAATATTTGCCGACCCACCTTACAACATCGGCAAAAACTTTAACGGACACATTGAAAAATGGAAAACAGAAGAAGCTTACTTGGAATGGTGTTATGAATGGCTTGACTTGTGTATTAAAAAGCTCAAACCCAACGGAAGTTTCTATGTAATGACAGCAACTCAGTTTATGCCATTTTTTGACATCTATCTTCGAAAAAAGTTAGACATTCTTTCGCGACTTGTTTGGTATTATGACAGTTCAGGTGTTCAAGCTAAAAAATATTACGGTTCAATGTATGAGCCAATATTGTTTTGCGTAAAGGACAAGAATGACTACACTTTTAATACAGAAGACATTTTAGTAGAAGCAAAAACAGGAGCAAAACGCAAACTAATTGATTACCGTAAAACCGTTCCGACAGTTTATAACTCCGAAAAAGTTCCAGGTAATGTTTGGGAATTTTCAAGGGTTCGATACCGTATGGACGAATATGAAAATCATCCGACACAAAAACCTATTGCTTTACTTGAACGAATTATCAAAGCAAGTTCAAATGAAGGAGATATTGTAATGGATCCATTTTCAGGAACATTTACAACTTGCTTTGTTGCAAAAGAGCTTGGTAGAGATTCCATTGGTATAGAGCTGCAAGACGAATATATAAAAATCGGATTGCGGAGATTACAATTAGCAAAAGAATTTAATGGCGAAAAATTACAAAAAGAAATCCGCACTTTTGAAACAGAAAAAATGTCAACAGTAACTAATTTAAGATTATTTTAAGAACCCAATGGAACATATATTCACACATAACATTAAAGAAATACTTCAAAAACATTTTGGAGATTTAGCAGAAGATATTTTCAATAGTAGCTATTTAATTCGCTATATAAACTTAAAAACAAGGTCTGCAAATAGAGGATCAAAGTCAAGAGGTAGTTTTCACCCATTGGCTGTAATCTATGTATTGATAGAGGATTATATCAATAAAGGGTATAATTATAGTGATAGCTACAAGGACTATGATGGTGCGACCTTTACGACCATTAAATCAAAAGCAACGGAACTCCCATTTTGCAAGAAAATTCAAAATCATTCATTTAACAATCGTGTAAATTCTGAATTTGAAAAGTTTTTTAAAGAGGAAATTGAGTTTATTCCAATTATCAGAAACCTTGAGACCAAAAGATATTGGATAAATGAAAACTTATTAAGGGTTAAGGGAGAGAATATTGCTATTCCAGTAATAGCAATTATCCAAGCATATTTTGAAACCAAACAAGAAGCTTTTATGGGCTTTATTAAAGCCTGCGAAGAACTTCAAGATTTGGAGGCCGATAAAATTCAAAACATTGAAGACTTTATTATTGGTCTTTTAGCACCTAATGTTGATGCAAGGCTATTTGAAATTGTCAGCTATTCAATATTGAAATTTCATTATCACGATCAAATGATTATTTGGGGTTTTGATATGGAAAACTTAAACAAAGAAAATTTACAACTTTACAAAACAGGTAGAACAAATGCTAATGATGGGGGTATTGATTTTGTCATGAAACCATTAGGTAGGTTTTTCCAAGTAACAGAAACTATAGATTTTAAAAAATATTTTTTAGACATTGATAAAATCCAAAAATATCCTATCTCTTTTGTAATTAAATCAGAGGAAAACAAAGATGTTTTACTTGCCAAAATCCGTGACAATGCAAATAAGACTTATTCCATCAAATCCATTGTAAACAAGTATATGAGTTGTATTGAGGAGGTAATTAATATCCAAACTTTAAGGGAAAGATTTAACTCTGCAACTAATCAAGGTTATCTTAAGCCAATACTTGATGAGATTATCTTACAGAGCAAAGTCGAATTTAATTATGATGACTCTGATACAGAGGATGAAGAAGAATAAATTACGGCACACGACAGCAAAATACTCGCAAATCGACTATCAGCTTCATTGGCAGCAAATTAGACATTAGAATGAAGTTAGGGGTACCTGTTATCATATGAATAGCATCCTTTCTTATATATAACCCAGCGCTGGTGCATATTTGCAATCTGCACCTTTTAGTATGGGATTTATAATCCCGGCAAGAATGTCGGAACTCCCGATGTATCGGGACAAGTTATGATTAAGCTGATTAAATGATTGACTATGATTATCTTTGGTTAAGAAATCAGCGGAATCTGGGTTGTCTGGTTAATCAAGGTTCAGACTATGTTTTAATCAGCGGAATCCCTCAGTGCAGGATCTTGAAAGGATTCTGGAAGCGGTAAAAGGCAAAGTAACCAAAGAATAATTTTATGGACCTATCACTGATCCAAAGCAAAATTTATGAAATCCGGGGCCAGCGTGTAATGCTGGATTTTGACCTTGCAGAAATGTACCTGGTTGAAACAAGAGCATTAAAACAGGCAGTAAGACGAAACAATACTCGTTTCCCTGAAGATTTTATGTTTGAACTTACAAAACACGAGCTTACTTCTTTAAGATCACAAATTGTGATCTCCCCATCACTATCAACCGGTTACACACCATTTGCCTTTACTGAGCAGGGTGTTGCAATGCTCTCAAGTGTATTGCGAAGCGAAAAGGCCATTGAGATAAATATCAGTATAATGAGGGCCTTTGTAACAGTTAGAAGCTATCTTATTGCTCAATCATCTGTTTCAGCAGAAATAAAGGAACTCTGGCAGCACGTGAAAGCCTTGGAGGAACAGTGCGAGGAAAACCTGAAAGCTTTAAATGATTTGGGAGAAGAAAATCAGGAAACTTTCGATGAAATCTACCTGGCGCTATCAGAGCTGGCCAATAAACAGAAGAACTTTAATCAATCACGCAGCCCTTCCCGGAAACCAATAGGATTTGTAAAACCCAAAGAATAAACCTCATCGCTATGGAAAGAGAAGAAATTGAATAGTTCACTGTGTTCATTGATATTATAGTTACGAAAACTCTCTTTAAACCGGGCGCTTGCGCAGATATACCCTGAGTACTCGCGGCACCTTCTGGCATTGGATTTGTAATCCCAGCAAGAAACAGATAAAAATGTTGGAACAGGATTAAAGGATTAAAAGTCTTGAACAGGATTAAAAAACGCAAAGGATCAAACTGATCGTGTAAATGAAGTAATTGGATAATTGTGGTCGGGTCTATTTTTGTAATCTCGACGAATTGTGTAAGGTTTATTTGGTTTACAAGAGTCTTAAAGGGCAAATTTGCAGATTAAATGTTTAGCTTTTATTAACTTTGGTAAAGAAATCAACGAAATCGGATAAATCAGATTGAATCATAACTTGTCCCGATACCTCGGGAGTTCAGATGATGTTTTAATCAGCGGAATCCCTCAGTGCAGGATCTTGAAAGGATTCTGGAAGCGGTAAAAGACAAAGTAACCAAAGAATAATTTTATGGACCTATCACTGATCCAAAGCAAAATTTATGAAATCCGGGGCCAGCGTGTAATGCTGGATTTTGACCTTGCAGAAATGTACCTGGTTGAAACAAGAGCATTAAAACAGGCAGTAAGACGAAACAATACTCGTTTCCCTGAAGATTTTATGTTTGAACTTACAAAACACGAGCTTACTTCTTTAAGATCACAAATTGTGATCTCCCCNTCACTATCAACCGGTTACACACCATTTGCCTTTACTGAGCAGGGTGTTGCAATGCTCTCAAGTGTATTGCGAAGCGAAAAGGCCATTGAGATAAATATCAGTATAATGAGGGCCTTTGTAGCAGTTAGAAGCTATCTTATTGCTCAATCATCTTTTTCAGCAGAAATAAAGGAGCTCTGGCAGCACGTGAAAGCATTGGAGGAACAGAGCGAGAAAAACCTGAAAGCTTTAAATGATTTGGGAGAAGAAAATCAGGAAACTTTCGATGAAATTTATCTGGCACTATCAGAGCTGGCCAAAAAACAGAAGAACCTTAATCAATCACCCAGCCCTTCCCGGAAACCAATCGGCTTTGTAAAACCCAAAGAATAAACCTCATCGCTATGGAAAGAGAAGAGATTGAATAGTTCACTGCGTTCATTGATATTATAGTTACGAAAACTCTCTTTAAACCAGGCAAGAAAAAGCTAAAAATGTTGGAACAGGATTACAGGGTTACAGGTCAGAAGGATCTTGTATTGTCCTTTTATAAAATAACGAAACCCGGAGGCTTGAATTTCTTCAGCGGCAACCGGGAATAAGATTATGTAAATGTATCGAATTTTGGTGATACTAGCATCATCTTACAGTTATTTCAATGGATGGAAATAGATGCACCTGCTCTTTTATTTAGGCTTGATCATATCGACGAAGTATGTAATGAAATTGATAATCTATAATCAGAATGAACGAATAGGTTAAAATAATTCATCACTTCAAAGATCATAATCTTCTGTCACTCAATACCTCCTCAAGACATTGAAAAATAGCATGTGCAAAACACTGCAAATAGATGCACGACTCACTGACTGTCAATTATTTACGTGAATATTGATTATCTTTGTTTAGCGAAAGACGAAGAAGGAATAACCCGCGTAATAGTCCAACAGAGTCAGAGCACAAACAACTAAAATTATCGTCATGAGTACTATTAAACAAGGTATCTTAGGTGGTTTCTCCGGTAAGACCGGGACAGTCATCGGTAGTAGCTGGAAAGGCATCGCTGTTATGCGTGGAATAGCCCCCAGCATTGCACAACCCAATACGGCAGCACAGCTTCAGCAACGGGCAAAGTTTTCGGTAGTGGGCAAGTTCTTACGTCCTCTTATTCCCTTTCTGCGGATTGGGTTTAAAAACCAGGCAGTAAAAATGTCGGGTTTTAATGCAGCCATGTCGTATAACCTGGTAAATGCCCTCACGGGTACTTATCCAGCCTACGAGATCGACTATTCAAAAGTACTGGTCAGCCAGGGCACTCTGCCGGGGGCTTTAAACCCCGAGGTTACCTCTACCACTGCTGGTGAAATCAAGTACACCTGGGAAGACAATTCGACGGATACCGATGCATCGGCTACCGATAAGGCTTTGCTGGTGGTGTACAACCCTGCCCGTAATAAGGCAGTAACGGTTGTGGATGGCAATACCCGCACAGGGGGCAGTCAGTCGATCACTCTTCCTTCCAACTTCTCAGGCGACGAAGTGCAATGCTTTATCTCCTTTTCAAACGCAACCCAGGCTGTTCTGTCGAACAGTGAGTTTGTAGGCGGGATCATTGTATCGTAGGGATTTGAATTGCTTATAAGGTCAAAAAAACCGCTCTCTTAATGGGGGGCGGTTTTTCAGGATTAACAAAACGTTCTTTGACCAGGCTATTTAATATTTTCAAGCACATCGACCAACAGTTTCCAGAATTTCTCTACCGTTGCAATGCTGATTCGTTCGTCAGGAGAATGTGCTCCACGAATGGTCGGTCCAAAGGAAACCATATCGAGTTCAGGGTACTTTTCAAGGAATAAACCACATTCCAGTCCGGCATGAATGGATTTAACCAGCGGCTCATTACCAAAGAGTTTTTTATAGGATTGGGCAGCGATTTTCGCAACAGCTGAATCAGGATTAGGAGTCCAACCAGGATAACCATCTGAATGTGCTACCGTTGCTCCCGCCAGTAACATCAGAGACTCAACCATAGAGGAAGCCATATATTTCCGGCTGTCAATTTCACTTCGCTGACTGGTTGTGATCACAACCTGATTATTTTCTGCAAATTTCACAGAAGCCAGGTTTGTCGATGTTTCGACCATACCAGGCATACGGCTGCTCATTTCCAATACACCATGAGGACAGGCTGCAACGAGCTTTAATAATCGGTCCTGGCAATCCTTATCAATTACAAATTCAGGCAGATTTACGGACTGATGATGTAATTTCAGATTGGGCTCAGCAAGTTCGAATTCAAATTCCATTTCCGTAGAAAATACATTCCATTCTACAATGAGGTTTTCCTTCTGTGAATGAGGGAGCACCACAACGGCAAATGCCTCACGGGCTATGGCATTTCGAAGATTTCCTCCGTTAAAATCGGCAATTCTCAGGTTAGTTTTACCGGCAGCATCCAACAAAAACCGGTTCAGTATTTTATTGGCATTCCCGCGATTCTTATTAATATCGTCGCCCGAATGGCCACCCGTCAGGCCTTTCACTTCAAGTTTTATGGCAAAAGAACCTGGAGGCAGAGCTTCAGGAGTATAATTGAGTGTTCCAACCGAATCAATTCCACCGGCACAGCCAATAAACAATTCACCCTCATCCTCCGAATCAAGGTTAAGTAAAGTATACCCGCTTAGGAATCCAGCCTGCAATGCAAATGCGCCTGAAAGACCAGTCTCTTCATCAACAGTAAACAAACATTCAATCGGACCATGAGACAAATTGGTAGCGGTAAGCACTGCCATCTGAGCTGCTATACCAATTCCATCATCAGATCCCAGCGTAGTTCCTGCAGCCCTGACCCAACCGTCATCAACAAAAGCCTTGATTGCATCGGTTTCGAAATTATGAATGGTCTCACTGTTTTTTTCGCAAACCATATCGACGTGCGACTGAAGGATGACAACCTGATCCTTTTCCCTGCCTGTAGTTGCGGGTTTGCAGATAAGTACATTACCAATCTGATCCTGGGTGGCCTTCAGTTCATGTTTCTCAGCGAAATCCAACAAAAACCGGATGATTTTTCCTTCCTTTTTTGAAGGTCGTGGAATCTGGCAAATATCTTCAAAGTAATTCCACAAAGGCTGTGGAGACAGCTTATTTAAATGTTTCATGTGTTCTGTTTTTTGACAGTCTAAATTTACCGAATATTTTGACCATTACGAAAAGTAATATCAATAAAGAATCCACAGTTTCAGAGGAGTGAATTCTTTATTCTTTTGGGATTTCCATACTTTGAATAAAACATAATAATTCAAAGCTTTATATCCTTTCCAACCGTTTGGCTTCATCCCAGATGACGTCCATCTCAGCCAATGACATCTTTTTCAGATCCAGACCTTTCTGCAAAGTCTGACTTTCGAGGTAATTAAACCGTTTGATAAACTTCAGATTGGTGCGTTCCAAGGCAGCTTCTGGATCAATTCCATACAATCGTGCAGCATTTACCATCGCAAAAAACAGGTCTCCAAATTCGCCTTCAATCTTATCTTTATCGACATTCTCAATTTCAACAGACAATTCGTTGATTTCTTCTTTCACCTTATCCCAGACCTGTTCCTTATATTCCCAGTCGAACCCTACCCCACTTGCCTTTTCCTGAATGCGGTTTGCCTTGACCATCGAAGGCATGGCAGCAGGAACACCTTCCAGTACGCGTGTATTGCCGCCCTTCTCTTTAAGCTTGAGCGTTTCCCAGTTTTGTTCGACCTCACGGGCATTGGCCACATCAATCTTGCCAAAGACATGCGGATGACGGTAAATCAGTTTTTCGTTGATTGAATTCAGCACATCTGCCATATCGAATGCGCCTTTTTCGGAACCTATTTTCGCATAGAACACAATATGAAGCATCAGGTCACCCAATTCCTTTTTAATTCCATTCAGATCGTTATTAAGGATGGCATCGGCCAGTTCATACGTCTCTTCAATAGTCAGTTTTCGAAGCGATTCAAGTGTTTGCTCTTTGTCCCATGGACATTTTTCACGTAACTCGTCCATGATATCCAACAGACGGGCAAAGGCATCTAATTTTTCTTTCATCATGTCAATTATTCTATGAAGTCCAAAATTAAGATCTTTATTTTTATATAGATGTTTGAACATCTAAAATTTAGAATGATTTCGTAAATCATAGAAATTGAAATAAAAAAAGCTGCTCCTTTTGGGAACAGCTTTCTGTAATGAATAGAGTGAAATATTTTATTTGATCAGCTCGAAACTTCGCTTAACAAATTTATCGAGGTCTTCTCCTTTCAGCATACCGTTTGCCAGCAATGCCAGGTCAACCAATTGTTTAGCTAATTTATTGTCTTTACCAAAGGCAGTTAGTGTGGCTTTCTGTTCATCTTTCAACGAAGAGATTGCTTTTTCCAAATCTTCCGATTTTTCTTTCACTTCCGAAGAAATATCTTCTTCCTTCTTGTCTTTTTTCGCTTTATCAACTTCTTCTTTTTCGGTGGTCTTTGCCTGAATTTCACTTTTTATCGTTTCAAGCTCCCTGCCGATAGTCGCATCACGAGCAGCAAAGATCTCTTTTACCAAAGGATGAGAAGTATTCACCACGAGGTTTAGGTTTTCAGGCATATCGCCGTAGAAGCTCATTGCCCCACCACCCTGCATTTGGCTCATATCTTTCATCCGTCGCATAAATTCGTTGCGGGTAATCATCATCGGGAAACTGTTTTCGCCCAAATCCTTAAAATCAACGATAAAACCGTAATCTTTTGTTTCAGGACAAACAGCTTTGAAAATTGGACTCAGTTCGTTCTTTTCATCCCAACTTAATTCTTTTGGTGGGTTTTCTTTGGCAATCAGGTGTTCAATGACATCCGAATCAACTCGAACAAAGCGCCTGTTGCTGAATTTCTGTTCCAATTGGTTAATAAGAGGAGTTGAAAGCACATTGTTCATGACCAACACATCGTATCCCTTGTTCTTTGCAGCCTGAACAAAAGTGAATTGTTCTTCAGGATTATTGGTGTACAGATAAATCAGATTTTTTTCCTTATCCGTTTGTTCTCCCTTTATCAATGTCTCATATTCGTCCATGGTAAAATATTTACCATCTACATTTTTGAACAGAAAGAATTTTACTGCTTTTTCATAGAATTTTTCTTCAGTCAGCATTCCATATTCAATAAACAGTCTCAAGTCGTCCCATTTGGCTTCGAAGTCTTCACGTTTTTCTGTAAACAACTGCGACAAACGGTCAGCCACTTTCTTGGTAATATGACTGCTGATTTTCTTCACATTCGAATCGCTCTGAAGATAAGAACGCGAAACATTCAGCGGGATATCTGGTGAATCGAGAACCCCGTGCAGTAAAGTCAGAAATTCAGGAACAATCCCTTCAACCGAATCAGTTACAAAAACCTGGTTGGAATAAAGCTGAATCTTGTTCTTCTGAACTTCCATCGTATTTTTCAGTTTCGGAAAATACAGGATACCAGTCAGGTTAAACGGATAATCCACGTTCAGGTGAATATGAAACAGCGGATCCTCTGCCATCGGATAAAGCTGATGATAGAACTTGTCATAGTCTTCATCCGTCAGGTCAACCGGTTTTTTTGTCCATGCCGGAGCCACATCGTTGATTTGATTATCTTCATCAGTATCTACTTCTTTACCATCTTTCCAGGTGGTTTTTTTACCAAAAACTACAGGGACCTGCAGAAACTTACAGTATTTATTCAGAATACCTGAAATGCGTGTTTTGTCCAGAAACTCTTCTGAATCAGCATTAATGTGCATGACGATATCTGTTCCAACCTCTGCCTTATCCGATTCTTCAAGTGTATACTCAGGACTTCCGTCGCACTCCCAGCGAATGGCAGTTGCACCTTCGCGGTATGATTTGGAAACAATTTCAACCTGGCTTGAAACCATGAATGAGGAATAGAAACCCAGACCGAAATGGCCGATGATTGCATTTGCATCATCCTTGTATTTTTCAAGAAACTCTTCAGCTCCTGAAAAAGCGATCTGGTTAATGAATTTCTCAACTTCTTCGGCAGTCATACCGATACCATTATCAGAAACCGTGATTGTTTTTGCTTCCTTATCGATTTTAACACTCACTTTGGCATTCGACAGATCACCTGCATATTCGCCTCTTGAAGCAAGAGTGCGCAACTTCTGCGTGGCATCAACAGCATTCGATATGATTTCACGTAAGAAGATATCATGATCGGAATACAGAAACTTTTTAATTATTGGAAACAAATTGTCACTGGTTACACCAATTTTACCTTTTTGCATCTTTCTTATTTTTTTAGTTAAAATATTATTGTTTGAAATGTTGCTATGCGTATTAACTTACGAATGTAAGTTCGATTTTCAACTAGGCTAACATTTCAAACTCTTTCCAAACACTATACCACGAGTTAAAAATGACTTTTTGTCACCGATGTTGACATAGTCAGAAGGAATGAGGTGACAAAAACTGATTTTATTCTGCTTTTTTCTGACGGAAAGGGCTTATTTTGCAGCGCACTATTGAATACAACAAAATCGATGACAAAGCTTGAAGCCTATTTTGATTCGTATCGTAAAGAAATTGTAGGGATCGATCAGCAGTTTAATTCACCATTTGGTAATAAAAAAATCATTTATGCCGACTGGATTGCAAGTGGCAGGCTTTATCATCCCATTGAAAGACAGATCACCGATGTTTTTGGCCCATTAGTCGGGAATACGCATTCCGAAACCAGTGAAACGGGAGCGCTCATGACCCATGCCTATCAACAGGCACATCAGATCATCAAAGCTCATGTGAATGCAGGACCAAATGATATTATCATTACGGCGGGTTCAGGAATGACTGCTGTAA
>TBL_comb47_HYPODRAFT_10002065_pt1 | contig 25174 bp, 17 predicted proteins | sample TroBogypolimnion_40_FD_10682 | JGI IMG/M metagenome (IMG submission 10682)
CCGGCCACCATATCCAAAATCACGTTCACTCCGCGACCTTGGGTGATGCTGAGCACCTCTTGGGCAAAATCTTGGGTTTTGTAATTGATGGCGTGATCCGCACCCAAAGCAAGACAAGCATCACACTTGGCCAAAGAACCCGCGGTTGCAATCACGTGAGCACCCATGGCTTTGGCCATTTGTATGGCAGTGACGCCAATACCGCTTGTGCCGCCTTGCACCAACAACCACTCACCCTCTTTCAAAAGACCACGATCAAACACATTGCTCCACACCGTGAAGAAGGTTTCTGGCAAACTCGCTGCTTGACTCAAACTCAGCCCCTTGGGCACTGGCAAGCACTGAGCGATGGGTGCCACGCACCACTGTGCATAGCCCCCTCCAGCGACCAATGCGCAAATACGGTCGCCCAATTTCAACCCTTGGGCTGCCAAGGCTTGCGGCTCGCCGGCCTCGATCACTCCCGCGATCTCGAGACCTGGGATGTCTGACACCCCAGCAGGCACAGGGTAATGGCCTTTTCTTTGCAAAACATCGGGACGGTTCACGCCACTGGCATGCACGCGAATGAGGGCCTCGCCAGCGACAGGAACAGGCTTGGCTCGCTCGACGAGTTTCAAGACCTCGGGGGCGCCAAATTCAGAAATTTCAATGGCTTGCATGGTTCAACAGATCAATCAAAATAAAATAAAGGCTGTCCTCAATCTGACACCCGAATGCATCACCCTGAAGTCAACGTGAAGTGCCACTTCGAGTTTGGGCTGTTGACCCAAGGGCACCACCAACGTTAACGCCAGATTGAGTTCAAACGCCTTTATTCAGGTGAGTGATGATGCTCTTCTTGTTGAGCGGGGCGCTCACTCAGGGCCTTCATGGACAACTTGACACGGCCTTTCTCATCGGTCTCGAGCACCTTCACGCGAACGATTTGACCTTCGGCCAAAACGTCGGTGACTTTATTGATTCTCTCGTGGCTGATTTGGCTGATGTGGAGCAAACCATCTTTACCAGGGAGCAAGTTCACCAATGCACCGAAGTCAAGAATTTTGGTGACGGGGCCTTCATAGACCTTGCCAATTTCAACCTCGGCTGTGATCTCTTCAATGCGACGCTTGGCTTCTTGCGCCTTGGCGCCATCGTTGGAAGCGATGGTGATCGTGCCGTCTTCGGCAATATTGATCTGCGTGCCCGTCTCCTCGGTCAAGGCACGAATGGTGGCACCGCCTTTGCCGATCACGTCACGAATCTTGTCGGCATTGATTTTCATGGTGTACAAACGAGGAGCAAAGTCACTCACCTCGTGTTTGGCCTCACCCATGGCCTCTTGCATCTTGCCCAAGATGTGCATGCGCGCTTCTTTGGCCTGCGCCAGCGCCACTTGCATGATCTCCTTGGTGATACCTTGGATTTTGATGTCCATTTGAAGCGCTGTGATGCCGTTGGTGGTCCCGGCCACTTTGAAGTCCATGTCCCCCAAGTGATCTTCGTCACCCAAAATATCAGTCAGAACCGCAAAACGGTTGCCATCTTTGATCAAACCCATGGCAATACCCGCCACATGGGCTTGCATTGGAACGCCTGCATCCATCAAGGACAAGCAACCGCCGCATACCGAGGCCATCGATGAAGAACCATTGGACTCGGTGATCTCGGAGACCACGCGCATGGTGTAGGGAAAATCTTCCTTCTTGGGCAAACAAGCGGCCAAGGCACGTTTGGCCAAACGACCGTGACCAATCTCACGACGCTTGGTGCTGCCCATGCGACCCACCTCACCAGTGGCAAAGGGAGGCATGTTGTAGTGGAACATGAAGCGGTCTTCAAACTCACCGGCCAAGGCATCAATGCGTTGGGCATCGCGCTCGGTGCCCAAAGTGGTGACCACCAAAGCTTGGGTCTCACCACGGGTGAAAAGTGCCGAACCGTGGGTACGGGGCAACACGCTGTTGCGAATTTCAATCGGGCGAACCGTGCGGGTGTCACGACCATCGATCCTGGGCTCACCGGCCAAAATTTGCGAACGAACAATGCGCGCTTCAATGTCAAAGAGAAGATTTTCAACCTTCACCGCGTCATAAGGAACGGCTTGGGCGGTCAAGGCTTCCATGGTGGCTTTGTAGGCCACGCGACACGCTTGGGTGCGACTTTGCTTGTTGCGAATTTGGTAAGCCTCGCGCAAAGGGCCTTCAGCAATCTCATTGACCTTGGCAATCAAAGGCTCATCCTTGGCGTCTGGCGCCCAGTCCCACACAGGGTGACCCGCTTCTTTGACGAGTTCATGAATGGCCTCAATGGCAATATTGCCTTGCTCGTGACCAAACACGACGGCACCGAGCATGAGTTCTTCACTCAGTTGCAGCGCTTCTGACTCGACCATCAACACGGCCGCTTGCGTTCCGGCCACCACCAAGTCCATGGTGCTTTCTTTGCGCTGAGTCTGTCCAGGGTTCAAAACGTATTCACCATTGATGTAACCGACCCTGGCCGCGCCCAAAGGGCCATTGAAAGGAATACCCGCCAATGACAAGGCGGCACTGGAAGCGATCAAAGCCGCAATGTCGGCATCCACCTCGGGGTTCAAGGAGAGCGTGTGGATGACCACATGCACCTCGTTGTAAAAACCTTCGGGAAACAACGGACGAATGGGGCGGTCAATCAAACGGCTCGTGAGTGTTTCGTGTTCACTGGGTTTGGCTTCGCGCTTGAAAAAACTGCCTGGAATTTTTCCAGCAGCATAAGTTTTTTCAATATAGTCCACAGTCAGAGGGAAGAAATCTTGCCCTGGTTTGGCCGATTTGGATGCCACAACAGTGGCAAGCACCACGGTGTCATCCATGTTCAAGAGCACAGCACCACTGGCTTGACGGGCAATTTCACCCGTCTCCATGGTCACCTTGTGTTGACCCCATTGAAAAGTTTTGGTCACTTTATTAAATAACGACATTTTCCGTCTTCTCCATCATGATTTGGGGCATGAAGGCCATGCCGCCGAAGCCAGGAGATACCTCATGAAACAGAATGCCATTCCATCAAATGTGGGTCTTCGCCTTCAGGCTCAGAATTCAACACTTGGTGGAATGACACAGCTTCGATCCATGACGAACCTCTCCAATCTACTCTCATGGGGCGCAATGCCAACCATCGCTACCCATCATGCATAAAGGCGTCTGAGCTATGGAAATAACTCAGACGCCTTTGTCAGAAATTCTCAATTATTTGCGCAAGCCCAATTTCGCAATCAAGGCAGTGTAGCGGCCCAAATCCTTGGATTTCAAATAATCCAACAATTTACGACGGCGACTCACCATGCGCAGCAAGCCACGGCGGCCGTGGTGGTCTTTGGCATGGGTTTTAAAGTGGGGGGTCAACTCGTTGATGCGAGCCGTCAAAAGTGCAACTTGCACTTCAGGACTTCCAGTGTCACCCACTGAACGGGCGTTTTGCGCAACAACTTGCGCTGTGGTATTCAAATCCATTTCCTGTTTCCTTGTAAAAGGTTGATCAAACTTGCGCAAACCCGTGGAAAGACGAGAAGCGTGCACTGTCACCCCAAGATGGGGTAAAGTCTTGCGATTATAAGACAAAAATCCCGATGGGATCAAGCGATCATCCAATACTGGCTATAAAACCAGTCACCCCATCCTTTGTGCTGCACATAGCGCATGATTGACTTGGCGGGCAAATCAAAAAAAAATGATCAATTTCAGTGCGCCATGAAACTGACGGGTCAATTTCCAAAATTCTCAAGACCATATGACAAAAAAAGTCTCTTCATCCAGAAAAAAAATCGCTGACATTGGGTTTGCTGTCATCGAATTCAAGGGGATTGAAAAAAAATATAGTTTTGCACAAAACTCTTGTTTTATGAACCCTGCGCTCCATCTGTTAACCATGCAGCAGCCAAACATTGACTGTATCTTCATTCAACAATTTTTCAGAAAGTAAATCATGATTTTCACACCCATCAACACGGCCATTGCACAGGCACAACGTCGCCCTTCAGTTCAAGCCTTCGAGCGTTTCTTGGGCGACGTGGTGAAGTCTCCAGGCACACACACCCAATTCAAAGAGCATGATCTTGGCTATCAATTGCAAATCGACGTTCCAGGTGTGGCCAAAGAGCATTTGATCATCAAAGTGGAGGACCAAGTGGTGCGTCTTGAGACGACTGCTGAGGCGGCTCGCAAGTACAACTTGAGTTACGAGCTGCCCGTTGCCATCGACCCCGCCACCAGCCAAGCCAAACTGGAGTTGGGCGTGCTAAGTATGGAATTGAGCAAAAGAAAACCTTTGGACAGAGCCACCACACTGAACATTCAGTAAATCAGCAAGGTTTGTCATGGCGCTGGGCGCGCCTTGGTTTTTGCAAAGAATTAAGATGAAATGCGGGATTGTGGCGACCTTTAGGGGTCGCCTTTTTTTTGAGCTATTCACTCTCCCTTGGACGATGGGAATGAAGCCCAAGCCTGCGCCTTACTGCACCAAATCGGTAAGGCTCCATCGTGGCAAGACCTCAAACCCATATTCTTTTGACCCCTGCTCCAGACCATACTGCACACGCATGGCCGCAGCCAAAGCAATCATGGCGCCATTGTCCGTGCACCACTGAAGGGGCGGGAAAAAGACCTCTACCCTTTGTTTCTCACAGGCCGCTTGCAGTGCGCTCCTGAGAAGTTGATTCGCCCCCACGCCCCCGGCCACCACCAAGCAACGGTCCCCAGTTTGCGCCAAAGCGGCCATGGATTTTTTAACCAACACCTCGACAATGGCCGCTTGCACACTGGCGGCCAAGTCCTCACGGTGTGACATCATCTGTTCTCCCAATTTATTGACTTGTGTGAGCACAGAGGTTTTAAGGCCCGCAAAGGAAAAGTCCAAGTCCTTGCTGTGAAGAAGTGGGCGCGGAAATGCAAAGGCCTTGGGGTTACCGTTCAAGGCCAATTGCGACAGGGCAGCACCCCCGGGATAGTCCAAACCGATCAATTTGGCCGATTTATCAAACGCCTCGCCTGCAGCATCGTCGACACTTTGACCCAGTAACTCATAGTGACCCATACTGCCCACTCGCATGAGTTGCGTGTGCCCCCCTGAGACGAGCAAACAAACAAACGGAAAACTTGGTGGTGTATTGCTTAAAAATGGCGAGAGCAAATGCCCCTCCAAATGGTGAATCCCCATCAAGGGTTTGTCCAAGGCGGCTGCAAGCGAAGCCGCCACGCCAGCACCAACCAATAGAGCACCTGCAAGCCCTGGCCCTTTGGTGTAAGCGATCAAGTCCAGGGCGTCCACACCCAAACCAGCCTCACGCATGACCTCTTGGATCAATGGCACCACGCGCTGGATGTGATCGCGCGAAGCCAATTCAGGTACCACCCCGCCATAGGGCTGGTGCATTGCGATTTGGGTGTGCAAAGCGTGAGCGGCCAAAGTTGCTTTGAGCTCAAAGGGCTTGAGCGTGTTGATTGGCGGGCCATCAACCTCACGCCAAGACTGGATTGGCAACAATTGAACCAATGCCACACCACTTTCATCGCAAGAGGTTTCGATGCCAAGAATATTCATGTTTTGTGGGGTTGTTAACTTCAGCGCCAAAGCAAGCTCTCTGCTGAACAAGGCAGCAGCACAAAAACGACTTGGGTGCGCGATCCACTTATTTTAGAGCCAAGAGCTACGCACTCTAAAATACAGTATGAATCGGGCATGATCTTTGCTGTTAAGTCCATACTCGACTCAAGCGGCTTAAAACACTGATCTTTTCTTGCATTTACCAGGGCAGTATGCAAACCCAGCTGAGAATCATCGTCGTTGCACCCGATTTGGTCACCGAAGACCCCGAAGATGAGCACGCCTTGGCTTTAATAGAGCGCTCCAAAACACTTCGCATTGGTCTATTGGAAAACGGCTACAACCTGATCGCCACCTTGCCCGCCGATGTCTTCTTGGCCGACCGCATCTCACAACTGCAGCCGGATTTGATCATCGTGGACGCAGAAAGCGACGCCCGTGACGCGCTGGAGCACGTGGTGATGGCCACTCGAGACGAGCGGCGCGCCATTGTGCTTTTCACTGATGATGAAGACACCAGCCACGTGAACGAAGCGGTCGCTGCTGGGGTGAGCGCCTACATCGTCTCCGGATTGGCTCCAAGTCGAATCAAACCCATTTTGGACGTTGCCATGGCGCGCTTTGAGCACGAACAGCGACTGCGCACCGAACTCACCCAAGCGCAACAAGCTCTGGTCTCACGCAATGTGGTGGACCAAGCCAAAGCACTGATCATGAAACGGCAAAACATCACTGAGCCTGAGGCCTACGCCAAGATACGAAAAATTGCGATGAACAAAGGCCTCAAACTCGCTGAAGTCGCCCAACACATCCTCGACATCTCTGAACTCTGGGCATAAAAGTTTCGCTCAAAGAATTGCGCGACTCGCAAAATCCGAGATAAATTAATCAAAGCACGCATGAAAATAGTGCATTGATCCCCATTTTGGGCACGAGTCGAAACCAAGATCATCCATAAATCCACCCAGATTTATATGAATTAAACCATTAAGTATTCATTAAATTACCAATAAAGCGTCTACCTTGCGCCAAACCAGAGAATTGATGGGAGGCATATAAATTGCATAGTCAGTACAAACCCTAGGCGGTTATGCCTGACCAACGAAGGTCGGCGCATCAGGGCAAAGACGTCCAAGCCATCTGTGTGATGAACACAGCTGAGCCTGGACGTTTTTTTTTGTTTTTTTATTTTTACTGGTCAAAGAAAGAGAGCCCCCATGACTGCATTTTTTCAACAATCGATGAACCGACGCACGGTATTGCAAGCTGCCACGGTGGGCGCCATAGGGGTGGACCCCGCACTGCGGGCTGCCGTTTATGCCCAAGGCTCAGACAAGCCAGAAAAGGAAGAGGTCAAGATTGGCTTTATACCCTTGACCGATTGTGCAAGCGTGGTGATGGCGTCAGTTCTGGGCTTTGATAAGAAATACGGCGTCAAAATCATCCCCACCAAGGAGTCGAGCTGGGCGGGTGTGCGCGACAAACTCATCACGGGTGAGCTCGACTGTGCACACGTGCTTTATGGACTGATCTATGGCGTGCATTTGGGCACTGCAGGTCCGAAAAAGGACATGGCGGCTCTCATGACCATCAACCGCAACGGCCAAGGCATTACCTTGTCAAAGAAACTGGCCGATCAAGGTGCTGTGGACGGCGCGAGTTTGGCCAAATTGATGAAGCAAGAAAAACGAGATTACACCTTTGCACAAACTTTCCCCACTGGAACCCACGCCATGTGGCTGTATTACTGGATGGCGAGCGTCGGTATCAACCCGATCAAAGACGCCAAAGTGATCACCGTTCCACCCCCACAGATGGTGGCCAATATGCGAGTGGGCAATATGGACGGGTATTGCGTGGGAGAGCCCTGGGGGCACCGAGCCATTGCCGATGGCATTGGCATCACGGCCATCACCAGCCAAGACATCTGGAAAGACCATCCCGAAAAAGTTTTGGGCACGACCGCTGAGTTTGTCAGCAAGTATCCCAACACGGCGCGTGCAGTAACAGCCGCCATTTTGGAGGCCAGCAAATGGATTGATGCTGGCCTTCAAAACAAACTGAAAATGGCCGAGACCATTGCTGACAAATCCTATGTCAACACCAGTGTCGACGTCATCAATCAACGCATTTTGGGTCGTTACCAAAACGGACTGGGCAAGACTTGGGACGACCCCAACTTCATGAAGTTTTACGACGATGGTGCGGTCAATTTCCCTTACCTCTCAGACGGGATGTGGTTTCTAACGCAACACAAACGCTGGGGCCTGATCAAAGAACACCCCGACTATTTGGCCACCGCCAAGCAAATCAACCGCATTGACATCTACAAACAAGCCGCATCCATGACCAACACGCCTGTGCCCAAGGACGTGATGCGCACAAGCAAACTGCTCGATGGATCCGTATGGGATGGCAAAGATCCCAAAAAATACGCCGACAGTTTTGCCGTTCATGCCTAGTTGTTTAACCAAAGGTTCCATCATGGTGAGTGCAGTTTTCCATTCCCCGGCCAACCCCGCCGCAACCAAAGTCTCCTCGAGCACCGCGAGCATTGAGCGACGTCAACAAAAAATGCGCCAGCGCGCTTTTTTCTTGACGTGGATCTCCCCGCTCATTGGCTTTGCTTTGCTATTGGGCGTGTGGTCCATGGTGGCCCTTAAAAGTGGCAATGCCTTTCCTACGCCCTGGGATACTATCAAGCAGGCCTACGAGATATTCAAGGATCCGTTTTACAACAACGGGCCGAACGATCAGGGCATTGGATGGAATGTTTACAGCTCACTCAAACGCGTGGCCTTGGGTTTTGGGCTGGCAGCTTTGATCGGCATCCCTGCAGGCTTTGTCATTGGGCGCTTTGAATGGGCCTCACGCATGTTCAATCCTTTGATCAGCCTGCTGCGCCCAGTTTCCCCCTTGGCTTGGTTGCCCATTGGTTTGCTGGTCTTCAAAGGCGCCAATCCTGCTGCCATTTGGACTATTTTTATCTGCTCCATCTGGCCCATGATTATCAACACAGCGGTGGGCGTACAACGCGTCCCCAGCGATTATATGAATGTGGCCAAGGTGCTCAACCTCTCAGAGTGGAAGATCATGAGTGTGATCTTGTTCCCGGCCGTGTTGCCCTACATGCTCACTGGCGTGAGGCTCTCAGTGGGAACTGCGTGGTTGGTCATTGTGGCGGCAGAAATGCTGACCGGTGGTGTGGGAATTGGCTTTTGGGTTTGGGATGAGTGGAATAACTTGAATGTCAAGAACATCATCATTGCCATCTTCATCATTGGCTTGGTGGGCCTGTTGCTCGAATTCTTATTGATCCGTTTGGCCCGCGCCTTTACCTTTGAAGACATCAACGCTTGACGTTTTTCCCATTGAGAACACACCATGAATGACACCAGCAAGTACCTAGAAATCGACCAGGTCTTTCAAACCTTTCCCACCCCTCAGGGAGAGTTCGTGGCCCTCAAAAACATCAACCTTACGGTACAAAAGGGTGAGTTTGTGAGTCTGATTGGCCACTCGGGCTGCGGGAAGTCAACCCTATTGAACTTGATCGCGGGCTTGACCAAACCGAGCGCCGGCACACTCATTTGCGCCAACAAAGAAATCACGGGGCCAGGCCCGGAGCGTGGCGTGGTGTTTCAAAATCACTCTTTGCTGCCCTGGCTCACCTGTTTTGAAAATGTTTACCTCGCCGTCGAACGCGTCTTTGGTCCGCCAAGCAAAAAAATTGGCAAGGAACCTGAGAGCAAGTCATCTCTGATCGAAAGAACGCAGCAAGCCCTCGAACTGGTGGGACTTTCTCACGCCGCACAAAAAAGACCTGGAGAGATATCGGGAGGCATGAAGCAGCGCGTTGGCATTGCTCGAGCCTTGTCCATGCAGCCTCAGGTTTTATTGCTCGACGAGCCCTTTGGCGCCTTGGATGCATTGACCCGAGCCAAGTTGCAAGATGAGCTCTTGAGCATTGTGGCGCAAACCCAAAGCACGGTCGTGATGGTCACCCATGATGTGGACGAAGCCGTCCTTTTGTCCGACCAAATTGTCATGCTCACCAATGGCCCAGCCGCCACCATCGGCGACGTATTGACCATTGCCCTACCCCGCCCACGTTCGCGACTGAGCTTGGCACAAAACACCCATTACCAAGACTACCGTAAAGCGGTGATTGAATTTCTCTACACCCGACAACAGCATGTAGAAAAAATGGCTTGAACGTCTCAGACTCGACTTTTTGATCGTCACTTTTAAAGACAAAAAACCATGAATATTCCCTCCAAACTCAAACTCGTGATGATTGGTAACGGCATGGCTGGCGTGCGCACGCTAGAAGAACTCATCAAGTTAGACCCCGATCTCTACGACATCACGGTCTTTGGCAATGAGCCTCACCCCAACTACAACCGCATAGCCCTCTCACCCGTGCTCTCAGGCGAGCAAACACTCGATGAAATCGTGCTCAACCCACTGAGTTGGTACGACGAGGAACACATCACCCTTTACTTGAGCACGACCGTCCTTGAGGTCGACCGTATCAAACGGCGGGTGAGCGCAAAGACAGACTTGGGAGAGGAAATCACCGCCGACTACGATCGATTGATTTTTGCCACGGGCTCGACCCCCTTCATGCTTCCCATACCTGGCGTTGAGCTCGATGGTGTGTTGGCCTACCGAGATATTGCAGATACCACGGCCATGATAGAAGCGGCAAAGGTCTACAAAAACGCGGTGGTCATTGGGGGCGGACTTTTGGGACTAGAAGCGGCCAACGGACTATCAAAGCGCGGCATGGCAGTCACAGTGATCCATGTGGCCGATTGGCTCATGGAGAGGCAACTCGACCCCACAGCAGGTCAACTTTTGGAGCAGTCCCTAAAAGCGCGTGGGTTGAAATTTTGCATTGGCGCACAAACCCAAAGCCTCGTGGCAGGACCCTCAGGTCGTGTGAGCCAAGTGGTGCTCAAGGACGGACAATGCATTGAGGCGGACTTGGTGGTGATGGCTGTGGGCATCAGACCCAACACTGCTTTGGCGCAGGCTTGTAGACTGCATTGCGAACGCGGCATCGTCGTGAACGACACCATGCAAACCGTGACCGATCCACGCATCTATGCAGTGGGCGAATGCGCCAATCACAGGGGGATTGCCTATGGTTTGGTGGCTCCATTGTTTGAACAAGGCAAAGTCTTGGCCAATCATTTGGCCCAAATGGGTATCTCGCGCTATGTTGGCTCACTCACCAGCACCAAGCTCAAAGTCACGGGCATTGATCTCTTTAGTGCGGGAGACTTTATGGGTCGAAGCGGGAGTGCAAACACGCCTGTGCAAAAAGCCGCTAACCTAGAAAGCTCTTCTGACACTGAAGAAATTGTGCTCAGCGACCCTCACGACGGTGTTTATAAAAAGCTCGTGATTAAGAACAATCAATTGGTTGGGGCCTGCTTGTTTGGCGATACGGTCGATGGCAGTTGGTATTTCAAGCTCTTGCGCGATGCTCGCAACATAGCAGACATTCGAGACAAGCTCATGTTTGGCGAATCCAATCTGGGCGATGTAGGTCATGAAGGTCAAACCAGCGCTCAAAGCATGAGCGACTCCGCCGAGGTGTGCGGCTGCAATGGCGTGAACAAAGGTCAAATTTGCAAAGCCATCAAAGAAAAGGGTCTCTTCACCTTGGACGAGGTGAGGAAACACACCAAGGCCAGTGCATCCTGTGGCTCTTGTACTGGACTGGTTGAACAAATCTTAATGTTCACCGCCGGTGGCGACTACTCGGCCACACCGAAGAAGAAAGCCCTTTGTGCCTGCACCGAGCACAGCCACCAAGAGGTCAGAGACGCCATTGCAGCAGAGTCGCTTCACACCATCGCAGCCGTCATGGAGAGAATGAATTGGAAGACCGCCAATGGCTGCGCCTCTTGCCGACCCGCTTTGAACTATTATTTAATCAGCACTTGGCCCAAAGTCGCCCAAGACGACCCACAAAGCCGCTACATCAATGAAAGAAGTCACGCCAACATTCAAAAGGATGGCACCTACAGTGTGATCCCGCGAATGTGGGGTGGCGAGACCACTGCCGATGAACTCAGGCGCATCGCCAACGCCGTCGACAAGTACCAAATCCCGACCGTCAAAGTCACGGGTGGTCAACGCATCGACTTGCTCGGCGTCAAAAAGGAAGATTTAGTCAACGTCTGGACCGACATCGGTATGCCAAGCGGTCACGCCTATGCCAAAGCGCTTCGCACGGTCAAAACCTGTGTGGGCTCAGAGTGGTGCCGTTTTGGCACCCAAGACAGCACCCAAATGGGGAAAGACCTCGAGCGAGCCTTGTGGAGAATGTACGCCCCCCACAAAGTCAAGATTGCGGTGAGCGGCTGCCCACGCAATTGCGCCGAGGCAGGCATCAAAGATGTCGGTGTGATTGGCGTGGACAGTGGCTGGGAGATCTACATTGCGGGCAATGGCGGGATCAAAACAGAGGTTGCCCAATTCTTTGTCAAACTCAAAACGGCTGAGGAAGTACTGGAATATTCAGGCGCTTTCTTACAGCTTTATCGACTCGAGGGTTGGTACCTGGAGAGGACTTGCCATTATGTCGCGCGAGTCGGCATGGACCACGTCAAAGAAAAAATATTAACGCAAGCGGATACTCGCCTAGCGCTTTGGGAGCAATTGAAGTTCAGCCTCGACGGTGAGCCAGACCCGTGGTTTGAGCACGCCCAAGCCCGTGTTGACACCCGTCAATTTCAGGCCCTTGAACTCGTTGCCCCCTCGACCCCTTGAACCCCTTTTCTGAACATTCACCGTTTGTCTCACCACAACACCCCACATTGACCATGACTGAAAACAACCCCCCATGGATTCGCATTTGCAAACTGGAGGACATTCCTCGATTGGGTGCTCGTCGCGTGGATCAGCCTCAAGGCCCACAAATCGCCTTGTTTCGCACCCAAGATGACCAGGTCTATGCTGTACTCGATGCCTGTCCTCACAAGGGCGGACCACTGAGCCAAGGCATCGTGTTTGGTCACGCCGTGGCGTGCCCCTTGCACAACTGGACCATTGAGCTCGAAGACGGTTGTGCGCGTGCGCCGGACAAGGGTTGCGTCAAAAAGTTTCAGGTCAAAAAAGAGGGTGAGCATCTATATTTGAACGCCCTTGAAATCAATGTTATTGAAACCTAAGCGTATCAATAAGCCATGACCATCCAAGAAACCCGATCAACGTGTCCCTACTGTGGCGTGGGCTGCGGCGTGATCATTGGCTCGACAGACCAGCAAATTGTTTCTGTTCGAGGCGACCCTGATCACCCTGCAAACCAAGGCAAATTGTGTAGCAAAGGCTCAAGCCTTCACCTGAGTGCGCGGCCCTCCTTGACCACAAGCTCACGCCTGCTCTCCCCATTATTGCGGGGACAAAGGGATCAAACCTGGACAGCCATCTCTTGGAGCGAGGCCATCGATCTTAGTGCCAAACGCTTGGTCAACATCATTGAAGAGTCCGGCCCAGATTCAGTCGGGTTTTATATTTCAGGCCAACTCTTGACCGAGGATTATTACGTCTTCAACAAACTGGTCAAAGGCTTGATGGGGACCAACAACATTGATACCAACTCACGCCTTTGCATGAGCTCAGCCGTTGCTGGCTACAAAATGACTTTGGGTGCAGACGCCCCCCCCGCATGCTACGAAGACATTGATCATGCCAATTGCCTCTTCATTGCGGGCTCCAACGCAGCCTTTGCGCACCCGATTCTGTTCAGACGCATCGAAGTGGCTCGGCAAAAGAATCCAGACCTTAAAATCATTTGCGTAGACCCTCGCCAAACCGACACTTCGCAATTGAGCGACCTGCATTTGGCCATTTTGCCTGGCACCGATGTCTGCCTCTTCAATGGCATGCTGCACATCATGCTCTGGGAAGGATGGACACAAAGCCATTACATTGAGCGCCACACCACAGGGTTTGAGCACTTAAAGCAGGGTGTGAGAGACCTCACCCCGCAACACGTGGCACAGGTCTGTGGCATCACCGTCCAAGACCTCTACCAAGCCAGCGAATGGTTTGCCAAATCCCCTGCCACCCTCAGTCTTTACTGCCAAGGCTTGAACCAATCGAGTCGCGGCACCGATAAAAACGCCGCCTTGGTGAACTTGCACCTGGCTTGCGGACAAATTGGCAAACCTGGTGCAGGCCCCTTTTCTTTAACCGGTCAGCCCAACGCCATGGGAGGCCGCGAGGTTGGGGGACTCGCCAATTTGCTCAGCGCACACCGTGACTTGGCCAACCCAGAGCACCGTGCGGAGGTGGCGAGATTGTGGGGCGTGAAATCGGTCCCCACCAAGCCAGGCAAAACCGCAGTGGAGATGTTCCAAGCGGCGGCTGACGGCGAGATCAAAGCCTTGTGGATTGCTTGCACCAATCCTGCTCAATCCATGCCCGATCAAAAGACGGTCAGGCGCGCGCTCGAGCGCTGTGAGTTCGTGGTGCTGCAAGAAGCCTTCATGAACACCGCCACGATGCCCTTTGCCCACCTGGTCTTGCCAGCCACCACTTGGGGTGAAAAAGACGGCACGGTCACCAACAGCGAGCGCTGCATCACCCGCGTAAGACAGGCAGTGTCCGCACCAGGCCTTAGCATGGACGACTGGCGCATTGTGGTTCAGTTGGCCAGGCGTTTGGAGCGCGAGCCCTTGTTTCAACACCACACAAGCGGCATGGGCTCGCTTTTCCCTTACGAAAGCGCCGAATCAATTTGGCTTGAACACCGAGAAAGTACTCGAGGCCGTGATTTGGACATCACGGGCCTGAGCTATGAAAAGCTTGAAAAAGCCCCCACGCAGTGGCCCTACCCTGAACAAGCTCAAGAGGGTAAAAAACGACTGTACGAAGATGGCATTTTTCCAACTTCAGACGGCAAAGCAAGATTTGCCAATGTGTCTTACAAAGCCACCGCAGAGCTCAGACAGTCGCGCTACCCGTTTGCGCTCAATACAGGTCGCTTGAGGGATCAGTGGCATGGCATGAGTCGAACCGGACTGGTGAGCAAGCTTTTTGGGCACGTACCAGAACCTGTGATCGAACTCAACGCCCAAGACATGGACAAGAACGGTTGGCGCACGGGTGACTTGCTGCACGTCACCAGCAAGCGAGGCTCCATTGTGATCAAAGCCCAAAGTTCCACCGAAGTGGGTCTCACCCAGGCCTTCATGGGCATGCATTGGGGGGAAGAATTCATCTCGGGGCGCTCCAACACGGGCGAGCCCTTGGCTGGGGTCAACGCGCTCACCACCTCCAGCTATTGCCCGCACTCCAAACAGCCTGAGCTCAAGTACTCGGCCGTTCGGATTGTCAAAGCAGAAATGGGATGGAGCCTCTTGGCCGCCGTTTGGGTACCTCAAGAGCATATGCTGAGCTTGAGACATCAATTGCGAGAACTCATGGCCCAATTTGACTTTAGCACATGCGTACCCTTTGGCCAGGAACAAACGGGCTTACTCTTTAGAGCGGCCAACAGTGAGCCTGTGCCAGTGGTATGGATAGAAAAGATCGAACACCTCTTGGGGCTCAATGGTGACCAAACCATCCAATACGTGGACACCAAACAAAGTGTTCGAAGACGCTTTTTGCTCTCCACCGAAGACCCCCTGAAACTCAATGGTTTTTTAATCAGCGGCAAGAACATGGCCAGTGGCGAGTCATGGATTCAAGAGCTCCTTCAAAGCCAAGAAAGTGTCAAAGGACTCAGTCGCGCATTGCTGCAGGGGAAAAAACCCAGTGACTCGCACGCCGCCTCACTCTCACGCAGCAGCCCCTTCATCTGCACTTGCGTGGGAGTCCAGAGCCATGAGATAGCTCAACACCTGGAGCTGCAAAGGCAACAAACGGGTGTGGACTGGACCCCCTTGTCACGCTTGGAGGACTTGCAGCGACACCTCCATTGCGGCACCGAGTGCGGCTCTTGCGTACCCCAACTCAAGCGCATGATTGAAAAACCCCCTCTCAACGCTGCTCTGGCTCTTTCATAAAGCTCTATTGATTGTTTGCAGCAAAAAAAGGGACAATGAGGCCATGGGAATCAGTCACTACATCAAAGAAATTGGACGCGGCAAGGAAGGGGCCAGGGCGCTATCACGCGAGCAAGCCACGGATCTGATGGGGCTCATTTTGCAAGGTGAGGTCAGCGATTTGGAACTGGGTGCTTTTTGCATGGCCATGCGCATCAAGGGGGAAACGTGTGAGGAAATTTTGGGATTTTTAGCGGCCATTCAAGCGCGAATCAACACCGTCGCTTGCCCCTCAGAGCCAGGCGCAGACCAACCCGTGATCGTGATACCGAGCTACAACGGGGCGCGCCGTTTGCCCTTGCTCACCCCCCTTTTGGCGGGTTTATTGCAACGTGAGGGGTTTTCTGTTTTGATCCATGGTCACGCCTCAGAGGATCAACGCGTGAGTTGTGAGTCGGTGATCCAAGCCTTGGGTTGGCCGACCGCGGGCGAAGCTTTAACGCTTGTCCCCGGCCAGGTGCTTTTTGTGAGCACCCAACGCTTGAGTTCGGGACTTACGCGCTTACTCAATATCCGCCGCTCCATTGGGCTGAGAAACTCCAGTCACAGCTTGGCCAAACTCATCAACCCCTTGTCCGCCCCTTCAAGGGCCATCTTGGTGACCAATTTCACCCACCCCGAGTACGACATATCGATGACTCAAACCCTACAAAAGAGCTTGGCCAATGCATTGCTCTTGCGAGGCACAGAAGGTGAAGCCGTGGCAGATGCTCGCAGAAGGCCTAAAATGGTAGGTTTTGTAAAGGGTGTGCCCCACCTGCTGCAAGAGTTGTCTGTTGGCGCCTTGAATCAAGTCCCCACTTTTCCTGAACACATCGACCCCAAAAGCACGGCCAATTACATCGAGTGCGTTTTGGCGGGACTGATCCCCTGTCCCTTGCCCATTGAGAGCCAAGTCCAGGCTTTGCTTGATCTGAGTCTCCTCATGAAAAAACAGTCCCTTTCATAATGAAAGCCCCTCTATGGCCCTGATTGATCCACAACAATTGGCTTGCCCCGTTTCTTGGCCTTTGGTCCAACTCGTTGGCGCGGGTCCCGGCGACCCAGACCTGTTGACCCTCAAAGCCCACAAAGCCATAAGGGCCGCGAGTGTGCTCCTGGTCGATGACTTGGTGTCCAAAGACATTGTCCAACTCGCGTCAAAAAGTTGTCGAGTGATTTATGTTGGTAAACGCGGCGGATGCCGCTCTACGCCTCAAGCCTTCATTGAAAAACTCATGGTGCAATCGGCCTTGTCTGGCGAGCAAGTGGTCAGACTCAAGGGAGGGGACCCGTTTATTTTTGGCCGTGGTGGCGAAGAGGTTGAGTCCCTCAAAGCCCAGGGCATTCGTGTGCAGGTGATCAACGGCATCACCTCGGGTTTGGCGGCACTGAGCTCCTTGGATGTATCCTTGACCCAACGCGATCACGCCCATGGCGTCATTTTCATCACCGGTCACGCACAAAAAGGACATGCTCCTACAGACTGGGTTGGCTTGGCGCAATGCGCCCATACCTCAAAACTGACCTTGGTGATCTACATGGGCATGACCCATTTGGAAGAGATCCAAGCCTACCTTCTTAAAGGACTGCCCGACCAAACGCCCGCAGCCATCATTGAAAGCGCCAGTTCCCCCCAACAACGCCAAATACTCACGGACTTGGCGCAATTGTCCAGTCAAGCAAGTCTCTACCAATTGAAGTCGCCCTCCATCATCGTGGTGGGCAATGTGCTCCTGGGACTGCAGTCTTGGTTGGCACAAAACCACAAGCCAGCTCTGGACTTGGAAGACACGCCTGCTTGCCTCGGGCTAAAGAGCCTTCAGGCCCAAATCGCTTGAAAATGCGATCCTCTGGTTGGTAATTGGCCCTTTGGCTTCAATTGAGGCCTAGGCGTGCGAAAATACGGCATAGTCTGAGCTTGGGACCCCCCAGGACGACTGCCCTTGCGCGCCTTGAAGCATGCAGCACTTTAGCCTTTGGAAACCAGAAAAATATGGATGCAGAACAAATCAATTTGATTGGAACCACGCTCGTAGACTTGCAGCACAGAACGCAAGAACTTCGGGGGTATCTTTGACTACGATGTCAAAGCTGAACGCCTTCGCACCGTCAACGCCTCCTTAGAAGACCCGCTGGTTTGGAATGACCCCAAAAAGGCACAGGAACTCTCCAAGGAGAAAAAATCCCTTGAAGATGTGGTGAGCACCCTCACGCGGCTCGATCTTGAGATCCATGACAATTTGGAACTCTATGAGATGGTCAAAGACGAGGCTGACCTAGAAAGCTTGCAAACGCTGGAGCTTGAAACCGCCCAACTGACCAAAACCATTGAGGGCTTGGAGTTCAGGCGCATGTTTGACAATCCAGCAGACCCACTCAATGCCTTTTTAGACATCCAGTCGGGCGCGGGAGGAACCGAAGCGTGTGACTGGGCGAGCATGCTGCTGCGCCAATACTTGCGATATGCGGAGAGAAAAGGCTTCAAGGCCAGCCTTGAAGACGAGTCCCCTGGCGACGTCGCCGGCATCAAGAGCGCCACCATCAAAATCGAGGGCGAATACGCCTTTGGACTCCTCAGAACCGAGACGGGTGTTCACCGCTTGGTGAGGAAGTCGCCCTTTGACTCTTCGGGTGGGAGGCACACAAGTTTTGCGAGCGTCTTCGTCTACCCCGAGGTTGACGACTCCATTGAAATTGACATCAACCCCGCCGACGTGCGTGTTGACACCTTTAGAGCGTCGGGCGCGGGTGGACAGCACATCAACAAAACCGACTCGGCAGTGCGCTTGACCCACTTGCCCACAGGCATTGTGGTGCAATGCCAAGATGGCAGAAGCCAACACAGCAACCGAGACGTGGCGTGGAAAAGGCTCAGGAGTCGCTTATATGATTTTGAGATGAGAAAGCGCATGGCCGAGCAACAAAAACTCGAAGACACCAAAACCGATGTAGGGTGGGGTCACCAAATTCGCTCCTACGTGCTCGATCAAAGTCGCATCAAGGACTTGCGCACCCAGGTCGAAACGTCGGCCACCCAAAAAGTCTTGGACGGCGACCTTGATGCCTTCATTGAAGCCTCTCTCAAACAAGGCATCTGAGCCGATTCACCAGACATTTCTAAAACCATCAATCATTGATCCATCGTCGGAGTTTATGCATGTTGAATGACAATTCAGTCCATATCGTAAAAAGAGAAGACTACCAAGCCAGCGCTTACTTGATCGAACAAGTCGACTTGAGCTTTGATCTTGACGCGAACAAAACCCGGGTGCTCAATAAAATGCGGGTGCGCCGCAACGAAGGCGTTGCCCACGAGGCCTTGCGCCTCAAAGGTGAAGAGTTGAACCTCTCCAGGGTGTTGGTCAACGGCCAAGGCACCTCTTTCAAAATGGACGGTGACGATCTCGTCCTTGAAAACTTGCCCGATGGCGTTGAGCCCTTTGACTTGGAGATTTTCACCACCTGCAACCCGTCTAAAAACACGAAACTGATGGGGCTTTATGTCAGTCAATCGTCCTTCTTTACCCAGTGCGAGGCCGAGGGATTTAGGCGCATCACCTATTTTCTAGACCGCCCCGACATCATGACGTCCTACTCTGTCATGATCAGGGCCGACAAAGCGCTTTATCCGGTCTTGCTCTCTAACGGCAACTTGATGGACTCAGGCGAATTGGAGGGCGGGCGCCATTTTGCGCACTGGGTAGATCCGCATAAAAAGCCCTGCTATTTGTTTGCCTTGGTGGCCGGTCAGTTTGTAACCCGTGAGCAGCGCATCACAACGCACTCAGGCAAAGAGCACTTGCTGCAGATTTATGTGAGAAGCGGCGACTTGGACAAAACCGAACATGCCATGAACTCCCTCATCGCCAGCATCGCTTGGGACGAGGCACGCTTCAATTTGAGCTTGGACTTGGATCGCTTCATGATTGTGGCCACGAGCGACTTCAACATGGGCGCCATGGAAAACAAGGGGCTCAACATCTTCAACACCAAGTTTGTACTGGCCAATGCACAAACCGCAACCGATACCGACTTTGCCAATGTGGAGAGTGTGGTGGCGCATGAGTATTTTCACAATTGGACCGGCAACCGGGTCACCTGTCGGGATTGGTTTCAACTCTCTCTCAAGGAAGGCCTTACGGTTTTTAGAGACCAAGAGTTTAGCCAAGACTTGGCGCACACCGCATCGGCCAGGGCAGTCAAACGCATTGAAGACGTGCGACTCCTTAGAACCGTGCAGTTTGCCGAGGACGCTGGCCCCATGTCACACCCGGTACGCCCCGACCAATACATGGAGATCAACAATTTTTACACCGTCACCATTTATGAAAAGGGTGCCGAGGTGGTTCGAATGATGCAAACATTGGTCACTCGCGAGGGGTTCAAAAAGGGCATGGCCTTGTATTTTGAGCGCCACGACGGATCAGCCGTCACCTGCGATGACTTTGTGCAATCCATTTCAGACGCCAATCCAAGTTCTGCCTTGAGCGAGCACTTGGAGATCTTCAAACGCTGGTACTCGCAAGCGGGCACTCCTAGGCTGGCTGTTCACTCAGAATACGACGAGCCGAGCCAAACCTATACCTTGCATTTGAGCCAAACACCGCCTGCCAATCATCTGGAGCATGAGCCCTTTTTGATCCCCGTGGAAGTAGGCTTGTTGAACGCTCAAGGAATAGAGACTCACCCAACACAGCTCTTGGTGCTCACCCAAAGTGAGCAATCATTTACTTTCCAACGTGTCACTGCACCTCCTACACCTTCAATATTGCGCCGCTTCAGTGCCCCGGTGATTTTGGAGCACAACGCAAGCGAAGCCGACCTCTTGAACATGTTGGCCCACGACAGCGATGCGTTCAACCAATGGGAAGCCGCACAAAAATTGTGTGTTAAAGCTGCCTTGGCCGCGGTCGAGGACACCAACACGCCCACGTCCCAAGGCCCACTGTCTGACGCTTTGATTGCGAGCCTGAGGCAAGTCTTGCGTCACCCCGAACTCGACAGTGCCTTGAAAGAATTGGTCTTGACCCTGCCCAGCGAGAGCTACATTTCAGAGCAACTGAGCGTGGTCGATCCGGCCAAGGTTCATGCGGTTCGTGAATCCATGCGAAATCAATTGGCCCATGAGTTGCAAGCCGATTGGGCCTGGGTAGTCGAATCACAGCCCCGCTCAAGCGCCTACTCGACGGACCCTGTGGCAATGGGCGAGAGGGCTTTGAACACCTTGGCGTTGCACTACTTGTGTTTGCATGCAACCCAAGTCAATGACACTGTCTGGCCTGGCAGGACTTACCAACGATTCAAAGACGCCAGCAACATGACTGAGCGTTTTGGCGCCATGAGTGCATTGGTCCATTGTGCTCACCCACTCGGTGACAATTGCCTCGATCAGTTTCACCATCAATTCGCCAAAGAAGCCTTGGTCATCGACAAATGGTTTGCCTTGCAAGCCAGCGCCACAGACCGCCAGGGCCAAATTCTGCCCCGGGTCAAGCAACTCATGCAGCACCCGGATTTTCAAATCAAGAACCCCAACCGCGCCCGTAGCTTGCTCTTTAGCTATTGCATGGCCAACCCAGGCGGATTTCACAGAACCGACGCCTCGGGTTATGTGTTTTGGGCCGAACGGGTGCTTGAACTTGATGCCTTCAACCCCCAGGTCGCAGCCCGCTTGGCAAGAGCCTTGGACCGCTGGCGCCAACTCGCCCAACCTTATCAGCATGCAGCACAAGAAGCCATCAAACGAGTTGCAGCCAAAAGCGATCTGAGCAACGATGTGCGTGAAGTCGTTAACCGTTCACTTGGAGTCACTGGATCATGAAAGTCTCCCTCACCCGCTACTTGGTCGAACAGCAGCGTGCCAAAGGCAACATCCCCCCACAACTCAGACTCTTGATCGAAGTCGTTGCGCGTTCTTGCAAAAGCATCAGCCGTGCGGTCAACCAAGGCGCCTTGGGTGGCGTCTTGGGGAGTGCTGGCAGCGAAAATGTACAAGGCGAAGTTCAAAAAAAACTCGACATCATCGCCAATGAAGAGCTCATTCAAGCCAATGAATGGGGTGGACATTTGGCTGCGATGGCATCAGAGGAAATGGATGACATCCACGTGGTACCCAATCGTTATCCACAAGGTGAGTACTTGCTGCTGTTTGACCCCTTGGATGGATCGAGCAATATTGATGTCAATGTGAGCATAGGCACCATCTTCAGTGTGTTGAAAAAAACCACCCCCGCCAGTGATGTCACCACGCAAGACTTCTTGCAAGCTGGACGCCAACAAGTGGCCGCGGGCTACTGCGTCTACGGACCACAGACCACCTTGGTCTTGACTGTGGGCGACGGTGTCTGCATGTTCACCCTGGACAAGGAAGAAGGTGCGTTCTTCTTGACACAAGAAAACGTACAAATTCCCACGGAGACCCAAGAGTTTGCCATCAACATGAGCAATATGCGCCATTGGGATGCGCCGGTCAAACGGTACGTCAATGAGTGCTTGGCAGGAACCGAAGGCGTGCGGGGCAAAAACTTCAATATGCGCTGGATCGCCTCCATGGTGGCCGATGTGCACCGTATTTTGATGCGCGGGGGCATCTTCATGTATCCCTGGGACAAACGAGAGCCTAACAAACCTGGCAAACTCAGACTGATGTACGAGGCCAACCCCATGAGCTGGTTGGTCGAGCAAGCTGGTGGCGCCTCCAGCAACGGACAACAGGCCATTTTGGACATTCAGCCCAAAGGCTTGCATGAGCGAGTCAGCGTTATTTTGGGCTCTAAGAGTGAAGTTGACAGAGTTACACAATATCACTTGAATACCCATCATTCTTAAAGAAACGTTTTATTTGTATAATTTTGGTAAGCCGCTGTAGCTCAGTTGGTAGAGCAATTCATTCGTAATGAAAAGGTCAGCAGTTCGATTCCGCTCAGCGGCACCATGTGGCATCTTGTCAAACCCCAAATTGACCCTGTTTAATAGACAGATTAAGTTGAGTTCATAGATCTCAAGATTTGTTGAGTGGATTTGTTTGGCAACCACCCCAACACCTGCACAGCCCCAAAATTTAAAGCGACCGATGTGCAAGCTTTGGGAATGTTCGCTTGAAAGCTCAAAAGAATTTTTTTACTGTTTTATAATTGCTTACCCAAATATTGGAATTTGATTGTTTTGATTTGAGCATTTCGATACCGCAATGTTGAATTGAATTAATTGACCGGTGTTGATTGACCCAAAAAAATTGCATTGCATGTTTAAACTTCCGTTTCGTCTGGCCATTTTTATTCTCGCCAGTTTATTGACCCATGAAGCATTCTCATACTCCAAAGAGGATTTCATTGTTAAATTAGAAAATGGTGAGGTCTGTGGCCATCACACTGTTGAGTACATTCGTGCAGATCGAATTCAAGTGCATTATCAATGCGTTGAAAATGGTCGAGGCGAAAATCTTTTTGAGCAAATCAAGCTTTCCCCCTCAGGGCATTTAATACACTACCAGGTGACTGGTGAATCAGAGATGGGGGCGACAATTCATGAAGAGTTTGAATTGCGCAATGGTATTGCTCGGTGGATCTCTACCTCTGAGGAGGGAAGTCAAAAGGTGGGCGATGGTTCACTTTATCTGCCGATGAATTACACGTTTGCCTTAAACTCCTTGATGATTTCAGAGCTCAATCGATCCAACATTAAAAAAGTTAAATTAATCCCTACTGGATATTTGACTCAAGATGTTTTACTCAAAAAAACCATTAAAAATGGCAGCAACTCGACAAAAGTTCAATTGTTGATGCTCAATGGCATTGGATTAAAGCCCGATTTCATTTGGGCTACGACCGGAAAAAATCCGAAATTTTTCGCCTACATCAGTTCTGGTTACTCTATTTTTTTAAACGAGTGGGAGTCTTCAATCAAGAGCCTTCAAATAGAACAAAATTCCTTGACTGCGCGCATCCTCGAGAAACGGGCCAAAAATATTCAGCATCCAATTGAAGGCTTGTTGATGATTAAGAATATTTCCATTTTTGACAGCCTCAATGGCGAGGTCAGCTCACCAAAAAATGTTTACGTGCTTAATGGAAAAATTTACAAAATAACAAATACCACTGAAAATTTGTTGAGCCCTAGTAAAATCATAGACGGAAGTGATCAGACACTATTTCCTGGTTTATTTGATATGCATGCACACGTCAATGACTGGTCAGGCGCCTACAACTTGGCCAACGGTGTCACCACAGTGCGTGATATGGGGAATCAAAACAAGATACTCCAACAAATGCTCGTGCAAATTAAAGACGGCAAATTATTATCTCCCAACATCATCCCAGCAGGCCTGATTGAAGGCAAAAGTGAATACTCCAACTCTGATGGCATCTTGATCACCACGCTTGAAGAAGCCAAAAAAGCGGTCGATTCTTATTTTGACTCTGGCTACAGGCATATAAAACTCTACAGCAGTTTTCCTAAAGAATACGTCAAACCCACTGCTGATTACGCCCACAGCAAGGGAATGAGGGTGGGAGGACATGTGCCCGCTTTTATGTCATCCAAAGAGGCCATTGAAAATGGTTACGATGAAATTAATCATATGAATCAACTATTGTTGTATTTGGTTTCAACACCAGAAACAGACACCCGAACGGTTGACCGGTTTTATCTTCCTGCAGAAAAATTTCATGCTTTGGATTTTGAAACTGAGGAGATCACCAATCTCATCGACTTATTGAAAAAGCGACACGTCACCATCGATCCAACTCTGGCGGGATTTGATTTTTTAAAACAGCGCGATGGTGAAATTGCCGAGCCTTTCTTGTCCATCAATACTCATATGCCAATCGATATTCAAAGAAGTTTTAGAGTTGGCGCCATGAAAATAACTGACGACGAGACCTCTGATCGTTATAAGAAATCATATCAAAAAATGGTTGAATTTACGGGACGCCTTTACAATGAAGGCATCTCTATTGTGGCTGGTACAGACACTTTTGCAGGCTTTGGTTTGCACAGCGAGCTTGCCCTTTATGTAAAGGCAGGATTGACACCGTCCCAAGCAATACAGATCGCAACCTATCATGCCGCAAAAATTACCGGGACTTTGAACGACAAGGGAAGCATAGAAGAGGGGAAGTTGGCTGACCTCATCATGGTCCAAGGCCACCCGACTCAGTCCATTGAAGATTTGAGAAAGATCACCCTGGTGTTGACCAGAGGCAACGTCATTGTTCCTAACGAAATTTATTCAATGATTCATGTAAAACCGTTTGTGGCAGATGCACCAAAGTCACTTCACTAAAAAGACACTGATGCGTTCAAAAGGTCAGCATCAATTGGTAGTCATTCACTTTGACATCCTCCCGACCTTGAAGAGACCGGAATTCCTACGGTGCTAGGCATGAGAAACCTCATGCGCAGTCACTTCAGTGGGTTCTTGCTTCACTGAGGCTGGTTTCGCCGTGGTCTTACGACCCCGGCCAGAGCCTTCCTCTGCACAGGCCAACAAGCGCTGCCCGCGCTCTAACATATTGACTGCGCCCACCACATCGGCATTGTCTGCGTGGCCACAAGCG
>TBL_comb47_HYPODRAFT_10002066_pt1 | contig 25158 bp, 17 predicted proteins | sample TroBogypolimnion_40_FD_10682 | JGI IMG/M metagenome (IMG submission 10682)
CAAGCTCATGTTGAGTTGATTCATCGCGTTCTTGTGCCGTTTCCACGGCGCTCAACGCAATGTGTTCCTCAAAATGGCTGGTTTTCATTCGCTCTCTGCTGGCTGGTTTTGACCGCTCGCTGACAGTGCCCACATAACGTTTAACGTCACGCAGGTGATAAATTCCCACGCCGCGTTTGGTGAGGTGCTGGAGGTATTCGGCATACACGCTTTCAATCGTAGCGCCATGCCGGACGCGCTGCCCGTGGCTGTTGAAAAAATCCACCGCTTCCTCCAGCGTGCCGGTTTTGAGCCGCTGTTGAAGCTCGCCATATTTCCGGCACACTTCATCCACCTCCAGACCAAGAGATTCGCTTTTCACCTGAGCCAGGGTGTAGATGCGGCGATCCTTTTCGGTGAAGTAGAGGGCGCGTGAACCATCACGATGCAGGCGTCCGGCAATTTCTTTGGCCAGCGCCTTCGCTTTTTCCAGCGTGTTGCGGCGCTGAAAAATCCGCCGGTTGCCTTCGTAATGCACGACCTGAAACGACTCGTAGGTTTTGGAATCTGGAACGCTCTCCGGCTGACTTGAATCAGCCGCTGCCGGCTTGGCTTCTGGCCTGACGGTAACGGGCGAAGCGTAAATGGAAATCGTCACCGATCCGACCGTAACGGTCGCAACCGGTTTTCGCTCGCAAGATGAAACACCAATCTCCATGGCTAGTTATATTGGGATTGGGTGTTGCTGCAACGAACCCGGGTGATTTTGTTGAGAAAATAATTTCCAAACCCGCGCGAACGGGCAGGAAAAAGCACGACCGAGAAAGGTCGCCGACCCAGAGGAAAATCAGCCGGCGGAAGGCGCCGGGCTGTGGCAAAACTGTTGCAAAAACCGGCTAACCTTACAAACCCCTTGAAAACATTGGAGCGGGCGAAGGGAATCGAATCCTCATTTTGATTTTCGCTAATGACGGAAGCTGGCGGACACCAGACACTTACACGCGACAATGTTTTTAGCCGATTTCGTTCAATCGGCTGTTGTCCGCCACATTCCGACGCGTTTTCTGTCACTAAACGTCACTAAAAATTCCTGCAACTTATTGCCAATCGGTTGCCAGTGATTGTGCCAATTTATCTACCGGAAGGGTAGACAAACTTTGACCCACGTGTCAAAGCGTGCCCCACGGTGGCCACACCAGAGGACGAGGCGCGGGTCGCGGAAGCGGTGCGCAAGCTGGTTCGGGGAGGTTGATGCGATGGGCGCCTGCCGGCAAAAAAGGCCACTCGCTAAGAAGTGGCCTTGGCGATGACGATGTCCGTCTGATTACTTCTTTTTGGCGGCTTGGGCGGCCCGAACCTTGGCCCAACGCGCTTTGGCAGCGGCATTAATCCGGGTCATTCCTTCTGGACTGATCTTGCCTTTCTTGGTCGCCGGTTTGGCGGCCACGACCGCTTTGACCAAGGCTTTGGCGGCGGGTTTGGCTTTGGCAGCTTTGAGCTTGGCCCAGCGCAGTTTCTGGGCGGCGGCAATCCGGGCCTTGCCGGCGGCACTCATCCCGCCCTTTTTCACCTTCACCGGTTTGGCCGACAGGATTTGAGCAGGTGTGGCGCTGCCGCCGAATAAGGCAGCGAGTTTTTTATTCAGGTCGGCAATCCGTTCTTTGTGATCGGCGGATTGTCTGAGTTGGGCTGGAGTCAGGTCAATCAGGCTCATAAATCGAGAAGTGGTTTTATTTGGTGCCGAGGATGGCGTCCTTGGCAGCTTTGGCGACGCGGAATTTCACGACGCGCTTGGCTTTGATCTTGATGGCTTCGCCGGTGGCCGGGTTGCGGCCCATGCGCGCGGCGCGGTTGACGAGAACCAGCTTTCATAGGGTGAAGTTAATGACATCCATTGGGATTTATCCCCGAAGCATTGGCATTACCAACCATTCAGGAAAGCAATCCTAGATTTTTCTCAATCAGCTGGTAGCGCTGATCCACGCAGAGCTTCGATCGCATCGCATCCGGCGGGGTGTTCATGCAATAATCCAAAAGTTTGTCCACCGTCGTCGTCGCCACATGTGTGCGCGTGTCCGACGAACCGTAATAAATGAACACGTCGCCGTTCTTGCGTGCGATCCAGCCGTTGGCAAACACCACATTCGACACGTCGCCCACGCGCTCGTCGTTTTCTGGTCCCATGAAATGACCGCCCGGCGCGGCGATCTGCTTGGACGGATCCTTCAAGTCGCACAGGAACAGATAAAGCACATAGCGCATACCCGCCGCTGTATTGCGAACGCCGTGCGCGAGGTGCAGCCAGCCTTTCGCGGTCTTGATCGGAGCCGGGCCGAGACCGTTCTTGCCTTCCTTGATCGTGTGATAAAAACGCGGGTCAATGATGCTTTCTTTGGTGACGACGGCTTTCGTGATGTCGTCCACCAATCCCAAGCCGATGCCGTCGCCGGAACCGGTTGCGGCAAAATCGCTCATCGGGCGCGTGTAAAAGACGTATTTGCCGTTCACCAATTCCGGGTGCAATACACAGTTTCGCTGGTGCAAGGCGGGGGTTTTGAGGTCAGCCAGGCGCTCCCATTTCACCAGATCCTTGGTGCGGGCGATGCCGCAGCGGGCGATGGCAGCAGATAAGTCTCCCAGCTTGGAGTCATCATGGCGCTCGGCGCAGAATAGGCCGTAAATCCAGCCGTCCTCGTGTTTTACCAGGCGCATGTCATAGAGATTGGTTTCCCTGTCTTCGAGTTCGGGCATCCGCACCGGGTAATCCCAGAAATGGAAGTTATCCACGCCGTTCTTGCTCTCGGCCACGGCGAAGAACGACTTGCGGTCCCAGCCCTCGACGCGCGCCATGAGAATATTGTTACCGTTCCACTCCATCGCGCCGACGTTGAAAACGCAGTTGATGCCGAGCCGCGTCATCAGGTGCGGGTTGGTGGCGTGGTTGAAATCGTAACGCCACGACAGCGGCGTGTGTTCGCTGGTCAGTACCGGATGTTCGTATCGGTCGAAGATCCCGTTACCGGATTTATGCGGCCGGTTATTGCGCTGGATGAGCTGCGCGTGCTCGCGTTGAATGGATTTCAATTTCTTGGTGAAGACGGTCTTGTTCATAAAAGGTTTTTAATGATTAGTTGAAAATGAAACCAGTGTTTAAAAATCTTTGTCAGCCGTTGGAGGTTGATTTTGTCGCGGTCGAAATCATTTGCAACCGGCGGAGTGTTTCCAAACACGCGCGGGTGGCGTGATACGGGCCTTTCCATTCGCTCACCTTTGGCAGTTTGGAATCAGGCCGGCCATCCGGGTTGATACGCCAAAACCATTCACCGTGGATGTGGTCAACCAAGTTATGCCCGATGTAATTCCAGATCCGCCAGGCGGCGGTAAAATACTTCTCTTGGCCTGAGATCTCAAAAGAATTGAGGAATCCCACCAACGCCTCCGCCTGCGGCCAGCATTCGCGGCCAAAATTGATGATTTTCCCGGCGCGGCCTTCGTAGCACAACCCGTCGTCTGTGCTAAAACCCTCGTTCGAGACCGCCGCGGCCATTTCCAAGGCAACAACCCGGATCTTTTCCAGCAGTTTGTCATCGTGCAAAACTTCCGCCGCCTCACATATCAGCCAGCTAGACTCTATGTCGTGGCCGAAAGTGTAGCTGTCCGAACGCACCTGCCAGTGCTCGTTGAAAAAATGGTGTAGGTGTTTCGTCTGCGCGTCGAGTATGTGCGTTAGAAACAGGTCGAGCAACTCGCGCAGCCTTGCCGCCACGCGCGGTTCAGGCCAGACGCGATACAGATTCGTGTAAGCCTCCAGAACGTGAAGATGGTTGTTCATGGATTTCTTCTCGTTCATGTCTTTATCAGTCAGTCGTGCTTCCGCGCCAGCCTCCGACCAGTCGCGGTTGCACACCTCAATATAGCCGCCGAATTTGCCGTCATGCGCATGGCGCTCGATTAATTCAAACAGTATTTTCGCCCGCTCCAGCGCTGCCGGACCGCCGAAGGCCCGATAAAATTCCGTCAGCGCATAGATGTAAAATGCTTGTCCATAAATCTTCTTCGATTCGTCCACGACCTTGCCCTTTTCATTCAGTCGCCAGTACGCGCCGCCGTATTGCGCGTCCCAAAACTGATTCATGACAACATCATATGCGCGGTATGCCATTTCGGCATAGACGGGATCGGGACGAACTTGATGGACAGCGGAAAACGCCCATAAAATCCGGCAGTTCACAATCAGGCCTTTTGGCTGCGAACGGTCGGGTTTCAAATCATTCGTAAGCCAAGCTATCCAGCCGCCGTTCTCGCGGTCGAGCGCCGGGCCACACCAGAACGGCAGATAAAAACCGAAAAGGTGTTCACTCACCTGCGTGGCGAATTTATCCCGTTCGATTTGCGAAATCATTTGGTCAATGCCTGGTGCGAAATTTCCACCCGGCCAATTTGCGTCTCGCCCATAAGTTCGATTTTCAAAAACATTCCGCCGCGAATCTTCTCCGCGTGGAACAAGACCGGCTGCCAGTAGCCGTATTCGCCCGCGCCGTGGAATTGACTTTCCTTGAGCGCGGTAATCTCCTGAAAAACTTTCCCGTCGGCGGAAACCGAAAATTTTGGATCGCTTTGGGATTTGGAAAACAGCGCAAACACCCGGAAACCGTTGATCGCTGACGGCAATTGATAAATCAGCGCGTCACCAGCAGCCCCAGCCGCGCGATGCGCGTCCTCCTGGGCGGAGCGGCAGTCACGGTCGGCGATTTTCCAGCCTCCGGCATTACTTTTCATTTTTGAAAAATCCGCCAGCTCGTCCACCAGTGTTGCCGATTTCACGCTCACCGGTCCCACAATGTTGGATGGCTCGGAAAGGCCGGCGGCATTTTTTGCGCGAACCCGGTAAAACCATTTTCCAGTCGGAACATTCTCATCGGCATACTGAGGGCGGTATTGCGTGAACGCCTCGTCCACATTGGTCGCAATGATTTGCCACTCGCCGGATTCGTTTGCCGCGCGCTCGACTTGATAGCCACTCGCACCGACCGTGCCTTGCCAGGAAATGGCGCCGGCGTCCGCAATGGGCAGCAGTTTGGGTGCGGGGGGAGCGGCGATTGGTGGCACTGCCAGCCCGCGGATGACGAACGCTTTCTCACGGGCGGCGTTCAGCAATTGGGCTTCATCGTATGGTTCTCCCAGCGGTGACGGCGGCCAGTGAAAGGCCTTGTAGAGATTGCCGCCAAACGGTTCGCTGTGCCAGTAGAAGCCGCCGTCGCGGTTGCGGAAGCGCAGGCTCCAGAGCAGGCCGCCGCTCGCGGTGCTGGCGTCAATCGCATTCATGGCCTCGATCATTTGCGCCGTGGGCACGAAGCCGAACTCGCCGATGACATACGGTTTTTTGCCGCGCGCCTTTTCCGCGTTCGCGCGAATCAGGGCGGCGAAGGAAAGTTTGTTTCCGGGATAATGATGCGTCGTCACGATGTCCACGTCGGGGATTTCCAGCGAGGCGTCACGCAAAAAGGCGGTGTTGAAGCCGTCCATCACCAGATGATTCAAGTCGAGGGACTTGATGTAATGCGCAACTTCGCGCGTCCACGTCGCCGGTGAATCCAGTTCGTTGCCAGTTTCCCAGCACAGAATCGCCTTGTCGTCGCTGTAGCGGACGCCGGTGACGGTGTTGGTGCGCATCAAGATGAAACGGATTGTCTGCTCGAAATCCGCTATGAGATGCGGATCGGTCCAAAAATCACCCTTGGTCTTGCCGCGCCAGCGGGTGTATTCGGCGCGGCCGCCCATCCACGGCCAGTTGTCCACCAACGGCAGAATCAAGCGGACGCCGGTGCGGTTGGCGGCCGCGAGCACCTCGTCCAGCGTTCGGAATGCGGCTTCATCAAACTTGCCCGGCGCGAGGACATGGCGCGGAATTTCCGGCGAGTCGTTCGTGCGTTTGACCGTGATGACGTAAGTCCGCGCGACGGTGCCGCCGAGTTGCCGGATGGTTTCCAGCGCGTCGTTGATTTCAAACGCATCCGGCAACCGCCACGGATTTCCGTCGTTGAAGGAAACATTGTCTTCGATTTCCAGGAGGTTCGGGATGTTGAATGAAATGAAACGAAACTCTTTTGCGCCGTCGAACAATTTGCCCTCGCGCGCGGTAACGAAATTGGAAAGCGCGGTATCGGCCGCGTTTGCCGCTGCGAAACCCGCGGCAAATAGGACAGCAAAGAGTCGTGATTTCATCGTCGGAAGATTGAATTTCAGGCGGCGGTTTGTCCGGACTTTCCACTCGCGGCGCGGCGCGCGGCGAGATCGTTTTCGATATTGTTCAGGAAGGTCTGTTTCAACGGATAGACCAGCATGAACAGACCTGAAATTAGCGCGCCAATGGCAGGATAAACACTCACCATCATGCGTATGCCGTTTTGGGTGCCGGCGTTTTGAGCGACGTTGGCTTGGAACCCATAAAAGGCTAGCAGCCAGCCGGCGAAGGCGCCGCCCAGTGTCCAGCCGAATTTTTGTGACATCGAGGAGGCGGAGAAAACGAGGCCGGTGGCACGGCGGCCTGATTTCCATTCGGAATAGTCCGCCGAGTCGGCATACATTGACCACAACAGCGGGAACACAAAGCCCGCGCTGGCGCTAATGAAAAATTGCAGCACGAGCACCAGTTTCACAGACTCAGGTTGCACGGCGTAAACCCCAAGGCTGAATACGGTGGCGGATAGCATCGCCATGAAAAAAGTATTTTTCTTGCCAATCCGGTCGGAAACCGGTTTGGCTACGATGACGCCAATGATGTTTGCCGCCTGGCCGATCACAAAATACAAACTGCTCCAGCTGATGGTGAGCTTTAGCGATGGCAAGGAAAATGCGTCCTGCGTGCGCAAATAATATTTGAAGTAATAAATCGCGGCACCGTCCCGGATGGAATTGAAGAAAATCGTCGCAATGCCTGCACCCAAAAGAACGAACCACGGTTTGTTCTTCAACAGATCCTTCAAATCGCCTTTCAGGGAGGTTTTCTCCGTCACCGGCTTAATGCGTTCGCGCGTCCATGAAAAGGTGAGCCAGAACAGAATCGTTGCCATAATCGCGAACACAGCAGCAGCCCATTGCCAGCCGCGCTGCAAATTCGGGGAGCCTCCGCCCAGCCGGCTGAAATATCCGGCCAGCGGCTCGGCGGCTGCCAGCACCACCAGGCTTCCAGCAAAGGCAAAGATGAACCGGAACGTGGCCAGCGTGGTGCGCTCCTTGCCATCCGCCGTCATCACTCCCAGCAGCGAGGCATACGGCACGTTAATCAGCGAGTAAATCATCATCATTAGTGAGTAGATGACGTAGGCGTAGATCATTCTCCCCCCCGGACTCAAGGCCGGCGTGGTGAAAGTCAGCACGCCGATCACCCCGAAGGGAACCGCCATCCAGAGCAGATAAGGACGGAACTTGCCCCAACGGGTTTCGGTGCGATCGCCGAGCACCCCCACAAAAGGATCAAATGCGGCGTCCCAGATGCGAGTGACCAGAAACATCGTTCCCACCGCCGCCGCCGAAATGCCGAAGATGTCCGTGTAAAAGAACATCAGATACATCGAGAACAGTTTCCAAAACATGGACGAGGCGGCGTCGCCGAATCCATAGCCGATTTTTTCGCGAAGATGGAGTTTCAAGTTTTTATTAAGTATTAAACAATGAGGCTTCGCACAGTATTTCAATCTAACCTGGCGTGCTCATTGGCTTGGTTGACATCAGAAAGTGGAATTTTAAGCCCTCTGTTATCAGGGTTTGATCTGAATTGCACCCTTCGATTAGCCTATGTTAACGGCGTTGTTTTGATTTATAATTGAGCCATGTTCGACCAACGGAAGCCAACTAGGGCGAGCTAATGCGGTAGAAACGCGCTGAATAATTTGTCGCCGCCTGATCAATATATATGGAGGCATTCGTTCCAAAGATGCCATTGGTCAGCGTTAACCAACCGGTTTTCGGCACGGTCAAGTCACCCGTGGCAAGCACATTGTAGGTCTGATCCAGCTGCCCCGTAAATGTCAACTGCAGAACGCCGTTAGCCCATTGACCGTTCAGAATCATCGGCTCCATGAGCGCTAGCACGGTCACCGTAGTGCTACAAGTGTTCGTATTGCCATTACCATCGTCTGCGGCAATGATGACCGTATTGGTTCCAATCGCCAATGACGCACCTGCAAGCGGTGACTGGCAGATAGTCACGTTTCCACTGCAGGCGTCTATCGCGCTGACGGAGCTAGTCATATTCGGCACCGTCACCATGCCATTAGTGCCGGCGATGAGGGTCATGGGGGAGGCGCATTGTGTAATCGTGGGCGGGGTGGTGTCCACCACGTTCACTATGCGCGTGTTGGTTGTGCTGTTGCCCGCCGCATCCGTTGCAACGTATTCAAGCGTATAGTTTCCCGGCACGTCCACATTCACCATGCCGTTGGTCACCAAGTTCGTCATTGTGCAATTGTCCATCGCCATTGAGCCCGGATCACTAAAGCTCCCGTGGCATTCAATGGTTAATGGATTGTCGCCCAGCACAGTCACCATAGGCGGCGTTGTATCTTGCACCACCACCGTGTTGGTTGAGTAAGCTGTATTACCGTTTCCGTCGTTCACAGCCAGCACAACTTGGTTGGTGCCCAACGCCAGCACGGCATTATTCGTTGGTGTTTGTGTGATTAACAAAATGCCACTGTACGCATCGACGGCCAGAATATAATTGGTGCCCGTCACGTCCGGCATCAGCGCTGCACAGTTGGTGTCTGCGCTCAGCACCAGATTTGTAAAGCTCCAACTGATCCGCGGCGGGGTCGTGTCCACCACGTTCACGGTGCGGGTGGCGGAATTGGTGTTACCATTGCCATCGTCAGCAGTGTAGGTCAGCGTGTAACTGCCCGGATTACTTGCGTTCACGCTGCCGCTACCTTGGACGACCACACTGCCGGCACACGCATCATACGCCGTGGCACCCGGATCCGTAAAGCCGCTATGGCATTCCACCGTCAGCGGGTTTGCCCCGTTTAAAGTGATCGCCGGCGGGGTCGTGTCCACCACGTTCACGGTGCGGGTGGCGGAATTGGTGTTACCATTGCCATCGTCAGCAGTGTAGGTCAGCGTGTAACTGCCCGGATTACTTACGTTCACGCTGCCGTTAACTTGGACGACCACACTGCCGGCACACGCATCATACGCGGTGGCGCCCGGATCCGTGAAATTGCCGTGGCATTCCACCGTTATGGGACTAAAGCCATTAAGTGTGATAATAGGTGCCGTGGCATCCGAGACAGACAGTGAAGAATTTGAACTCACCGATCCAAACCCGTTTGTGACTGTGACCGAAACGGTGATCGGGCTGGGAAAATGAACATTGTTCAAACTAAAGCTTGAAGATGTTGCACCGCCGACCGGCGTGCTGTTTGTGCTCCACTGATAGGATAACGGCGCGGCGCCAGTTGCGGCAACCGTGAAGCTGATATTGCTAGAACATTCCACGGACGGATTCAGAGGTGTTAGGGAAGTGATCACCGGCGTGGCCAGTGAGATAATGGCTGCCAGATCATCACTGTAATTGGGCAGCGACAAGGTAAGCTGGCTGCCGGAAGTGGTTGCAAAATTTGTAACAAGGGGCGTAGCTGTCATCGGGTCATACCAGATTGCGGAATATACGCCGGTCGGAAAATTATTAAGCGTTAGCGTTGTTCCAGTTAGCACGGTTAGGGACGCGGGCGCGGTCTTGGCACCAGTTGGCCATGTGGCACCGCTTGCGGTTAAATAAATCAAAGAATTGATGGGGCCCCTCATGCCAATAGCATAACTGCTTGCAAATGAGAGGGGCGTCCACTGGCCGGCTCCCCATCCGGTATTGTTCAGTATCTTTCCCAGCGAGCCATACACCTGGTAATTTGTAGAACTAAAGCTGTCCCACCACCAGCACATGGCTGTTCCGGCGGAGCCTCCCAGCGCCCCGCCCCAGACACCCTGCCGAAATCCGCGCGAGTAGGGATCACCCGGGTTACCGCTTTTCAGACCGTTGTAACTTATGCCATATTCGCCAATCAACATTAATTTACCATAAGTGGCGAGGAACGAGGCTGAATCGCTTGCCGAATAGGTGGCCGGACCGGTTACGCCGTAGAAATGATCCTGGTTATAATCAAGCTGGGGTAGATTCAAGAAGTTCGTGAATACGTGTGACTGAGTAAGGCTGGTAGTTAGCAGATGGTGATTTGGATCGTGATTCTTCATCCAACCGGCCATGTTCGTGTGCCAGACTAGGCAATCATTGTAATTCACGGATTGAGAAGCGGCGGCACCGGTGATATTTGTGAATGTATTGTCAATCTCATTAAAAAATTCCCATGAGAGCAGATTCTGACTATAGCCATATCGTCCAATCAGGTAGCGCAGACGATATTGATAAAGCGCTTGTGCCGTGCTATTTGTGAAATACGCATTGGGTTGGATGCACGGGCCGCCATTGGCGCTGTTGTAAGGATTATACTGCCAATCATTATTCGCCTTCGAAGCGTTGGTAATCCAATACATGCCGTGGAAATCAAGACAGAGCTGCAAATATATGCCTTTTTGCTCGGCAAGTTGGAACACGTAGTCTAGTTGCCATGCAGGATTCATCGCATAATTGTTGAGCGTTCCGGGAGTGCACTCGATACCAAAATATCCTTGCGATGGAGGCCACATCCAGATCCGTGCATAGTTTTCAATGTTGCTGTTCATCAAGGAAAACCAGGAATCATAATCATACGTTGCCTTGGTTCCAGGCCAACACACACACGCCCCATTCAACGGAAGCGCCTGGCCGTCCCCGGTCTGGAAATACCGATTTCCGGACGCAATGCCAACATATCCAAAACGAGCGGGAGTAGAGTTTGATGCCACGTTAAAGTTGGTCGGAAATGTCCCGTAAGCCTGGCCGTTTGTCTGAATCGCTAAGGAAAGCGAGTAAGTGCCGGTTTCCACCGGAGTAAATCGGATCCTCCACTGCGGCGCACCATTGGCAGCGTCAACCTCGGTGGTGCCCGTGTTGCCAGCAAGCGAACGGTTATACCCCTGATACCAAAATGCCGGCACAACGGACGTCTTCCCTGAAGGTGCCGTGAAAGTCGCATCCAGGCTAATGATGTTGGGGTTGAACGGGTTGCTGGCGGTTGGCACATTAGTCACTTGAAATTCCAGCCGTTGCCAAACTTGAGCCGAGTTTAACTGAATAATTTGCGGCGGACCGGCCACCGGCACTGTGTTGTAACCACTGAAAATGAGATTATCCACCCAGAACGTCGTCGTGCCGGTCAATCGATAGCCGGTCCTGTTCTGTAGCATCTTGAACCCGATTCCCGAGATGTTGTAATTTGTATTGACCGGCAAGGTTACATGAATCCAGCTGTTCCCGTTGGTAACCGCTGTGAAGTAATTTCCGAGGGAGGTGCTGAGCCAGAGGTCGCTCGATGGAACGATGCCCACCTCCAGACCGCCGTAGCTGCCATGGCCATCGGTGGCGGTGTTATTGCTGAACATGATGTCAAAACTCATGGTATTAAAGTTGCTAAGATTAATCACCCCGCCACCAGCAAACCAGCGTATGACGGCGATCTGATCGTTGGTGGTCGTGGACAACCAAGGAATCACCCACTTGCTTGCCCCGGAACTGGGATTATTCGGTCCCAGGGTGGTGGCCGCATTTGTGTTGCCGTCCCAGGTGATGGCAGGCACAACTGTGCCCCACTGCAGATTGGTATATGAAGTGGTCGTGTCGGTATCAAACTGGTCAACCACGTAATTGGTCGCCACAAATTGTCCTTTGGCGGTTTGAGTGGCAAGAAAGCCAATCGCCGTCATAACCACAAACAGTACTAACTGGAGATTTCGTAAACGTTTTTTCATGTTTGGCTTTATGTTGTTTCTATCTAATCTAAAATAGCTGCTAATTCCTCGAAGCCTTTGCTGTCAAACCGACTCCTTCCGCTAAGTCGCTTTGCTGGATGTTCCAGTCCTTCAATGCTACCTCCGCACTGCCCCGATTTGGCAAACCTTCAACCCGAATCAGTCCACCGCTTGGCCCGGCTGGTTCATCAGCACCACCATCGTCCTGTTAGGCGCCGCCAGATAACAATAAAGATCACCACACTAGACCCAAACCCGCCCAACCGTCTTCTGCACGGTTGGGCGGGCATTTCCAACCCCTAACCGGCTTAAGGCGTGACCGTCCGATAGAACTTCAACACACGGTTGGTCGCGTCCGTGTCAATAAAGCTGGGCAAACCATAGGTGCCTGCCAGATTTGTCACCAGGGTGCTCCAAACCGCCAAGTCCGTGCTTGCCTGAATTCGATAATTGACACCGGCGTCACCGCCGGCGAATGTCAACTGGATGCTGCCATCTCCAAGCAAGGTTGGTTTATTGATTGCTACCGGCGTGGCTGCTGTAACAGTCAAAGTGCCGTTCACATAACTGATGTTATAATTGCCCAGTCCGCTGCCGTTGGCATTGCTTGGAACGATGTCGTAGGTGTTGACCGGTGCCGAATTCAAAGCCCCGGCACTGGTGATTGTCACATCCGAAACACTGTCGCTGCCAATCAAGCTGCTGGTTGTGAACTCTGTTCCTGCAAAACTAAGGCTCTGCCCATATACTTTACTCGCGCTATTTGCCGTCACGGTGAGGCTCGCTGGCGTCACATTCAGGTTCGCGCCAACATAGGTGAGTTGGTAATCGCTGCTCAACGACAACGTTCCTTGTCCAATGGCGTAGCTCGCTACCGCTTCACCCATTGCCCGCGTCAACCCGCCGTTAAAGCTGTCGCCACCGACCAGCGCCGGACTAACCTGATAGGTCAGCACCGGATCGGGCATGCCGTAAACCTTCGTCTGCGCATCTGCCGTCACCGTTACGTCCAATTGGTTTACCGTCAAGGTCCCGTCCACAAAACTTATGGCGTAATTGCCAGAGGTTAAACCGCCGGGTGTGATCACAAAGCTGCCTGCTGCGATCGCGCCTTGCGATGTTCCGCTGTAGCTCAATGTGCCGCCGAGAACCGAGGCATCTTCAGCGTTCACAAACCCGGCATAACTAACGCCGTTACCGCCGCTGTAAGCCTGACCGTCATACGTCTTGCTCCCGGCATTGGCCGTCACCGTCAGGTTGACCTGGGTCACATCCAAGCTGCCATTGACCAGCGTGAACGCATAGTTGGTCGCGCTCAAACTTCCAGTAGTCGCACCGATAGTATAAGTTCCCACCGGACTGTTGGTGTCCGCGCTCACGCTCAACACGGGCGCTCCGCTGATCACCGAGGCATCGTCGCCATTGACAAAGCCGCTGCAACTCGTCGTCAGGGTTGGATTGGCCGCCCCGTAACCGCGGCTCTGATTGTCTGCCGTCACCGTGATCGCCGCCACCGCGATGGTTAGCGTGCCATTGGTGAGGCTGAAGGTGTAGTTAGTGGAGGCCAGGCTGCCCACGAGGTTCGTGATGTCATACGTCCCCACCGGGCTGTTTGTATCCGCCACGGTGCTCAAATCCGGTGCGCCCACCACATCGCTGTTCGTCTGGCTTTCGGCGTTGACAAAGCCGCTGTAGCTGACCGTGAACACCGGGTTGGTCGCTCCGTAGATCCGGCTCTGGTTGTCCGCCGTCACGCCCAGGTTTGCCGGAGTCACCGTCAAACTGCCGGTGTTGTAAGTGATGTTGTAGTTCCCCAAGCCGTTGCCCACCGCCGCGCTGGCGTTGATGCTGTACGGTGAACCCGCCACCGGTGCCGTGTTCGTCTCGCCATCACTGGCCAGCGTCACGCTCGAAACACTGTCACTGCCGATCAGGCTGCTTGTGGTGAACTCCGTCCCCGCAAACACCAGGTTCTGCCCATAAACCTTACTGGCATTGTTCGCCGTGACCGTCAGACCTGCTTTATTGATATTGATGCTCACGCTGGCAGTTGCCGTGTTGTAATCAACCGTGTCCGTGGGCGTGAACGTCACGCTCAAAGTCTGGCTGTTACCGGCGTTCAGCACCGTGCCGCTGGCCGGGGTGTAGGCAAAGCTGCCCGCCACGCCGCAGCTCGCATTCAACTGCGTCCCGCTCAACGCCGTGCCATAATCGATGTCCGCCGGATTGCTCCACGATATCACCGGCGTCGCCTTCTGCACATTGATGATCACACTGGCGGTTGCCGGAGTATAATCAACCGTGTCCGTGGGCGTGAACGTCACGCTTAACGTCTGGCCGTTGCCGATGTTCAGCACGGTGCCGCTGGCCGGGGTGTAGGCGAAGGTGCCTGCCACGCCGCAGCTTGCGTTTAACTGCGTCGCGCCCAACGGCGTGCCATATGCAATGTCCGCCGGATTGCTCCACGATATCACCGGAGTAGTCTGGGTCACGCTGATGTAGCTCGATTGGATATTCGTGCTCGAACCCCATGAACCCGAGACGATCTCGGTAACAGTATAATTTCCGGGTGTGTAAACATGACTCACGGAGGTCGTCGTCACGTTGGTGGTGTAACCATCGCCGAAGTCCCAGTAGTAATTGGTGACGTTGCCGGAGGACGCGTCAGTGAAGGTCGCCGTCAGCGGACCACCACCGCTGGTCGGCGTGCCGCTGAAATTGGCCACGGGCGGAGCGTAAACTGCGACGTAATTGGTGGAATAGACATCCGAGACGGAATTATCCCAGTTGGTGACATAGGTATGCAACCGATAATAAGTGACGGGTGCGGTAATCGCTTGGGTGGATTGATACAATGGCATGTTCAACTGATACGGATAACCGGGCGTGGTGACTGACGTGTCAGGCAACGCGTGCCAAGTGGCGTGATCCGTGGAACTTTCCAACTGGGACTGCGGATAGGCATAGGCATACCATTGCAAAACGGCGTTTGTGCCGGTGGCGTCCAGCCTCGGCGCCGCCGTGAACAAGGGCACAAAATAGAAACCAACATCATCAAAACGGATTATTTGATTCGTAGGAAGGCTACCGCCGGCTATCGTAACCAGTCTTACGCTCCAAGTGCCGGCCGGGGCTGTTAACGCATTCGTATACTGCTGCCAACTGGTGGTGACATTTGCAATATTGGTATTTTGCGTGATTAGCGTTTGTCCTTCATTAAAAAATTCGATTCGCAAATTGCAGTTTGTGCTCGCCGCGTTGGTTCCCCTTATCCAGGCCGTCGCCACATAAGTCACATTTGACATCGCCCGCGAGCTGTGACTCCAAAAGGCATAACCAGTGGCTTTGGATCCCGTGTTAACCTGGATGCAATTATTGCCCGAATGGGAATCTTTATTAATCATAGCAACCGCAGCACCCGTGCCACTTGTCCCATTGCGCCAACCGTTTGGAATATTGGTTTCATAAATACCGAGCGACTCAAAGCCGCCATTGACCATCTGACCAATGACCGGATCGTTGTAGTCGAATGGAGTGGGAGTGGCAGGCGCCCAACCCAATGTCTTGGCCAGATGCTGGGCAACTATATTGGCCACGCCCGCCTGTTCATCCAGCACCATTTCCTGCGGTCCGTAAATCCAGGGAAACAACACATAAGAAACATTCGTATCCCCTTGAGCCTTCAAATAGGCCACAGTCGGACCGTCAAGCGGTGCGGTCTCGGAAGTTGACCAGCCATAATCATCAATAAGGCAAATATGCGTTTTGGCCATCGGATAAACCGACCGCAACTGGTTTTGAATAAAGTTTATCCAGCCATTAGTAACTGTATTAGGAGTGCCGCCGTTTAGAATATCGTTGGCCCCCAGCATTATGAACACGACGTCGGGATACCAATTGGTTTGGTAGTTAGGCAGCCCATTATTGGAGAAATTCCAGACACTAGTGCTGTAACGGGTGTCGGCAACCAGATTGGTCACGGGTTGTGTTCGATTATACAACTGTTGCATGTTCAAGGCGGGTGCATAGCTATTGGAAATGCCGACACCGCTGAACCCCATGCAGTAGTATTGAGCATTAAACATTCGCGAAAGAAATCCGCAATAGCTGTAGTAGTTGTCGTTGTTGGCGGAATTTCCGGTATTGGCAATGCTATCTACGGAATTGCCGGACAGACCTGAATCACCATAAAACTCAAACCGCAAGGACGGCTGGGCCGGCGGATTGGTGAGATAGGCTCCGGTATCCAATGTAAAGCCCTTAAATCCGATCGCTCCGTCATTGCCTTCACTCTTCTTTACAATCTGAATCGTATGCGTGGTGTTGGCAAGATTGGTCCCCAGGATCAGTGTAAAATCTTTTTTTTACAGTCACCATGGGAAATGAGTTGGACGGCGCGGCGGCAGCACCATCAATCAAAGCGTAAACAAAGCCATACTTTTGATTCGTAAACGTTGCCGAGATGGAGGTGCCGGTGAAGCTGGCGATGATCGTGTTACCCGGCCATCCCAGCATTGGCAGATTGGTGTTGCTCATGTCCATCCGCCCCATATACAGAATGTTCGTGTTGCTGGGTAAGATGGATGTCCCGGCTCGTGCCATGCCGGCGGAAATCAAAACCAACATCGCACACAAAACTTGCGTTATTTTTGAACTAATTGATTTGAACTCGTTTGTTTTCATTTGGGTATGTTCTGGTTTTTTTGGTTTCTTATTTAAAAAAAATAATCAATTTTTTATAGTTCGTATACAGTCGTTTTGCGCAAAACCGGGCCAAATTGCGCAAAGTACGCCGATCTTTCAGCTCTGGGCAAACAGATGCAGATTTTTTTCTGCGGTCAAACGTCAGACGCAGGGAGTTTCTTAGCGATCGTCCGAGATCTAATCCGGCTGGTTTGCTGAACACCAGTTCTTGTTTAACCCATAATTTCCTAAATAGACTTCACAAGTATGACTGCGGCGCTGGGTCTGACCGCTCGGGGTGAAAATCTGTTGAGTGATGGGCGGACGGGTAAGAACACGCAACACACGATGGTGGCGCAGATGCGGCAGTTTATCTTCAGTCGGCTGGCAAGTTACAAAGACATCAATGGCGAACTGTTTCCTCGTGTCGGATTTATAGCAACTATCTAGCCCGACCCGCCACGCGGATGGTGCGGCTCTACAATCAGCGGGGCTCGGCGGAGCAGTGGATCAAGGAAGGCAAGAATGTGGTTAAATCGACCCACCTTTCCTGCCATGACTTTGTGCATAATCAAGTGCGACTGCAACTGTTCGTGCTGGCTTACAATCCGGGCAACTTTCTGCGTCAGCCGGTCCTGCCCCAAGGGGTGCGTCACAGGACATTGACAACGTTGCGGGAGAAGCTGATCAAGATTGGGGCGAAAGTTGTGCACCATTCCCGGAAGATCGTCTTTCAGATGGCGGAAGTGGCAGGGCCGAGAGAGTTGTTCTAGACGATTTTGGAACGGATTGAACGGCTTAGATCACCAGCAGCAACCGGGTGACGAAAAGTGAAAGGACTCGCATGAAAACCACGGCAACAACGGAGGCGGTGTCTTCACCTCCGGGAGAAAAGGAGCATTTGAATACAAAATGGCGGCAAACCACCTCCTGCGCCGGACAAAAACCAAGGGCGGACTTGGAAAATGTCTTACAAATCAGGAGAGCAGGCAGCAAATCACGAAAACCACCACCGCCATTCGTGGGCAATAAACCAAATGGAAAATCCCAGTTAAACCGCACCCACTTCCTATTCATAACCAAAAGCTTTCACAAAAGGTTCCAGTTTGGCCAGGTATGGCTCCAAATGTTTCTGATAATTGCGCCAGCGGCCACGGGCGCGTTTATACACAGGCTGGGTCACATCTGCATAGGTGGGCGAACGGACCACTTTGTTACGGGCATGTTCATCAAATCCCAGCACGCGCGCATCCCAGGTGACGCCCAGAAAATCCAAAGTCTGGCGGGCCACGGATTCGAGATCTTCCACCATGTCCTCGTAGCGGACTGCCAAACAAGGATTGGGCATACGCGACGCAACGGTTTGCCAGAGCCCCATGACGGTGGCGTATTCAGACACCCCGCCCTCCAGGCTGTAAAACGCCGTGGCAACCTGGTTTTGTGGCAAGTATCGCATAAAACAGCTGAGCACCACATCTCGCGGGTCGCGCAAGGCGATTAAAAACTTGATTTCCGGGAAAAAACGGATCAAGGCCGGCGCCAAAAAGGTCAGCGAAGGGTTTTTATCGACCAGCAGGCGGCCGGCGATGGGTTGATTGAGCACTATTTCCATGGATCGAAAATACTTGGCTCCCAATTGAATCACCTGGCTCGGAGTGGCGGCCGCCAGTGTGCTAAATGTGCCGTCCAGGCTTCCGGAGTCCTGGCCGCTGCGCAATAACGGCGTGAGGGCTTCATCCAAGAATGTGTCAGTTTCCTCCGCCGAGATGATATCCGGGTGTGAATCCAGAACCTGCTCCAAGAGTGTTGTTCCCGAACGCGGATGGCCGCCCAAGAGGGCCAACCGGTGAGGCGACGTTTCCGGTAAGCACTCATCAACCCAGCGCTTCAAGACCTCCGCCGTGGCCAGCCTTACGGTCGAAGACATCCGTGATCGCATGATATTCAATGCAGCCTGAAGTTCGCCGGCATAGGGACGCAGCAACCATTTGGCTTTATGAAAGGCTGCCATCGCTTCGTCATATCGACCCAAACGGTCCAACACGTCCCCCAGTTCATACCAGGCTCGCACCCGGGTGTCGGGGGCGGCATTGGCCGGGAAAAATTGAAGGATTTTCTCCGCATTTTCCAAATTTCCAGCCTGCCGTTCCAACCGGGCCTTGACTAACAGGGCTGCCGGACACTCCGGAGTCAGGTGCAGTGCCCGGTCAATCAAACTACGGGCATCTTCGATTCTTCTATGGCGCTCATATAATTCAGCCAATTGGGCGAACATGTCGGCGGTGGCATCTTTTTGTCCGATTGCCCGTTGCCAATATCGCTGCGCCAATTCAGAAGTGTAAAAATGCTGACATTGCCGGCCGATCGCCGCCAAAGTTTCGGTTGGACGGGGGGAAAATTTTAGTGCTTGTTCAAAACATTTCTCTGCCGCGGCATAGTCCATATGCAGCCCGTACGCTCCTCCCAAAGCCACCCGGAGGAAGGTATTGCCAGGCTCCAAACGGTTCGCTCTTTCCAGAAGATCAATGCCTAGCTGAAAATCCTTCGAGTCCGTGGCCACCTTGAACTGCTCTAGGATGCGCCTTACAGAGCTATTTCGGGTTGTGGCATTACGCTTCATGAATGATTGATTAATGTATTTACACTATTTTTGTATCGACAAGAACTATTTAATCAAAATAAAAACCCCGCCGCCGGATCAACTTGAATCCGGCGGCGGGATGCGCTTATGTGATCACAATGCTTGATATCTACCCATTCAGGATCGGATCCTTAAATCCGGGATTATTGTAAACGGAAGAACGTGGAACCGGGGGCGCTATTCGTGAACATGTAAGAGATGGCCGGCACGCCGTTGGTCGCCGGCACCCACGGACCGTTTACATTGGTTGCAGTTTGAAGAGTATACAGACCACCAGCCTGCGGATAGGACACAAACATTTCTTGCCCGCCAACCGTGGCGATGGTAATCGCCGGCGGAGTCGGCGGCGGGGGAACGGCCACCAGCGACGCATCATCAAGGAGAATACCCTGGTCATCTTTATTGATGACAATCGCAGCGGTTACATAGGCGGCAGATGGCGGGACGGAGTTGGTGAAAGAGGCGCTGCAGAGATGGTAATTGGCATTCCTGTAAATATCGAATGATTGAGAAGAACTTGCCAGGAGAGCGGTTGACGCATCATGATATTCCACCTTTAACACGAGAACAGTTTTATTCGTTCCCCCATCTCCACTAGGGTATAACCCTCCGTCGGTCGCCCAGGCGTCTTCAGCGTAAACACTCATGTTATATACTGAGGAGATCGTATTTGTAACGTTTTGATACAGACCGCCATAAGGGTTTGAGTTATAATAACTATAAGAACTGTAACACGCCGCAATTGATCCGTTATAAACATTGGTTAAGTTACCTTGGGTCACCCAGTTAGGCATAACGGTCAGGATCTGTGTGGAGGGAATAATATTCGCATAACCCGAATTATACGCGAAGGTTGTCCAGTTGGTCAGGGTGGTCGGGCTAGCTTCAAATCCCGGATTCACTAGGAGGTTGGTGTTGTATTGCGCCATGGCCGTCAAGCACGAACCGGTGGCTAATATGGTTGCAATTAGGAGGTATTTCATATTTTTAATTGAGGTTTTAACTAGTTTGGACTGACTATCAGTTTACTGCTTCGTTTTCATATCATTACGGAAACCCATAATTCGATGACGCGAACTCATTAGAATAGTGGCTTTTTATAAAGTTATCACAGATCACCTTCGCGGCAACGACCAGTTCGCGAAAACATGGGTATTTTTACGCAAAAAATATGAAACCAGAAATCGCTTTCATATTTCCACGATATATCAACGAATTGAGGTAAGGATGACCACGCTTCGCTTATCCAGTTCACATTTCAGGCCCGAGGCGAAATTGGCAGCCCGATGAATCTTTTTGCTAGCCGGAAAGCCATTCAGATCTTTCGGCTGACGGCTGGCTGAATAATCATATTCCAGAAAATCCATGCCCCGTTGCCATTGGGGAATAATGACTCGCAATTCACATGGCCGGTCGGAATCATTCACCAGTGCAATCGAAAAATCTCCGGTGGCAGTTTTCGCCGCCAGGGTGCGAACCCCGGGAAGGTTTGCATCCGACATTTTCAGGGTTTCGCAGCCCCGGGGAAAACTGCGGGCCATGAGCGACCACGTATAATACCACGGCCGCAAACTGGCATCCTCAGGATGACCGATTTCGTCGGCCAGGCTATTGAAAAAACCCCATTTCTTAAACAACGTCTTGTGGATGTCCGGCCAGCCGGTTCCTTCATCGGAATAGATATGCATGGCGTCATCCAAGTCCCAGGCAATCGCCCCGGCCAGGCCGGCGCGGGCGGCCTGAATGCAATAGTCCGTCATCCACACGCCATAAATGGGCTCATAAACCTTGGGATGACTGTCTTCGCCGCCCTGCGGGGCGACTGGGCCGCGCCGATTCATGCCAATCTCACCCATAAAGAAAGGCTTTTTGCTCCCGTTGGGGTCGTAGCGGTTGATATATTCGCGTTTCACGGCCAGAACCCTCTCCATATAGCCGGCCTCCAAATCCTCGCTCGCGACATATTCATGGGCATCATACGCACCAAGGCTGGCGCCACATTCCAAGACGGCGCGATCAATCCAATTATAATCCTTCACCCAAGTCACATCGGGGCCGGTGATTTGAATCTTTCGATCCAATCCTCGTTTTTGGAACTCTGCGTGCAGATTCTGGATGGCCGTCTTCCACTTGTTAAAATCAACACAATGAGACCAGTCGCCATTCGGCTCGTTGATGAGGTTATAATACTTCAGACAGGTGTAGTGTTTTTCATTGATCAGGTGGTCCAGAAAATCGCATACTAACCTGCTCCAGCGCGGATCCGTGCATTCTATATGATAGGGTTGCAAGCGGTCATCATTTATATCCGCGCGGTCACCTGGCGCCGCCGGATCGTCCCATTCGCCAATGACCACCTGGACATGGTGTTGTTCGCAATAATCCAGCAACCGATACAACTTCTTCATATGGTTGTTTTCCCACGCATAGATGGGCTGGCCCTGAGCATCATAGCCATCGCAATAATGGTAGGCGCGGTCCATCACCCGCACCAGGGGCACGCGCATGAAATCCAGGCGCGCGAACACCCTTTGCCACGCAGCCTCGCTAATATCAAACCAAGGATACGGGCTCCACTGAACACCGAACCCAATAAAGTTCGTGCAGAGAGGAGCCGCCGGGTCGACCACGACTGAAACGGGTTCGCTAGCCGGGGACCGGAAAACCATCAACGAGCAGACGACGGCGATCGGACAAAACCATTTTCTCATATTTTAAAAAACGAGGATGAATAGAAGCGGCAGTCGTTTTTTGCTCCAAGTTGTTTTGCAATCGAATTAATAGGAGTTGATCGCGAAGACATCGTTTTGATTTGCCCGAAAATCCGTCCATTTCCACGACTCCGTGTGACCGTCACAAAACGAGAGCACAGCTCGGGTTAAGGTCGAATGCCGAACCGCAGGTTGTTTCTGCATGGATTGACCATAAATTTGCCAGCCGATCCCGGGGCTCGGTTGTTTGGTGGTGATTTCAGTATAATAACCACAGGTCGGCTGCGTATCGGGCCAGGGAAACTTTTTCGGAACGCCGACATCCCCCATCAACCAGATTTGGCTGGTGCGGATGATTTGCGAAAATTTCTTGCTGCCCAATGGAGCACCGCTGCTGGAAAGCCCATAACGAATGATGCCCCCAGTTTCAGTCACCCCTTCACATGGGCCATATCCCCCCATTTGCTGACCATAAGAGGCGGTCACACCTGGTGAGATATCGGCCGGTTGTTGGACACTTGGACAAACCCAAACACCGTTGGACACATTACCGCTGTTTCCCAAATAGTTTCCCTGACTCAGGATGTTGAACCACCAGGTTCCCTTGGTCGTGCTGTAGGCTGAACTATAATTGCCGCTATTTAAGGGGGGAGCTTGGTCGCCATTATCACTGGCATACATCATGAACGCCAGCGCCACTTGGCGAATGCTATTATTGCAGCCAGTCATCTTGGCTCGATCCTTGGCCTTAGCCAGGGCGGGTAGCAACATGGCGGCCAATATGGCGATGATGGCGATGACCACGAGCAGTTCGATCAACGTAAATCCGGTCCGACGGGCAGCGGGGCTTTCCTTAAAACGACATTTCATAGTAGATTCATGGCTTTCATTTTGGTCACAGGTCTTTGCCGTTTAATTTAGCACCACCCATTTGCGCAACAAGGGCTAACTTGCGCAGAATTGGGGTGATTTACGCAAAAGTGATAAAGCAAGGCCGCCCGCGAATCGCACTCTCAGGAGTCATCCACAGCAAAATGATGACTGGTGGTTTTGGTTTTGCAGTTAGGAAGCAGGCAGCGTTGTCAGGAAGATGACTCCGCGCGACGGCATCATCAATTCGATTCCCCTTTTCAGATCCACATCATTGAGAAACTTTTTCGGTTTGGGAAAACCCCGGTCATCAACCGGGCGGTCATTTTCAAAGTAATGATAACACGCCATCGTCTGGATCGGGGTTGCGGAAGGGATCTGCAGCCTGACCAGGCGGTTCGTGTTGGCATTGTTTACCAGCATGACGGTCATTTGTTCCCGGCCGAAGACATTCACCATACCAATAATCGCCCGAAACTTCGTTGCGGAGTCTACATCGGTTTTGATCATCCGGGTGCCGGCCGAAAATAGACGCGACATTAATGACCACGTGTAAAACCAGGGACGCATTTGCATTTCCCCGGGGCGGCCCATTTTATCTCCATAGGAATTCCAAAAACCCCACACCTTGAAGGTAGTGCCGTCCGGAATTTTGAGGGCGTGTTTCCAATTTGGGATGTGCATCGCATCATCCATGTCCCAAGCCAAAGTCCCCTGCCAACCCGCCCGCGCCACTTGCGCGGCATAGTCAGCCATCATGACACCATACTCAAAGGTTCTGACCCGAGGCTGCTGATCAAGCCGTTCGATTTTCCCATCGAGCAGTCCCGACTCGGCCAAAAATGCGGGTTGTGACCGGGCTCGCGGATTTGTGGCAATCAGTGTTGCCCGTTTATCCAGCAATAACCGCTCAATGTTACCCGAAATCACCTCTTCATCAGAGGCATACCAGTGCAAGTCCCAGGCCCCAAGGCAATCCGGCAAATCACCAGCCGACCGTTCAAGCCAGTGAAAAGGTTCGAGCCAGTACGTGTTACCGGTTGTATCCGGGCCTATGATTCGCACCTCCTCACTTAATCCGCGAGTATCGAATTCCTGCTTCAGATTGCGAATAGACTCCACCCATGAAGGATAATCCTTGTTGTGCGACCAACTTCCATTGGGCTCATTGATGAGGTTGTAGAAACGGATGCACTTGTAACCCCGCTGACGGATGAGGTAATCAACCCCACCGGCGATAACGCGCGCCCAACGGGGATCGGTTTGATCCGGCACCAGTTGGGAGGGTGGCGCCCACTCGCCATAGATCACAGGTATATTGCGGGCCTGGGCAAAATCGAGGATTGCGGTCAACCTTTCAAAAACTTTTTTTTGCTCAGCACTCCCTTCCGCCCAGACATACTGCGGTTGCCCGTTCGTATCAAAACCAAGACAAAAGGCGGAAGCACTCCACATGACCCGTAAATAACCCGGACGGCAGAAGTCCATCCGGTTGGTGATGAGATTCCACTGTTCCGTCGAAGGCTGATACCAATCGAAGGGGTCCCATTGCACTCCGAGGCCCATGAAATTTGAACAAACGACTTGGGCCGGATTTACCGATACCTTGATCGTTTCGGCCGGCGCCATTGAAATGCCGATAAAAACCATTACCGCTGCAAAAAATGTCAGCTTTTTTATCATATCTTTAATTTCTGGTTTCTTGAATGTCGAATGGCCTCCGGTCTTCACCGGAATCCGCCCTGTCGCTGGGGTCTGCCTAATCCCCTGCTGTCATCCAGCATCATATCTGGCCCAAAGCAAGAAGCCGTCATTTTGCGCTTGGTCTTCATCTTTGTCACAGGTTTATGAATTTTAAACCAGCACTTTCCCCTTGCGCAAAAAGGGTCTACTTGCGCATCCTTGGGAAGATTTACGCAGTTTTTGATTATGAAAAGCCGCCCCAGAATCGCCTTGGCTTTGCCGGACTCCAAACCTTGGGGGCTGACCCGGTTTTTGAACGGCGTAAATGATTATGCGCGCAAACAGGGAAATTGGATCACCATTGCCTGTCCCATCGGCACGCACAACCCCATCGATTTTCCGCTGGATCTCAAAGGCCTGAAACACTGGAAAGGCAACGGGATTATTTTACAATCTGATGACAAGAAATTACTGGGAACGCTTTTGGCCTCACACATTCCATTCGTGAACATTGATTCCGATCTTCCGTTCAATCCGCAGATTCCAAGGGTCACGCAAAATGACCAACAAATCGGTCGTTTGGCCGCCAAACATCTCATTGAACGAGGGCTGAAAAATCTCGCTTTCCACGGAGTCAGAGGTCGCTGGTATTGCGATGAGCGGTTGGCCGGTTTCAAACAAGCCGCCAGC
>TBL_comb47_HYPODRAFT_10002068_pt1 | contig 25127 bp, 23 predicted proteins | sample TroBogypolimnion_40_FD_10682 | JGI IMG/M metagenome (IMG submission 10682)
ATCGTCGAACTGCGAGAGGCCATCTATGCCGTTCTGAAGCACGGCTCGGTCCTCACTCCTTCAGTTGCCCAAAAAGTTCTGGCGGTCATGTCTCATCCCGTGGTCAAACTACTGACGGCAACGGAACGAGAGATTGAAATTCTCGAACTTATGGCATCTGGCACTTCAAATAAGGCAATCGCGAAGGATCTGTCGCTTAGCGTGCGCACGGTTGAAGCGCACGTACATAAGATATTCCAGAAATTCGGCGTCTCCTCTAGAACTGAAGCAGTCATGGCGGCTATTAGAGCCGGAATAATCTCCGCGCCCATTAAGGATTAGTACATAATTACCGTATGAGAACCCTCGCGGTTGACATAGGGGCCACCAAGATCGCCATCGCTCTCCTCGACGCAAAGAATCAGATTCTCGAACGTCTCCAAATTCCATCTAATACCGATGAACCCATCTGGCCCATTCTTAAAGCAGCTTTAATAAATTTCTCTCCCGATCGAATTGGAATCGCATCCGCCGGTCCCATCGATCGCGTAAACGGAACCATCTCCCCCGTCAACATTGCGCAATGGAGAAAATTTCCTATAGTCGCTGAAGTCAATGCTCTCTTCCCCAATGCACCGATCGGATTACTTGGTGACTGCACTGCAGTAGCACTCGCAGAGAACCGGCTTGGGGCCGGCATAGGTGCTACGAACATGTTGGGGGTTGTCGTCTCGACTGGAATTGGTGGGGGCTTAGTTATCGATGGAAAGGCCTTCCACGGAGAGAGCGGCAACGCAGCGCTCTTTGGACATCACTCCATTGACTTTAACTCCGGCATCCTTTGCGATTGCGGCCGAACTGGCTGCTTGGAAACTTTTGCCCGTGGACCCAAGATGGTCGAATACGCCAAACGTTTAGGTTGGAAATCAGGAGAAGACTTCATCGCTCTCGCCCAATCAGCTCGCGAGGGCGACGCTCACGCACTCGAAGCGATCGATAAGGGAACTCTCGCGTTGGCAGTCGGTATAACCAATGTGCTCAATATCCTGGACCTTCACACAGTAGTCATTGGTGGGGGCGTTTCGTTTGCTGGCCCCATCTATTGGGATCCTTTCTTGAAGCATTTTAAAGAGGAGCGCGCGCACGCTGGTTTCCTCGCTGAGGTCAACATTTACCCAGCCAAACTGAAAGCCGATGCTGGTCTCATAGGCGCCGCACTCTTCGCCCAAGAATCCGCAGGGTAGGCTTCCCCAATGCTAGAAAGCGATACACGTCCGTGGGGACGCTACGAAGTACTCGACGAAAAGCCCACCCATAAAGTAAAACGGATCTTCGTTCTGCCCGGACAACAACTTTCCTATCAACGCCATAAGTTCCGCGCGGAACATTGGTTCATCATCTCTGGGCTCGGCCTGGCCATAATCGACGGTCATGAAATCGGCGTAGGAGCGGGAACGACGGTCGATATTGGAGTGACCCAACTTCATCGGATCCGCAACACTGGCAGCGAAGAACTCGTTTTCATCGAAGTACAGACGGGAACGTACTTCGGCGAAGAGGATATCGAGCGTGTCGAGGATGACTTCGGAAGAGTGTAAGGTTGCCCATCTACCTGGACGATTGGCTCAGCGGTAGAGCACCACATTGACATTGTGGGGGTCACTGGTTCGATCCCAGTATCGTCCACCAAGATATAGCCCCGACCCGCTCAATTTGAGCGGGTCGGGGCTTTTTCTTTGCTTCCAGGCCCAACAAATAACCCCAACTCGTTCTCTCGGAGGGGGTAGCCCACTGAGAGGTGAGTGCTAACACTCATAATGTACAGATTGGATAAAACATATTACACATCCACTCTTCGCAGAGGCTGGGTCCGACCAGCATCTAAAAATCTTAGATTCTGCATTTAGAGGGGCATAAGCATGTTCAAAAGTAGAAATATCATAATTACTCTGGCCTTCTCACTTATGGCCTCGTTCTCCACTGTAGGTGCAGCACAGGCAGCTTCATTTGCTTGTGGCCCTGGGGTCTCGTATACCGTGGTCAACGGAGTTGCATCGAATGGAAACTCTTGCACCGGAGCGCTCACCTTAGATCCACGTGTCACTTCGGTCGCCGATAATGCATTTCAAAATGCCACGCTAACTTCGCTAAAGTTGGATGAAGCCCTCGTGACAATCGGTAATGGCGCTTTCAGTCACGCCCTCCTCACCTCTCTAAAACTTGACGAATCTCTTACCTCGATTGGGCTCTCAGCTTTCGATCACTCACCTTTAATATCTTTAAAAGTAGATGAAGCGCTTGTCGAGATTCACGACTCTGCTTTTCATTCGGCGCAACTGACAAATTTGAATTTAGATGACGCGCTGATCGGGATTGAACAGCAAGCGTTTTATAGCTCCCCTTTAACATCTCTCAGGATTGGTAAATCAGTCACTCACATTGGACATCAAGCTTTTATGTCTTCTCTCCTCACCTCACTCACTTTGGGTAGATCTGTCACCGCAATCGGATGGGGTGCATTTGCATATTCCCCACTTACTTCCCTCACGCTTGATGCTGCTCTTACCTCAATACAGCCAAGCTGGCTCCCCGCTTTCTATTCAGCCAACCTCACCTGTCTTACCAATCCCAGCACCGCCGCATTGTCTGGCAGTGGGTTGGAAGGTTTCACAGGACTCCCACGTTGTTCTTCCCGCGATAGCTAATTTTCCAAAGCTAGTCGTCCGAAAGTTATTGGAGATAGTAAAAGAAGGTATCTGGGTTGCCAGCCCCGATACCTTTCTTTTTTTGCAGCCTAGGCGCAAGTAGCTAGCGGGCATCTATCAAAGCCCCATCAATATCCGGATGGAAATGTTTCTAAAACTTCACCAGCCTCCCAGCCAACGGTTCTCTCTAAGGGCTCTACCACCGAGGATGTCTGAAATCTAGATTTGTTCGAAAGTCGATGTGAAGTGCCTCAAAGCAGACGGCTCTTGAACGATTCGATAACCACGAAGCTGAGAAGCTCGCTCTTTGACTGCCAGGCAGACCTCAATGACGTAATCGATATGGCTCTGCGTGTATGTTCGACGTGGAATCGCCAGGCGTACCAACTCCATCGCGGCTGGAACTTCAGATCCATCTGGTTTGCGCCCAAACATCACCGTTCCAATTTCGCATCCGCGGATTCCACCCATCGTGTAAAGCTCGACGGCTAGCGCCTGGCCGGGGTACTGCAGAGCGGGAATATGTGGAAGAAGAGCCCGAGCATCAATGTAAACGGCGTGACCACCAATTGGTAGCACAACCGGTACTCCCCCTTGAGAAAGAGCTTCTCCGAGATAGGCCGTTGATTGAATCCGATACTTCAAATAATCATGCGAGACTATTTCCGAAAGTCCCACCGCAAGTGCTTCCAGATCTCGCCCTGCCAACCCACCATAGGTAGGAAATCCTTCGGTGAGAATCAAGAGATTCCTGCACACCCCGGCCAGCGCATCATCATTCATTGCCAGCCATCCGCCAATATTTCCTAATGGATCCTTCTTGGCGCTCATCGTCATGCCATCTGCCAACGAGGCAATCTCGCGAACGATGTCGACGACATCTCTGTCATGCTGCCCGGCTTCACGTTCGCGAATGAACCAGGCATTCTCTGCGAATCTGCAGGCATCGAGAAACAAGGGAAGTCGATATTTCTTACAGATATCACTTACTGCGTGAAGATTTGCCAGAGAGACCGGCTGACCGCCGCCAGAGTTGTTGGTGATGGTCATCATCACTACTGGAATATTTTCAACGCCTTTTTCTACAATGAATCTCTCAAGCGCCTCAAGGTCCATATTTCCTTTGAAAGGATGTAAATTTGCGGGATCCTTACCTTCTGCAATAACAAAATCAAAGGCTTCGGCGCCGCTATATTCAACGTTGGCCCGCGTGGTATCAAAGTGGGTATTATTTGGAATGAATTTTCCTTTACCTCCCAGAGCTGTAAATAAAATCTTCTCTGCTGCGCGTCCTTGATGGGTCGGAATAATATGTTTGAATGGAAAGAGATTTTGCACGGCATCGCGAAAAATTGTCCACGAAGGTGAACCAGCGTAAGACTCATCACCATGCTGAATAGCTGCCCACTGATTTCGACTCATAGCTCCGGTTCCTGAGTCGGTCAGAAGATCGATCAACACATTGTCAGAGTGCAGCGAGAACAGGTTGTACCCAGCCTCTTTGATGTAATTCTCTCGCGCTTCTGGCGTTGTCATCGCAAGCGGAGCTACAGAGTGGATGCGAAAAGGTTCGATAATCGTTTTGAATTCCATTGTGACAGGTTAGGCAATTACATCCGCTGTAGATAGAAAGTCGGCGAGGGTAACCACTCATGAACCCCATAGTTTGAAATCTCTGCGCAACTCTCTCAATCTCTCAAGTACAACTTGATACTTACGCTCACACAATGAATAACTCTTTGAAATTTCACAAATAATGCGCAAAAAGTTCACAACACTCACCCAAACCTCACCTCTGAATGGATTGGCCCCTAATACATTCCGCGCATGGCCTCTAAAAATACAATCATTACCGCCTCCATCGCACTATCAGTGGGACTCGTTATCGGATCTGTAGGTTCTTCTCCGGTAAACGCGACCTCATCATCCTTCGCCAAAGCGGGACGTTCATTGGTTGGACACTCTCTGAGCGTCTGCATCAATGGAACTACTGGCGTTATCCGAGCTGCAACTCCTTCAGCCCCATGCGCTGGAAATGAAAGTGCATTTCTCCTCGGTGGCGGAGTTGGAGCACCTGGTCCTCAAGGGCCACAAGGTGATCCTGGTCCTCAAGGTGAACAGGGCCTTCCTGGAAAAACTGGTCCACAAGGCGACACTGGTCCACAAGGCGACAGTGGTCTCCAAGGATTGCGAGGCTTAACAGGAGCTACCGGCCCACAGGGGTTAAAGGGTGACACTGGCGCTCAAGGTCCTGTCGGCCCACAAGGTCCCCAAGGTCCCCAAGGTCCTGTCGGCCCACAAGGTCCCCAAGGTCCTGTCGGCCCACAAGGTCCCCAAGGTCCTGTCGGCCCACAAGGTCCCCAAGGTCCTCGCGGTCTGGATAGTTTCGCTCCAGTCCTGCCTTAATATTCCGACGGTGCTTTTGACTGGTTTGGACAGTAATAAAGACAGGGGCCCTGGCTTCATAGCTGGTGCCCCTGTCTTTATTAAAGAATCACAAGTTCCAACCCTTTTGCGACGGCATCTTGACGTGAATCAACTTCCATTTTCCGGTAAAGACTTTTTAAATGAGTTTTGATGGTGTTATTTGAAATATGCAAAGTTGCGGCAATTTGAGAGATCGTCACTCCGGTTGCAAGGCGCCGCAGTATCTCCATTTCCCGCTTTGTTAAATCCAGATTGCCACTATTTTCTGAATTTGTAGCGCGGGCTATTTGTTTCCTAATATCGCGAGCCAACAATTCTAAGTAAATTGTCGGGTGATTCGTGGCGAGATCAAGCAGGTAATTTTGCAACGTCGGACTTTGCATGAGAAAAATTGTGCGGAAGCCATTTGTCATCGCAATATCGGTAGCTTCCTTCAGAAACTTGAGTGCTAGATTGGGTTTACTCTTATACATTTCCGCCGAAATGAGGGCTTTTTCTAATTGATAGCGCGGGTTATATACAGGTAAGGCTTCCACTACTTTCTGCATTTGTTGCAAATTATGCTTATCCACGTAGAGAGTATGCAATAGGCGCGTGGTTGACGTTATTGGCATCCGATAGAGAAGATCTTGGATCCGTACTTTATCGTCAAGAATTACCCTTATCAAAAGTTCGTGCTCATCTACAATTCTGACGATTTCAGACTTAAATGAAATCCCTTCAATGTCGTGACGAGCTGCTTTGATGATCTCTAGACTCTCGGTTATGCGCCCCTGGTTAGCAAAAATTAACGCTAGTTTTGCACGCAACGCTGTGATCCATGGCCATTGCTGGTATTGGAGAGCAATGGGGAGAAACTCAACAATCATATCTCCAGCTTTTTCGAATTCACCCGATTCCCGATAAATATCTGCTAGGCAGTAAACGGCTTCGAACGGGAAGACCATTCCAGAAACGTTGATCTCTTGTGCATTGACTAGCGCAAAGAGGGATTCTTGAAGAGCGTCGCGCAATCGGCCATCTGATAAGGCATTCAGCGCGCGCATCGATGGCAAAGTAACGGCTTTGATAATCGCAGGGTTATCACTCGCCACAGCCTCTGCCAACTTGAGAAACTCGAGCGAAGTCGCTTCTTGCTCTTGTAAGAATGCCGCAGATGCTGCGGTTCTGTAACTTGAGAGAAGATGAGTTGCGAATTCTGAGTGGACGCTATGGGACATGCTTGCTGATTTGCGGGCCAGATCGACAACCCTGCTGTAATCACCGATAAAAAACGAAATCCGCAATTCCAAGAGGTTGAGCTCCGCGCTTTCAGTCTCTAAATCTCCCTGGGCAATGAGCAATTCACGGAACTGTTTTTGGAAAACTAGCGCCCCCTCCAAATTTCCTGTCACTAATTCGAAAGCACCTTGGAGGTATATAGAGTTGGTAGCCTTAATAAGGGAAGTTCTCTCCAATTTCTTGAGGTGAATTAAGAATGTAGCCCGATCGGCACTTAGAATCAATTCGAGGATATATCTACCTGTCAGCTGCAATGCCTCTTCTTCTCTGCCAGCTAATCGAAGCATTTCGATTGCAGATGCTATTTCAGAGCGGGCTAGCAAGAAATCTCGTGCCTTTGCAAGAAACACCCTGACAGATTCTGATTCCATTTCCAGCTGGGCAATTAAAAAATCTTTAAACATCTCTTTAACTCTGTACGAATCTGGTAGTTCACTGATTCTTTCCAAATAGATACCATGGGTTTCAAGCTCTCGAAGCGTGTTTATCGATTTAGGTGCAAAGCCCAATAAATCCAATTCCAGTATGGAAATACTTTTGAATAATGAGACTTTTCCGAGGAGTTCGAGTGACTCTGACGGCAATTGTAGGCAGACCCTTTCAATGAGAAGATCCCGTCTTGCCGAAGAAATCTTCCTGGAATCGTTTGCCTTATTCTGGGTCGTTATGTCAGCTAATGCCATCTGAATGCCAACAGGCCAACCGCCTAATTCTAAAACGGCCTCAGATAAACGTGAGTCTGCGGGATCTACGTCGTAAATTCTAGCTACATAGTCAATTTCGAATTGATCAAATTTCAGGTTTTCAATCGATAAATAGTTGATAATCGCCATATTTTCGAGTCGATTGAACGAGATTCCCGAAATATTTTTGCAAAGAATCAATGTGGAAACGTTAAGTGGTGCGGAATCGACACAAGCTTGGAGGAAAGGTGTAATAGCGGGGGCTAATGAGTCCAGATCATCTATTACGAAATGCACATCGTGATCAAAGGTGGCTATTTCTTCACATATTTTGGTGATAACTAAAGTACCCATAGATTCGACATCTGAATTTTCAGTCAACCATAGAGCAAAATTTGGCCTAATTCGGCGAATGGCAGCCACCATATGGAAGATCGAGGTCTTAACGGAATCACCCGCTGATGCTGAATACCACGCGGTTATGTTCGGATATTTTGCAGCCCACTGAGAACCTAGAACGGTCTTCCCAAAACCAGTCGGTGCAACTGCAATCAAGAAGCGTGGAGATTGGCCTTCAAGTGAGGCCAGTAGGTGATTGCGTGGAAAAAAATTATGTGAAATGGGAGGTGGGGTGATTCGAATCTGCGAAACACCGGGCAACAATTCCATTTCCATTCAGCAATAGTGGCACGAATGGGGGTATCCCATTCGAGGACTCACTCGCCCCAAAAATCACCCTCAGTGGTCTAAGTAGTTTCCTTTGGAATGATTTCTTCGCCAGGCGTGTGGCAATGCCCTATCTAGGAAGACTCGAAAGCATGGAATGAGGCCTCTGTCTCTTTCCACTTTCAAGAGGGGTAGACCCTTCGGAAATCGATATATGCGAGAGTGATTCTTGCGCTCCACTCCTTGAGTGCGCCATCGCAGTAATTGATCCCACGTAAGATCCGGCCACGGTTGAAGCATGCCGTTTCTAATATAGACGCTGCCCAATCCGAGTAGCTGTTCGTGAATTTCATAAAGAGCCTGCTTATCGACGTCGTCGTAGCCAAGCGCAATCTCTGCCATCAATAAGGCGTACGTGGCAATGACTTCTGCCTCAGTTTCAACGACTCCATCATTGATTCGCTTTGGAAATTCGTACGGTAGATTCGTACACAAGGTGATGTTCGCCATGTGAGCAAATTCCCAAGGCTCACAAGCGTTGAAAATTGCCTTCCAACTTCCATCTGTTGCTGAGTCAACAGCGAGTAGGCAATCGGATTTCCACTTCACCACTATGTCAAAGAGTGACGTTTTCCATTCCTCACTTTTGACAACGGCCGAAACCACCAAATTCCCGTTCATAGAGAGGAAATTACACTCTGTCCTCGTCCTGGACTATTGATATTTGGGTGATAATTAGGGTGAAAATTCTCCAAATTATCAAGTATCAAGGACGAAAAGCAGGTCCATAAGGTCTTGTTGGCCAACAAGGTCATCTCGGCATCGATACTGCTAGCCGGGGCGCATTTCTCTTGACTGCTAAGATCAAGCATGCGCTCCAAAACCACCTTGGCGCAGGTTGCCGCCCTCTCAGGGTTCAGTACGGCCACAGTCTCTCGAGCTTTCGCACACCCCGAACTCCTCAATGAGGAGACCTTACGCGCTATCAATGATGCAGCAGTCATACTCCGGTACAAAATTCCTGATTCAAATGAAGAAATAGGATCTGAAAAGCGCATTGGAGTTTTTGTCAATCTATTTAATGATGCAGGTGAAATCGAAATACTGCGAGGCATCGCCAATGCGCTTCGGGCCTGGAACTTCGAACTAGTCCTCTATGAATCTTTGGATCACGATAGGGAACTTTTAGAAACTCGGAAGATTGCGGCACGAGCCGAACTTAGTGCGGCAATTTTTATAGGCGCACCAGAAAATCCTGCCAGCATTCCTATTTTGCACTCTGCCGATATTGCAACAGTGATTGTCGACTCTCAAACTAGCCAGTTTTCGCGGGTTTACTCTCCCGTCGAATCCGCAGTCGATGTGGTCTTTGAATTTTTTGTGAAATCAAAGGTGAAGAGCTTGCTCTTTGTTGGAGAGCTCCCTCAGGGCTCTGAACGCAAAGAGGCACTTATTCTCTCGCGCATCCGCAATCTCAACAGACCCAAAAACACTATGGTCATATCTGAATTCCTGATTGAACTAGGACGCGCTCCAGGACCCATCGATCTGATTCCGACAATTACATCGGAGTCTCCCGATGCTATATTCGCAGCTTCTGACTCATTAGCCCTTGAGGTCTATCGAGACTGCCTCAAAATGGGCTTCGTAGTCGGATCGGATATTCAAATCATCGGTTTCGGTGATGGTGATTTGGCACAGCGTTTAAATCTTTCCTCTGTCAGCGTCTTTCTCGATGCCCAAGGTCGAAGGGCCGCAGAGATAATCTATTCTCAATTGTTCAACCCCGAGATTGGTCAGGAAGTGCGACAAGAGATTATTCAGCCACAGTTGATTCTTCGCGGGAGTACAAAGAGCCTTATGTAAGAAATAAATTACATTGTCATTGGTTATTGAAATATTTCCTATTCATCCTAGACTCTCACCCTAGGAGGTGGACCATGGCCGATAGCGATGTGAAGCTCGGTGAACGTGTAATAGACCGTCGGATGATCTTGTCCCCCGGGGATCCAGTCTTTGATCCGCGCTTTAGGCCGAGTATTGAAACAGCCATACCATGGCTACTTTCCTATAGAGATTCCTGGCTCGTCCCATACGCCTCTGTTCCATTTGATCACCATAAAGGCGTGGGCGAGCAGAACCTCTTCCGCTGTCTCTTTGGGCGTGATGCTTTAATCATTGCCGATTTTCTGGGAAGCCGTGTGCCTGGTCTGAATCAAGGCGTTATCGGTGCACTGGCTGAAAATCAGGGCGAGTCTTTCAACTCGCAAAGCGAAGAAGAGCGCGGACGCATTCCACACGAGGTGCGCGATCAATCTGATCTTCGCGCCATTGAAATCTCTGAAACCAATTGGTTGGAAATTTCCATATTATGGATCGGTCGATGCGACTCTGCTCTGGCTGAAATCACTCGCTAAAGAGACTCATGACGATCCAGGCATCTTAGATTTGAAAGTTAATTCTAAATCTCTTGCAGAACGTGCGGCCTTGGCTACTCAATGGATCGTCTATCGCCTTGAAACCCCCTCTGGACTCATCGAGTCGGCCCGCTCCAACCCGGCCGGCATTAAGAACCAAGTCTGGAAAGACTCTGGGGATTCTTATATGCATAGCGATGGTCGAGTCGCTGGGATTGGATCTCTTGCATCTATCGAAACATGTGGAGAACTCTTTGATGCGCTGAAAGCAGCTATTCGCATCCAGTCACTTCGTCCTTACGTAGACTGGCCAATGGGCCCTCAAGAATTGGATAATCTCGCAGAGACAATTCGGGAACGTCTCATAAATTTAATGTGGTTGGGTGATCGATTTGCTATGGCAACCGAACGTGATGCCACTGGCACGCAGACTCCGCTAGATTCGCAAGCGAGTAATCAAGCTCGACTATTAGATTCAGCAATATTCGATGGGCCAGAGTGGAATACATACTCGCGAGCTATCGCCGAAGCCATTACCGATACGCAGTTGCTAGGCCCTGCGGGCCTTCGAACTCTTTCTCGAAATCATCCTTCATACCGTCCAGGGGGCTACCACACAGGTTCTGCTTGGCCTTTCGATGGGATGTTTGCAGGAAGGGGCCTGCTTCGCCATGGCTTCACCCAAAAAGCTAACGCACTTATAGGAGCAACTGTAGGTGCGATCGAATCAATCGGAGGTTTCCCCGAACTCATGCGTAGCGATGCTCCGCTTTACGGATGGGTAACGTCTGAAGTCATAGATATAGAAGGGGCGGCGGATGGATTCGGAAACGGATTCAACAGAATCTGTCAGCCCCCGCAAATGATCCAAGGGTGGACCGTCGCGGCCTACGCCTGGGCAAAAGACCATCGCCAATCTTGGAACCGATGGTAAATCTAACGAGTAGAAGGTAGTGATAGATGCACAAACTTAATCGCCATAAATATCTCGCTTCGATTGCCGCTGCAGCACTCTCTTTAACGGTAGTTGGAACCATCTTGCCCGCACATGCCGCTAGCCCCATCACGCTAACTGTCTGGGATGAAGGCCTCTTGGGTCACTTGGCCAATGGTGCCTTGGATACCAAAGCCTCGTACATATACATTGCGGCGCAGGACTACAAAGCCTTGCACCCAGAGGTCACCGTCAAAATCGATGAGCTCGATAGTGGCGTCTACCAAGCACAATTCACTGCAGCTTCAATTGCTAAGAACGGACCGGACATTCGTATTGGATTCGCCGGAGGAGACACTCTTTCCTATTCCCAATATTTGCTCAATCTGCGCCGCTTCTTTAGCAGTTCAGAGTTAAAGCAGATCACTGGAGTAAATACTATGAAGGCGAACTACTCCCTCACCGGCGGGCTCTATGGAATTCCATTCGGTGCTGGCTCATACTTTGCGGTTTTTTATAACAAGAAGCTGATGGCAGCAGCGCATATAGATATGACTACCCCACCTGCAACATGGGAACAGTTCATTGCCTTGGCTAAGAAGATTAAGGCCACTGGCGTTAATCCAATTTATGAAACAAACCTCGAGGGCTACACGGGTGCATGGGTGATACCTGCACTAGCAGGCGGACTTCTTGGACCTAACGCCTTTACAGATATGTACAACTCCAAAACTTCCATCAATCAACCAGCAATGGTTAAGGCTTACGCCGCCTATCAGCAGCTCTACACCAACAAGATTACTAATGCTGATGCGACCACACTTTCCGATGGTGATCGCATGACTGGCTTTGTTGCTGGAAAAGGTGTTATGACAATTAATGGAGGTTGGAGCAACGACACCATGTTCAAGGCGATGGGAGATAACGTGGGTGAATTCCCAATTCCTCCACTGGCCGGCTCTCGATATATGCATATCCTACCTGGTGGAACCAACGAAGGAATTTCGGTGACGAAATACAGTAAGAATCAATCTGCTGCCGTCGATTTCATCAAATTCTTAGTCTCGGCTCCAGAGGAAGATAAGTATGTCAAGATATCTCAATCGGAACCTTCAAATAATATAAACGCTGATGCTGCAATGATTACTAACCCATTGCTCAAGCAACAAGCCCAATGGGTTGCTCAGTATCCTCAGGTGTATCCATTCGACAACATCATGCCTGGAAACGTTATCAACCTCTACTATCAGTTAAATAATTCGGTATCGCTGGGACAGACAACTCCAGCATCTGCCGCGAAACAATTAGCTGATTCGTTTGCACTCAATCCACCACCGAAGTCGTAAAATATATATATGACTAAAACCTTAGAACGTGCTGCTGGTATCCAACCGGGTACTGGCGCACGTTCTAAGCGTCGAAAGAACTCATTGACGCGACAACGTGAGCGAATCGGAATGTTGGCATCGCTCCCTGCCTTGATATTTGTAATGGCGTTGATGTTCTTTCCTATTGGATTCGCGACCTGGCTTTCTTTCGAAAAGACCAATGGGGTCTACTACCATTTTATCGGAATTAAAAATTACACCTCGATATTTTCTTCGCCCCTGGTTCATCAGGTATTTCGCACCAATCTAAAGTTTCTAATAGCAATACCTATTGTAATAACTTTAGGATCTTTGACGTCAGTGCTTCTCTATCAAGAGATATATGGATGGCGTTTTTATCGCCTGGTTTTCTTCCTTCCTTCCGTCCTCTCAGCATCAGTGACAGGGATTATTTTTAGAACGGCATTTACCTACGACGGCCCTGTTAATTCGGCCCTTAAGCTCTTTGGATTTCAACCTATCAATTTTCTTGTTCATGCAAATTCCGCAATCTTCGTCATATCACTTGCACTCGTCTGGGCAGGTTTTGGATATGCCATGTTGATTTTGCTCAGTGGTTTAACCGCAATCGACACAGATATCTTCCTGGCAGCACAAGTTGACGGCGCTGGCTGGTGGAGGCAATTCCAATACATCGTGATACCGAGTATTAGAAATCAATTGGTATTTGTTACTACGATAAATATTATGTATACGTTCACTTCGCTATTTGGCTTCATCTTCGTTATGACTGCTGGCGGACCCTTGTTCAGTACAACAACCGTGGATTACTTGGTATTTCAAAAAGCCTTCTCGAGTCAAGATATGGGAGAAGGTTCAGCGCTAGCAATCTTAGTATTTGGAATTATTGCTCTGCTCACCCTCACGCAAGCAAAATACCTACGAACAGATGCACAGGACTAAATAATGCAAAAACTAACTTGGCAGATGCAACTGTTGATCTCAATGGTACTTGGATCGGTTGCTATATCAACCCTCTGGCCGCTTTTTTATGTACTGGTTACATCATCTCGAACCCTAAACGACTACTTAAACAATCTTTACGGGATACCCAGGGAGTTCACTTTAAGCAATTTTAAAATTCTGTGGGATAACTACTCACTAGGACTGGCGGCTCGAAACACAATTGAGGTCGTTGGAATCAGCATGATCTGTTGCTTATCTCTCTCCTCCCTCGCTGCTTTCGGACTTGCGAAATATCCGTACAGGGGAAGTAAGTATGTGAATTGGGCTTTCATTGCCGTCATGTTGCTGCCAAGCACAGTGCTGATCATTCCTATCTACCTAGTGCTATCGAAATTGCAACTCGTTGGACACCTACCTGGACTTATGATTGTTTATATTGCGACGAATATTCCATTCTCAGTTTTCTTCCTTAGGGCCGCTTTTAAGGCGGTTCCGGACTCAATACTCGAGGCTGCCAGAATCGATGGCGCTGGCTTCTTTAGGGCCTTTCGGTCGATTGCCATGCCTAGTGTTCTTGCGAGTTTTACCACCTTAGCCGTCTTGCAATTCTTGGGGATGTGGAACGAGTTACTCTATGCCTATTTAATTCTGCCAGACCAAAGTACCAGGCTCCTAACCCCCGCTCTAGCCAACATCGGGGGTCGTTACACATCCAATCCCCCGCTAGTCGCGGCTGCCTTGGTTATAACTGCGACTCCTACTTTAGTTTTATTGGCCTTTAGTTCGAAATATCTAGTTCGTGGAGTCACTTCTGGCATCGGCTCTTCTTAAATAATGGAGACTACGACTCTCAATTATTTTCACGGCTCTCGCGAAGTAACTCTAAGATATTGGAGCTCTAAATGGGGAAATGAATGGGAACCCCACCAGATAATTCTAGGGACACCATTAGTGTTCGTGGCTGATACAGGTCGCAGTAGCGAGAATTTTCACCCCTTCTTTGTCATAAGTGACACCAATAACTCGTACGCATATGCAATCCCATGGTCGGGCAATTGGAGCGTCCAGATCGCGCGGATAGGTGGCTCTGTTCAAATTTCCCTCGAATCTGAAAACCCTAATTTGGTAGGAATTGGCGCTCATGTGGTTTCAGGGCTCTGGGAAGATGCTACCAATCAACTTCTGAAGGACTTTCGTGAAAAACATTTCGCCACACGAAAGCTAGCCATGAAGACTGAGTGGAATCACTGGTGGCCCTACGAGGGTACTTTAATCAATGAAGATGTCTTCTTGCGGAATGCTCAAGTCGCGCAGCAGTGCGGGATTGAGGTCGCGGTACTTGATTCAGGGTGGTTTGGAAGTGGTGCTTGGGAAGATCATCGAGGAGATTGGAATCAAGTTAATCTCACACGGTTTCCATCTGGATTATCTGGTCTTGCTAATAAGACCCGGGCCCTGGGCATAGAGTTCGGTATTTGGTTTGAACTTGAAAGTGTAGGTCGAGAAAGCGAGTTACAGAACAAACACCCGGAGTATTTAGCCAAGCGCGATGGCATTCCCTTGGAGACGCTCTGCTTTGCCAATCCACACGCTTTTCGGTGGGCCTTGGGTCAACTACTCCAGACTATTCAGGATACAAAACCTAGTTGGATCAAGTTTGACTTCAATCATAGTCCAGGATTCGGCTGTAACCGCGTGGACCATGGGCACACCGCGACAGATGGTCATCTTTTACATATAGAGAATTTCTACCTCCTTCTCGAAAAAGTCCGAGCCGAGTATCCGGAAATAACACTTGAAAATTGTAGTTCTGGAGGATTGCGAAACGATTATGGCATGGCCCAAAGAGTAGACTTTTGCTTTGGCAGCGATCGAGATTGGCCAGAACATGCCCTGAGTGTTTTTTGGGCACACTCACACTTCTTTCCGGCTGAGACTTTTCTCGGATGGTGCGACTCGGAATGGCTTGCAGACCAACCCAATCAGAACTTTAAATTGGATACAATTAATGTTGAAGGGCAATTACATTTTATCTTAGCTGTTACATTACTTGGGGGTTTCGGACTCTCGCAGCGCTTGGAAAACTTCACACCAGAGCAGCGCAATATTCTACGTACATATGTCGAGCTCTATAGGCATTCGTTGCGCCCACGGTATCAAAATAAGGCATCAATCAAATATCTATCGGATCAGCCAGGACGCGCCCAGGAAGGTGCTCGGACAGTGGGCTTCGCAATCGAAACTACCATGTATCCACCGCTGGTCATGGTCTTTCAACTGCCTGGAGCCTCGGAAACGAAAATTACTTACGCGGTCAACACCGACGGTGTTTCCTATGAGGCCGTGGACCTGATAACCGGGCAGCATTCAGAAGTGATTTCTGTCGATGGAAATTTGGTCTTCGATTTACCTTTGGCTCCAAACACGGCATATCTTTATGAAATCAGGCTTGGCTCGTGACACATGAATCTTGGCCACCATTTGATAATTGGTATCGTCCGCCAACCCCTTCTAGGACGTACCATAATGAATTCTTGGAAGAAGTATCTCAAGAGATCGCATCTACTATCTCTAATCCCGTACTTAGAAATCTCTTCCTCAATTGTTTCATGAACACATTGGACACAACAACTATAAATGCAACCCACGATGGCACTAATCCTTTAACATATGTGATTACTGGAGACATCGATGCCATGTGGCTGCGCGATTCAACACTACAAATGCGCCCCTATCTAGAGTTTGTAACCCATTCATCGCAAGTACGAGAGCTATTTGTTGGGCTAATCAGTCGACAGTCTGACTTCATCCTCATAGATCCTTACGCAAACGCCTTTTACAACACGCCCAAATTTGGCATTCATAAAAGTGATTTGACGGAGATGAAGCCCGGCGTCCATGAACGCAAATGGGAATTAGATTCATTAATATTCCACATAGACCTAGTCTGTAGTTTTGCGAGAATCACCGGGGACCTGAGTATTTTTACTCCGACAGAGATCAATACCATCACCCGAATACTGGACACGTTGAAGATCGAACAGCGTTTAACGAACCATAGTCTTTATCATTTTGATCGAGTTACCGGTAACCCTATAGACACTCTTTCGAACTCTGGAAAGGGACCGAACTCGGGGTTCACCGGAATGATTCACTCAGCGTTTAGACCTTCAGACGATGCCTGTGAGTACCCATTTCATATCCCTTCAAATCTATTTGCAGCCAAGGTTCTCAAGGACTTAGCAGAATTCTTGCTTGCCCTCAATCTCTCTATGCTCCAGCAACTCTGTTCTAACCTTGTACTCGAGATCGAATCGGGAATAGAGGAATTTGGGATATATAGAGAAGAAGGTGCGCCCGCGATCTATTATTATGAAGTTGACGGGCTAGGCAATGCAAATGTTATGGATGACGCCAATATTCCTAACCTCCTATCGCTACCCTACTTGCAGGTTTGTTCAACTGCGACCGATATCTACCAAGCCACCAGAAGCGTAATATTGAGCTCAAAAAATCCTTACTTTTACCGCGGAACATTGGGTTCTGGAATTGGATCCCCGCATACGCCGGAAAACTTTGTCTGGCCAATCTCGTTGATAACGGAGGCATTCACAACTCAAGATCGGGAAGTTTGGCGGAGAAATTTGCGACTATTGTTAGTTTCAAGTGCGCATACGGGTCTACTGCACGAGAGTTTCGACATTGCAGATCCGAGCCTTTATACCCGGCCCTGGTTTGCATGGTGCAATTCCTACTTCGGAGAATTTATTCTACGTATATGGAGGGAAGATCCTAATTTCCTAAGGGAGTTTGAGTGACGCTTTACCATCTTACGAGTGAGTCTATCCAGATTGAGGTACTTCCTCACTTCGGTGGTGCGATTTCAAAATGCTACTTTGGAGGCGCTCAGATATTTGCTATCTCTCCGTATAGCAACTTAGAACCCACTTTCTTGGGTGATGAAGCTGATTGGGTGCGGGCTTGGAATGGGGGCTGGCAGCTTGCAATTCCTAATGCTGGTTCCAACTCTATGCAATTGCCTTATCCGCAGGGCTTTCACGGCAACGCTTCCCAGGACAAATGGTTGGTTGAACATAGTAGCCACCAGTCAATCTTGCTCCGCTGGCGCAAAGAGGAGTTGGACATATCAAGGGTAATACGAGTTATGAGCAATCAAATATTGGTCGAGTGTTCAGTTACAAATCTTGGTTTAGATACCAGAGAGATCATTGCAACAGAGCATTTGGTATTTGGTGACCAGTTCATTCAAGATCCAATTACTCTGCACCCCGATGAAAATAGCGAGTTCATGCCCCTGGACCAAACCGGGAGTAAATTCTCTGCGATCTGGCAGAAGTGGGGAAGCACTACCTGGGAGACCCTCACCAACGAACAGCCAGCCCGCATGGGGGTGCTAAAGACATTTAAAATCGCTCTCATATCCGGGAAGATCAGAGCTACTATTGCATGGGACAAAGAGATGTTCCCTTTTACCTGGCTGTGGCAAGAATTTGCAAAATCTCGTGCGGAGCCGTGGAATGGGTTGGTCCAGGCGCTGGGCATCGAACCCGCAATGACAGATAATGGTTTAGGGCTTACGGAAGCCTCTCGTACTGGCCAAGCATTGAGAGTCGCACCTGCCACAACCGTAACCTGGCATATGTCAGTGACTCTCGAAGACGTAAAAGGTGGGGAATGACGTGAATTTAGGAAATGACCCGTTCAAAGCTATGACTTCGGTCGTCACGGGAGGTGGTAGTGGAATAGGTGCTGCAACAGCACGTGTCTTGCAAGCCGGAGGAGCTCGGGTTCTTGTCCTGGACATTCAAGAAAATCCAGACTTTGAAACTATTCTTACGGATCTGCGACAGACGGAATCCTTCCCCGAAATCACCAAAAGCATCCGAAAAATACTCGGGCACATAGATATCTTGGTAAACGCTGCAGGGATATCCAAACCAGCAGAACTTTCCGCTCTCTCGAAAGAAAGCTACCGCGATACCCAGTTAGTCAATCTGGAATCTCCGATTTTTCTTATGAAATTCATAGGTTCCCAGATGTGTCAGCGTGGATTTGGACGAATAGTAAATGTTTCTAGTGTCCACGGGTCACGAAGCGAATTAACCTCATTGTCTTATGACACAAGTAAAGCCGGACTAGAGGCTGCCACGCGGACCGCAGCTTTGGAATACGCTCGGTATGGCGTGCTTGTTAATTGCGTCGCACCAGGATTCGTAAATACACAAATGTCAATTGTTAATGGGACTAACGAACTAGATACAGAATGGTTCCAAAACACCTACATCAGCAACCACCGGTTACCATTATTGCGAGCCGCGGATGCTCAAGAAATAGCGCAGTTGATCGCTTGGCTTTCATCTAAAAAAAACACATATATCACTGGACAGTCCATCACCATCGACGGTGGTCTATCTATAGGCATTTAGAAAAGTACAGGTGATTAGTTCATTCCAACCGCAGCCTTGAATCCCAGCTCTAGATCACCCTTAATATCTTCGAAATCCTCAATGCCGATGCTGAGGCGAATCATGCCCGGGGTTATACCGGCGTTTCGTAAACCTTCTTCCCCCAATTGTGAGTGAGTAGTCGAAGCCGGGTGAATAGCTAAAGATCTAACATCTCCGATATTTGCGACATGCTTAAACAGCTTGAGCCCATTAATAAATCTCTTACCCGATTCTTGGCCGCCTTTGATCTCGAAGGACATGACAGCTCCCCCGCCTTTAGGGGCGTAGTTCTGTTGATTCTCATGCCAGATTGAAGTTGGCAATCCCCCATAAGCAACTACTGCAACTTGAGGATGGGTCGAAAGCCACTCGGCGATCTTTTGAGCATTTTCTAAATGGCTTTTCATACGCATGCTGAGAGTATCCATACCTTGCGCAAGGATCCATGCATTAAAAGGAGTGACGCAGGGACCAAAGTCTCTTAACAACTGCACGCGAAGTTTGATGATGAAGGCAAGATTTCCAATTTGAGAATCGACTCCAAAATCACGCGCATACACCAAGCCGTTATAACTAGGATCTGGTTGATTGAAGCCCGGAAATTTAACGGGGTCTTTAGCGAAATCGAATGAGCCAGAATCTACGACGGCACCCACCATCGCGCTTCCATGGCCCGAAAGATATTTAGTAGCAGAATGAGTAACGATATCTGCGCCATACTCGAAAGGTCGTGTCACATACGGCGTAGCAATAGTGTTATCGACGATCCACGGAACTCCTGCATCATGCGCAATTTTTGCGATGCCCTCGATATCGAGAATGACACCTAGAGGGTTAGAAATTCCCTCCCCAAAGAGCGCCTTGGTGTTTGGCTTTATAGCAGCTTTCCAAGCATCCAAATTATTGGCATCCTCTACAAATGTCGTTTCAACTCCCCATTTAGGTAGGGTGTAATTGAGCAGGTTATAGATACCGCCATAAATATTTCTGCTGGCGACAATGTGGTCACCTTGCTCGGCCACATTCATCAGCGCCATCGCAGTAGCTGACATTCCGGATGAAAAGAGGAGCGAGGCCAATCCTCCTTCTAAAACTGCCAGCCTCTTCTCGACCGCATCTTGAGTTGGATTCGAGATTCTTGTATAAGAATGTCCGAACTCTGTGAGGGCGAAGAGCCCAGCGGCGTGATCAGCATCGCGAAATTGATAGGCCGTTGTCTGGTATATCGGAAGCGATATCGACCCGGTATCTGAATCTGAATCTTGCCCTGCGTGGATTTGGTTTGTAGAAAAGGACCAATCTTCAGACATCTATAAAACCTCCTCAGGAATTCTCTTTAGACACTAGCCCTGTTGCGGATTCCGAGGAAGGGATACAGCACTCAGACACACCAATTTTTCTATATCCTTCCCAAATATCCCTTCAGGGGGTAGCCTTACGGTAATTCGCAGAACCTCGTGGCGCCTGAGGAAATTGGTGCTTCTTTATAGCTCTGCACAAGCTACTGAAGTTGTTCCGCTTTTAGTTCATAGGTGGGGCAACTTCAGGTGCTTCTGAGTTTGTGGGATGCTTACGAGCATGCATATCAGCAGTGACGTAACAACCTTGGTTGCTCTCTTCGCAATCGTAAGTCCTATCACCTCCATACCAGTCTTTCTTTCCCTTACATCTGGTTCATCCCCAAAGCAGCGCAGAGTTATAGCAATGCAGACTGCGGCTGTCTCTGGGCTGACACTCATCATCGCCTATTTCGTGGGTGACATCATCCTTAAACTCTTGAACATCCAAATCGAGGCATTCCGAATTGCCGGTGCCCTGGTCATTGGGGCGATCGGTTGGAGCATGGTGATGGGCAGGCAGAGTTCAATCATTGCATCGGGAAAATCCGGTGCGTTGGTTGTTCCACTAGCTATCCCCTTAATGGCGGGCCCAGGGGCAATTGCTACGGTGATTGCCATCGGAAACACCGATCGCGGGACCGTGCGAATCGCGAATCTGGTAATCATTCTGATCCTTGCTGCGCTCACGGGGATACTGCTACTGGCCGCTGCACCCATTGAGAGATGGTTAGGCGAACAGGGACTAATGATTTTGACCCGAATATTTGGTTTGCTCTTGCTTTCAATCGCCGTCTCTACAATTATGTCATCTCTAACTTCTTATATTCATGCTCTTTGAGTAACTAACTGCCACCAAAACCAGACCAAGAAGTAGTTCGACTATTCCATTGGACATGAGCGGTGCGATTAATGGATGCGCCGCAATAGGAATTGCTTCTCGAGCCAGAGATTCTGTCGCGCTAGTCGCTTGATGCTTCACCACAGCAGTAGCAATAATATATAGAGCAACGAGAAAAAAACCATCGCTCAAAAAGATAATTCCTGGCACGCGAAGAGCAGAACGGAAAGACTTTGCAAAGAGCAGATAGAGAAGCAGAGTCAGCACAGAAAGAGCTAGAAGTATCCAGACTCCAATAGTGAAATACGATTTGATCTGAGAAGCATCAGGGCTATTGGTCTGCGGTTGCAATTTGATTGGCTTAATCTTGTTAAGTTCTTTGCTTAACTTTGAAAATTGTGGATCCACGGATTCAAAACCGAGCAAAGCAAGTTGCAGAATGGGTTTTACATCGATGCTCTGCCGCGCTTTCGCTCCTCCGGTGTAATAGTTATATGCGATATCAGATACGGCACCCAGTTCTCCCTTGAATACTGGATTTCCCAGAAAGGTCGTCACGGCTGCAGAGATCTGAGGGCCCTTTTTCAAGAGAAGCGTGCGCTCATCACCCGTGGCGGATTCGAGTGCTTTGGAGACGAAGTAAGTTCCAGCGTCGTGCTTGAAAGTTGTATTCGAGAGCAAAGAATTGGTCACCTTATTAACGGGGTTTCCCATTCCAACAGGTAGGAAGAGGCTGCCTGAAATTGAGAGCAATGTAAAACAGATAGCGAAAAAGATCGCAGAGGGGATTGCGGCGCCACGTTTAGCCTTAAGCAAGATTCCCATGATTAAGGGTAAGCGAGAAGCTTAACTAGCGGCAACGGATTTTGAATGTGAATACCTAATTGACGAAGTCGGATAACTGGATCTTCGTCATCCCTCGCAATATTCCCCAATTTTGTTCCGCCTTTTCTCCATCAGGGTGTCCGACATAATCGCGCATCTGCAAGGGCGTGACCTGCCAACTGACTCCCCACTTATCGGTGCACCAGCCGCACCTGCCGGGAGCTCCATTGGTGGTAATCGCATCCCATAGTCGGTCGGTCTCCTCTTGCCCATCGACCTGGATAGAGAGTGAGATTGAGTTATTGAAAAGATCACCGCCTGGAGTATTCATTCCTATGAACTCATGTCCGTAGATTGCAAAGTCAGCGGTGAAAAGTTCGGGGCTAACGAGGTTCTCCGCCGCGACGCGCATGTGATTGCCAAATGTCTCTTTATAGAAAATTAGAGCTTCTTGTAAACCATCGCTAAACCACAGGAAGGTTTTGAGCGTAGAGGGTTGGGTCATGGAAGAATTATCACCCAAAGTGACTATCCGTTCTACTAATCTCTTCCCATGGAATCTGAGCATCTTAAACTTGATGTCCTTACCCATGACAGGATCCCGGAAATCTTCGCAGCCCTCGGGACAGATCCCGATATCTATCGCTGGCTACCTTTTGCTACGCCGAAATCTATAGATGATCTCGCGCCAGTTCTGGAGGGATTCATCCGAGACACCAACTCGGGAATCAGAATTGCTTATGCAGTCATTCTTAAATCTTCGGATTTGGCGATAGGGACTTCCTCCTTTCTTGATCTCAACCCCATCCATAACTCTCTGGAGATAGGTTCTACTTTCTACGCTAAGGAATACTGGCGCTCCTTTGTAAATACTGAAGCCAAAATCTTGCTATTGGCTGAAGCATTCGAAGTTCGACGGGTGGAACGAGTCACCTTAAAAACCGACTCCATGAACGAACGCTCGCGCGCCGCGATCTTGCGTTTGGGCGCAACCTTTGAAGGCATCCTGCGCCACCACATGCTTCGGCCAGACGGCTCTTGGCGTGACTCTGCATATTTCTCTATCTTGAAATCAGAGTGGCCAGTCGTTAAGAAGAATTTGCAGGCCAAATTGCTGAGTCAATCGAATACGCAATGACACTTACTCGTGTTCAAAAGTCAGGATTGGGATACGCCTTCTTTGGAGTATTCCTCTTCTCTGGCTCACTCCCTCTCACGAAATTGGCCTTGCAGGGGTATGACCCGTTCTTCACCGCCTTTGCCAGACCCCTAATCGCCGGAACCCTGGCGATTCCTTTGATGGTGAGAGCTCGGGCATTTAAACTTCCACGACAACTCTGGCGTTCGATGATCTATGTAACTATTGGTGCCGCATTTAGCTGGCCTATATTTATTGCGCTGGCGCTTCAACGCTCCACTTCGGCCCATGTGGCAGTTATTGCCGCCGTTATGCCTTTGGTTACTGCAATCATGTCGGTAATTAAATCCAAACGAAAAGTTGGCACTCAATTTTGGATTGCGTCATCACTCGGAACCCTGTTGCTGATCCTCTTCGCTTTGAGTCGTGGTGGCGCAAACGGTGAAAATGGCGTCGCCGATTTATTGACCCTTGCAGCGGTACTGGGTTCTTCCTTTTGCTATGTCGAAGGCGCAAATTTAACTAAACACATGCCAGGGTGGCAGGTAATTTCTTGGGTGGTCATCCTTGCTATTCCATTGAGCGCTGTCGGAGCCATCTTCACATTTAGCCATACTCATCACCTTTATCAGTTCCATTGGAATGCGCTGATTGGACTGTTGGCAATTGGTTTCTCTTCAATGTATATAGGCTTCTTTGCCTGGTATCGCGGTCTGAAAGATCTAGGAGTGGCTCATGGATCTCAGGTACAGCAACTGCAAGCGATCATGACGCTGGGCTGGTCGGCACTTTTCCTCCATGAACAAATAACGTTTGGCACCGTGCTATCAGCGTGCGGGATCGTTATCTGCGTCCTATGGGCGCTCACCACCGTCATCTCCGTTTGAGTGCTGCCCCCAGTCGTACTTATCAGTAGGCTTTTCCACGGGGTTAGATTTCTGCTGTGAATATCCGAGAAGATGGAAACCTGCCTGTCATCATTCAAGGTGGTATGGGTATTGGTGTTTCGTCAGTCCAAATGGCGAGTGCCGTCGCCCACATGGGTCATCTCGGTGTCGTGTCAGGAACCGCCATTGATTCTGTCTTTGCGCGGCGGTTGCAAGATGGGGATCTCGAAGGAGATGTCCGTTGGGCGCTAGAACAATTTCCTGATCAAGATTATGTCGCTGAAATACTTGATCGCTTTTATATCGCTGGTGGCCGCAGCGAGAACGCAAGTTACCTCGATGTTCCCAAGTTAAGTTTGAGTCCTACTCCATTTGCCTCAAAAGTTCTGGTTGCTGCCAATTTTGTTGAAGTGAAGCTGGCCAAGCGCCACACAACGGGATTAATAGGAATTAATTTTCTGGAGAAAGTCCAACTTGCAACCCCTGCATCTATCTACGGTGCAATCTTGGCCGATATTGACTACATCCTCATGGGCGCCGGTATTCCTGCTGATATTCCCAAGCTAATCTCGGACCTTTTGACGGGAGAGCGAGTTCAATTCAAGATAAAGGTCGAGGGCGCAGATAAACCACACCTCCTAAGTTTCGATCCAGATCTCATTAAAGGCGTCAACTACGAGACTTTAAATCGTCCTAAGTTCTTGGCTATCGTCTCTTCGCATATCCTGGCCAATTATCTAGCGCGTGATGAAGTCACGCGCCCTGATGGTTTTGTCATCGAAGGGCCTACTGCAGGTGGCCACAATGCTCCCCCTCGCAGCAAGGAACACATCGGCGAAGATGGGCAAGTGACCTTTACCGATAAAGACCTTGCAGATTTTGAAAAAGTTAAAGCGGTAGGACTCCCCTTCTGGCTCGCCGGTGGCTATGGGACGCCAGGCAAAGTCAAAGAGGCAATTGACTTGGGTGCTGCTGGAGTTCAGGTCGGGTCTCTCTTCGCCCTGTCGACTGAATCGGGAATCACAGAAGAGTTGCGCGGCGAAGTCTTGATTGCACTCAACGAAGGAACTCTCGAGATTCGCACCGAGCCCAAAACCTCTTCCACAGGTTTCCCATTCAAGGTAGTTGAGATCAATGGAACAGCAACTGACTCAGAAGTATACGAAGCCCGCAATCGTAAATGTGACCTTGGATATTTGCGTTCCCCATTCCTGCGTCCAGATGGTGGGATCGGTTATCGATGTA
>TBL_comb47_HYPODRAFT_10002069_pt1 | contig 25125 bp, 18 predicted proteins | sample TroBogypolimnion_40_FD_10682 | JGI IMG/M metagenome (IMG submission 10682)
AATACTTTATTAAAAAGAACTTTAGCTTCACGTGTTTTCTGCAAGCGATAATGTTCCCAGGCATACATGTGTATAGCATCGTAATCGAAAGGATACAGATTGGCAATCTTTTCGAAATACTTAAATGCCTCTGTGTATTTTTGTTTGCCATATAAAATCATTCCCATTCGGTAATTAGCAGTATAATGTTTATCGTCAATTTTAATAATGTCGAGATACTGCGTTTTCACTTGATCCCAATTACCTAAAGCTGCGGCAGGACTAACAAATCCAAGTTTAGCTTCGATAGACATTGGCATAAGTTGCATTGCTTTCTGATAATAGGTGCATGATGTAGTAAACACTGAAGACCTCCATACTCCCCGCTACTCCTGCAAACTCTGTAGTAGTATTACCAATATCTGCAATTAAAAGACCAACAAATATAAAGAAAGTAACTTTAACACCGGCATTCTCCCTAATAAGGTCTGCAAGACCTTTGCCTGTAACTATCCCCATACGGGCATTCATCTCTTGAATAACTAACAAAACAACAAAAGCAGGAATAAGTGTCCAGATAAGTTTGTATCCATATATTGCACCTGCAATTGAATAAGTAGTGATTCCACCGGCATCGTTATCAACACTTCCTGTTATGATACCTGGTCCTAAGATAGCAAGGAAAATAACTATTCTTTGAATAATGGCTTTTCTTCTTCTCAACATATAAAGCCCCCCTTATCTTTTGTTAGTTTTACGTTTGCTTACAAGATCCTCAATAATATCATCAATAATAACCATCCCCAGCAACTTCTTAGTCTCATCTGTAACAGGTATTGCTAACAGATTATACTTAGAAACTGTTTCGGCAAGGCTATCTACCTTATCAGTATCAAATAAAAAGATAGGGTTTTTATTCATTATGGTCGAAAGAGCTACATTAGGTTCTGATATTAACAAATCTCTGAAAGGAACTGTAGCTATAAGTTTTTCATCATGACCAGTAATAAAAAGATTGTACAAAGCTTCAGCTTCAGGTTTTTCATTACGGATTGTTTGCAATACATCACTTATAGTTGAAGTCTTTTGAAAAGAAATAAACTCTGTTGTCATTAAGCTACCTACTTCATGGTTATGATATTCGAGCAACTCTCTAACATCTTCGGAAGCTTCGCTTTCCATTTCTTTTAATAACTGTTCTGCTTTATCTATTTCGAGTTCTTCGATAATATCAGCAGCTTCGTTAGCAGGCATCTTTTCTAACACATCTGCTGCTTTTTCAACAGATAAATGCTCTATAATATCTAATTGCTTGCTTGTTTCGAGTTCTTCCAATACATCGGCAGCTTTTTCATCATCCAAAGATGAAAACACTGCTGCACCAGATCTTTTATCAAGGTCTTCGATAATATCAGCAAGGTCAGAAGGGTGTAAAGTATGTAATTTAGATGATACTGTAGATAGTTTAATATTATAATTACTAAAATCAACAGCTTCGACATCATCCCACAAAATAAACTTTGAAGGTATAGCTCTATTAAATAGATGTAAAAACGCATTAATTGGAACTGCTATCCCGATTCGACGCAATAGACCTTCCATACCAACATCAACAGCTATTAGATATGCAGTTCCTGATATTGTAACCAGTCTTATATCGTTTACTCTTACTAATTTGCGACCATTAAGATCTACAATTTGTTTATCGAGTATGTTTTCAACTAAAAAGAAATGATCCTGAATATCTGCTTCAGGTATATCACCTGTAACTTTACATTTAACTTTGTAAGCAGATTTAATCTTAAGAATATCTAACTCCGAAATGGTTAGATATAGCTTCTTATTATTTGATGCTTTAATTTTAATACCTGTTACAACAGGTCGTACCGGTTCGTCATCAATACGCTGAGTAGTAAAGTCAATAGATATATCTATTAATTTACCAATAACATTGTTATCGAAGTCATAAATTATACTTCCAATAACTTTACTTAAATAAAAAGTTGTTTTAGTACCCATAACACACCTCCCTTTATTAAATGATAAGCAGGATGCGCATTAAGGTTAATGTGCAGTCCTACTATATCTTGTTTATATATTCTGAGTTTTTCTCAGGACCGTCATCCATGTTTGATTGTTGTTTTAAAATTTCTGCAAAAGTAGTATAATTATCTTACATGACAATGTTAAAAATTTATTAAATTAATAGTACTCCAAAATATTGATTTTAGAATGATAAATAAATCTTAAAATTAAGGTGTATTTTAATTAAATTTTCAGAAGTTTAAGAGAGGTTAACATTAAGAAAGCAAGTATTTTTATTTCTCAAAACAACAGTATCTATATTGTATAAACAAAATCCATTTATAATCTCCAGATTAGTACTAATATTAATTATGGTTTGTAAAATTTACCAATTATTTAACAATAAATTTCTCGAGAATTCCTTTTATTTGTAATATCTTTGTACTCAAAAATTGAGAGGTCTTTTTACTTAATATATTATTTATAAAACACCACAAAAAAATGACAGGAATATTTAAAAGAAAGATACCTATTATATATGCCTTTATAACTATGATAATGGGTGGTATTTTTGCTTATTTTTTAATCAATAATTCTATTACAGGCAGCCAACAATCTCTGCAAAAGAATGCTTATTCTGATACTATTATCAACAATAATCTAAACACTGTTCGATTAAACGGCTATCATTACATTAAACCCATTCTTTTTGCTGAACCTAAGACAGAATCCGTTAGATATGAATCCTTAAAGACCGATATAAATAAAATTATTGACAAAAATAAAACGGACGGCACAATAGCTACTGCTTCAGTTTATTTTAGGAGGTTTAAGGATGGCGAGTGGATTGAAATTAACCCACAAGATTCGTTTCAACCGGGCTCCTTACTTAAAATCCCTATATTAATTACCTTTTTGAAGATGGACGAGGACAAACCGGGAGTATTAAATAGTTATGTTATTTGTGATAAATTATATGATGGTAATGTTGTTGCAAATATTACAACAAAAACTATTAAAGTAGGTCAAAGATATACCGCTAAAGAGCTTTTGCATTATATGATTGTTAATTCCGACAATAATGCAACCTTTCTATTGGAGCAGTATATGAATATGGATATTTATAACAAAGTATATACTGACCTTGGTATTAACATTTCGAACTTAAATAGCCGAGATCTTTTTCATCTTTCGGCTCGACAATATTCTGTTTTCTTTAAAATATTATTTAATGCAACTTATTTAAATAATGAGCATTCTGAATTTGCTGCATCAATGTTATGTGAAAGTGATTTTAAAGATGGATTGATAAAAGAATTGCCACAAAATGTAAAAGTGGCTCATAAATTTGGTGAAACAGGCACTCAATCAATGCAAGAATTATCTGAATCAGGAATTGTGTATCTTAAAGACAAAACATATCTTATAACTATAATGACAAGAGGAAGGGAGCAACAAAAATTAGCTACAGTTATAAGCGAAATATCTAAATTAGTTTATAATACTATCAACGAAGGTGATAAATAATCTGCTTACAGGATTTGTAAAGTTATAAATAGCTTATTATATACAGAATATAAATTCTGTCTTTCCGAATCCAGCGATGGATTGAAGAATCCCATACATTTCATAGGAGTTTTTTTTAAGTATGGTTGCTTCAGTTAAAGAGCATTTAAATACATGTTTTTTTCTGCAACTTGTTGCATTGACCAAAATATCTATATTTTGCTACCTGCAATTTGTTACATTGACCAAAATATCGATATTTTGCTACCTGCAACTTGTTACATTGACTAAAATATCGTTATTTTGCTACCTGCAACTTGTTACATCGACCAAAATATAGATATTTTGCTACCTGCAACTTGTTACATCGACTAAAATATCTATATTTTGCTACCTGCATACTTTCACATCACATTATTAATATTATTTAAAAAAAAGTTTCTTACAAAAATCTACTATAAGCAAATAAATTTTAAAAATATAAAAAAAAAGAGGAACAAATATTGCTCCTCTCCTATCAAATTTATAAAAAGCGCATGAGTTATTTTATCAAACTTAAGCCTTCTAAAGCTGATGTATCACCTGGTTTTATCATCAATACTTTATTAAAAAGAACTTTAGCTTCACGTGTTTTCTGCAAACGATAGTGTTCCCAAGCATACATGTGTATAGCATCGTAATCGAAAGGATACAGATTAGCAATTTTCTCGAAATATTTAAATGCTTCTGTATATTTCTGTTTGCCATATAATATCATTCCCATTCGGAAATTAGCAGTATAATGTTTATCGTCAATTTTAATGATGTCGAGATACTGCGTTTTCACCTGATCCCAATTACCTAAAGCTGCGGCAGGACTAACAAATCCAAGTTTAGCTTCGATAGACATTGGCATAAGTTGCATTGCTTTCTGATAATAGGTGCATGATGTAGTAAATTGTCCCGACATATAATAAAGCCATCCCAAACGAAGATTAACTTCATAAGAGTTTTTATTTTCTTCATATAATTTCTTAAGGTCATCAACTGCTTTTGAATATTCAGCAGATGTTTCGTGCTTATAACTTGCTGAAAAAGCATCTTGAAGAGCTTTGTAATTTTGAGCAGTTCCGATATTTGCAAAAAGCATAGCAAAAAGTACTGCCAGCGATATTTTTCTTAAAGTTTCCATTTTATTCCTCCTATTATTGTATTATTTAAATAATTTGTTGTTGTATATATTTTTTGATTTGTAGAGATGTATGTCATGTATGCATCTTGTCGTTGAAGAAACTGATACCTCAAAGATAAGTCAAAATGTGGAGATAAAGTATATATCAACGATAATCCGGCTTTTAATTTTATATTATCAAAAGTATTATAAACTATAAAAGCATTCTTTTCATTAAAATCAGTAAGATCCCCAAGAGTTATAGAAGCCTCACCCCATAACTTTTTAAGTATTTTTACACCTGCAATTTGGTCTAATATATATCTTTTTGGATTACCATTAATATTTGAATCCTCCAAAATATATGAAATAGTAGTTGATGTGTAAAAATCTGTATTCCCAAAAGGAAAGTAATTAAAAGTTGCACCAAAAACAGTTTGTTTCAATGCATTTAAATTAGATTTACTTGCAAACAAACTAAGGCTTGTTAATTTAAATTCTTTTGTAATAGCCAATGAAACGACATAGTTATTTAAGGATGTAGTAGTGGATATGATTTGTAAATGTTTATTTGAATCTAAACTAGTATTAAGCTTTGTAAAACCAACATGTAGATAATGATAAGCAGGTGTTATCTTTAAACCTTCCATTAATTGAATATCACCACTAATATAATATTCAAATTGTTTGACATCATAATTGCAAATCGTATCTACTGTACTATCTTTTGCATGAGTAATGTTTTTATTATATCTGATTTCCTTTTCGTTGGCAAGAGTAATTATATTTATAGATTGATAAAGGCTTAAAAATGGTAATACATCATGTTTTAACCCAATATGATTATAAGTTAAATCACCACACATATCATTTTCGCCATATATGTCGGCAGTTCCATCAATATTAATAGAACTGTTTTTGGAAATATTATTACTTTTAGAAACGCCTCCTTCTACATCTACGCTACTTATATATTTATTACACCAATGCAACGAATCTTTCATCGTTTGTGTCATATTACGAGTAAGATAGTTTGCATCTGATAGCCTTCCTGAATACAAATAGCTATAATATAAATAGTACAACGTAAAATCATCATCACAGTTAAATGCCAAAGCTTTCTCAAGATGATAAGCAGCCATTCTATAATTCTTTAAGCTAAAATAAGCAATACCTATTCTTTGTCTTAAAAACATATAATCTAAACTATCATTAATTTCATTCTCACCATAATAAATCAAACGTTTCCATTGCATATTATAGTACAATTTATAAGAATTGCTATCAACTTCAGCATAATTTGTTTGTGCTTTTGATGACAAACCAATCACCACAAACAAACATATAAATAGTATTTTATAATAGTTTTTATTCATCGTCATCTGTTACCATTATAGCTTCTGACTTTATGCCATCATGCTCTATGCTTAATCTCTTAATTAAATTCTTTTCAATAAATATTTTAAAGTCAATTTGATTTACTTTAAATCTACCTATTTTAATAACCGTAGAAGCTTTTAGTTCTACATCTTCATCCGAAAAATCATCTGATTTCTTTAAGTAAGTTAAAGAATAATCAGCTTTCATAAAGATATAAAATGGTGCAACCAAATCTTGTATTAACAAAAGTAAATGATTACCAACTGTAGTTAAAGGATATTTATCTTCAATAGTTAGATTTTTATAAAAGCCATTAATAACTTTATAATTTGCTAGATAAAAATAATAAAGCAAGGATTTTTTACTGCCTTCATAATGGGTAAAATAATGTATCGTACCATCATTTGAGAAGTAAGCTTTGGAGTCAGTAGTTTTGCAATAAATATAAGATTGATTGTAATAATCGGTCACAACTTCCCATTCAAACAACTTCTGTTTACCTGTTGTTTCGTTTGTTACAACATATTGTATCCGTTTACCGGGAATAAAATGATATGCTTTAAATAAAGAGGAGTTCTTTTCGATATTTAAAATACTTTGTCCTTCTTTAGGATTCACAAAAGACTTAAGTTGATAGTTACCATTATCATTCAATATATAATTTCCAAAAGGATAATCTAAAGTTTTAGAACCAATATAAGGAGTAGCCTGAAATTGGAAATGTATATGAGGTTGCGGAGATCTTCCTGAATTTCCACAACTTGCTATTACATCACCATTATTTACATATTCACCAACTTTAACCTTAATACTTTCTTTTTTCAAATGACAGATCTTTGTAAAAAGATAAGCAGTATGACGGATAATAATTGTATTTCCCCAATTGCTATGTGTATTAACATCACCAATCTTATTATCATCAACAAAATCAACAACAGACTCTATCCATCCTGCCAAAGGGGCAGTTACCGGCTTACTATAACAATAATAATCATCAACATTATAACCATTTTCTTTAAAAGGAATAGCATCATCACTCACTAATTCAAAATCCCAAGCATGTCGCCATTCACCTTTATGAGTAAATTTACCATCATGCCCTTGTGTTACTTTCCACTCACCCCAAAAAGGTAAAGAGAATGGAAGTAAATAAGAATTCTTAAAACGACTTACATTATTCTTTTGCAAATACAAATTCTCTTCAGGGGTATAATGTTGTATTCCTACTATTTCGGGCTTATCATAAAACCTTTCTCTAAACTTTAATACATATAAAAATAATATTACGATAAAGTTAAAAGGCAAAGAAAAGATTGATAATTGTAGGATTGAAAAGAGTACACTTGTGCTGGTAATAGTAATAGAAATAAGAGGAGTAAGTAAGAGCACCCACAAATAAGAATACTTAGAAGCTACAATAAAGAATCCACCAACTGCAATTGAAGTTAGAATATAATTAAATCCTATATAACCATAACTAAGTTCATTAATATTGGCTCCTATTAGTTTATAAAAAAGATAAGCAGAAGCAAATCCAACAATCGACAATATAAAAGCTATACGCGAATAGATAATTAAGCCTATAGAAATAACTAATCCGGCAAACAAATGATATTGAAAAAGAATAGCACCCAACGAGCGGAAGTATATAATAACAGCTTCATGAAGCTCTAGTTCATCGAACCATTTATATATCTTCACCATCGCCATCCCCCCTATTGAATACATTTCGTTATAAGTATATATTCCTCTTTCGCTAATCTTAAGGGCAGTAAACTCACGAGTTGCAAGAGTTACCATCCAGAAAACGACAAGAAAAGAGATACTAAGGAAAGGTAAACCATATTTACCAATCACTCCTTCTAACATTACTGTAACAAATAATGTGAGTAAGGCAGCAAATATAAGAATAATATAAAACTCTGTATTGGGTTGATAAGAAACACCTAAACCTAAACCAACCAATAAACTGTTAAAACCGTAATAACCTGCTTTAATGTTATTACGGTTGAAACCTATTAAATAAGCAAAAGTATTAGAAACGGTAATGGCTATTACACCGCTTAATCCTGCATATACATCAAGAAAAGTTACAAGTATTAATAAGCATGCAAACAGAATATTATTTGAGAAAAATATCTGCGTATAGCTATTTAATAAACTATGGATGTAGTTAGGAAATATATTTCTTAACTTCTGCATAAAGCTAGTATAATATTATAGTTCAAATTTCTGTAGATGTTCTGGAACTTTTTCCAAAGAAGAGAAAGTTTCCATTGTTTCCTTATCTCTTATAAGATTAACTTTTCCATTAGCATCTATCATTACAACATTTGGTCGCAATGTAATAAACTGCATCCATTGTGTCATATTATAAGCACCTACTGTATGAATTACAAAATGATCGCCTTTGTTTAATAATGGAAGATCAATATTTTCTCTGATCACATCAATATTCATACATAAAGGTCCAAACACTTGTGTAGTTTCTGTATAATGTGTAAATGGTTGCGCAGGTGTCATCTTATGATCATACCAAAAAGAAGTAAAAAGTAAGTTAACACCAGCATCAATAATAGTATTACGCTTGCCTGCTGAAGTACGTTTATTAGCTATTACAGTTCCCAATAGATAACCTGCTTCATCAATTAAAGCACGTCCTGTTTCCAGAATAAGTGTTGGCAACTCACCATTTTTAAAGTTAGCATTAAGCAAAGTAGTAGTTATTGCTTCAGCAAAATCATCAAAAGAAGGAGTAATATCAAAGCCTGGTAAATAAGAACCTTTTAAAGTATTCTTTGATGCAAATCCACCACCCATATCAATGTATTTTATGGTGTGATTATATTTCTGTTCAATTCCTATAGCAAGATCTGCAAGTTTTGAAGCAGCTATTGCATAAGCGCTTGCCGACAACATAAAGGTACCAATATGACTATGCAAACCCATTAAATCTATCTTGCCCGAACGCATAATTTTATTTAACGCATCCCAAGCTTGACCATTCTCATAATTAAAACCAAAGCGATCCCACATAGGATAAATTCCTGTATCCATATTTACACGAATAGCTACTTTTGGTCTCTTATTTATTGTGTCAGTTAGTTCTATAATTGAATATAATTCATCCAAATGATCGATATGTATCAATGATTCATTCTCAATTGCCATCTTTAGATCAGCTTCTGATTTATCAGGACCATTAAAAATAATCTTTTTACCACTAACACCATTAGCAATTGCTTTCTTATATTCAAAACCTGATACTACCTCAGCCCATGAACCTTCTTGATGAAATACACGACATACAGCATCTAAATAATTAGTTTTGTAAGACCATGCAAACTGAACTTTAGGATATCTTGTTGTGAAAGCCTTTTTAGCTTTCTTTACAGTTGCTCTAATTGTATTTTCGGATATTACAAATAAAGGCGAACCATAATCTTTTATTAATTCTTTAACTGATACACCATCTATGTGAGTCATTGGTGCATATTCGGTTCTCATACCGAATTTGTTTGGCATTCCGGTTTCTAATTTTTTTATTATCGGACGTTCGTATCTTTGTTTTTCCATTTTATTAATCTAATTTAAATTTGTTAAGATATTTATAATTCTCCAATTGTTGAAATCGCCTGAAATTCTTCAATATCAACTATCATATCCCAGGCATAACGTACAAACATTTTACCTTTAATGTAATCTTTAAAAGGTTCAACCTTTTCGCCTAATGCTAAATTTACTAATGCTTCAGGTATATTCTGTCCAACACCTACTGCAAGATAAATCCATGCAGGCATACGAGGATTTATTTCCAATAAATAATAATTATTGTCTTGTCCTTTCATTAATTCAAGTTCAAAACCACCTCTCCATTTTGTTTTACTTACAAAGTTATTGGTAATCTCAAGCATCTTTTTATCATCAATAGAAATTCCTCCCCATGCTTTACCTTTATCAGTAATATATTGTTTACGCATAGGTACAGCAGCAATAGTATTCCCATTGCCATCGCCTAAACCCGTAACATTATATTCGGTACCATGCACAAATTGCTGAACAACTATTGGCAAACCCCATTTAGCACTAAGTTTGTTAAAATAACTCTTAGCCTGATCAACATTATAGGCAATACCTGCATCATAATATTTACCTTTTATAACCACAGGATAGGTAAAATCATTAGTCAAAGTATAAAGCTCATTAGTGCCAAAGATATTCTTACTATCGGGCACAAGTATATCATACTTTTTGCCAAATTCAGGTAAATTTACTTTATGACGTTCTTCGAATTGTTGAAGTGTTGGCAGAAACATATGTATACCCATCCGTTTCAACTCTCCCTCTAACTTCATAAAAGAATAAAGTTCGGCATCAAAATTAGGAATGATTACATCCAGATGTTCTTTTTCGTGAATGTATTCGAGCCTTGACATTAATGCTTCGGTGCCGGCTGTTGGATAAGGTACTTGATATGTTTTATCAACCACATCATGCATATAAATACCCGGTTCAAGCGACTCATAAGATAATCCGATAATCCTTACATCAAAACTTGATACTTCTTTAAGACCTCGAATTACAGAGATGCCCGGCCCCGGACTATCTATTGCATTTAAACCGCTTACGGCGATATTAATTGTTTTTTTCATCATCAGAATCTGTTAGATTGAAATGTAACAGTAAATTTGTAAAATCGAAATAATCTCTTTCAAATGAAGCCTCATCTGTATTATAATTCTTCATTATAACAGCCATGATCTCTTCATAAGTTTTATCCTCTTTAAGCAGATTAATTATTTCAACTCCGATAGGATTAACCGAATATGATTCTCCATTAGTGGGATTAAATACAAACCCCATGTCGCTTATAGCGATGTTTTTATTAATTCTCATTGTATTCATTAGTTAGTAAGTTAAACTTTTTAATTAATAAAATAGTATCAAATCTTTTTTATTATATTACAAAGGTATTATCTAAAATTGTTTTCTCTACAAAACATTGCAAAATAAGTCATTTTTGTTATGATAGCTGTTACAAAATTACATTTATTTGTTATAAAATTTATAATAGATTATTATGACATATTTTAATCATCATAACAATTTATATTTCAATTTGATTTTAGACGTTTATCTTTGAGGTTTCCTTCGCGGGATTAAATATAAAAACAGACATCACTATTATTTCTAATTGATTGATTTAATTATTTCAAAGATTTATTAAATACTTAACATATTATTGTGGTGGATGTTTTGGTCTTCTATCGAAAATCAATCTTTGTTCGTCGTCTAATACTTTTCTTATATCCATATCATGAGCTATTTGAAGTTTAGCTATCTTTACTTTTTGCACTGCAATTTCATCTACCACTTTATAAATAGCATCCATCTCAGGAGTTTTTACAGAAGTTAAAGTGTTAAGATGTGCTTCTTTCTCTCTCATTTCATTTTCTATTGGCAATACATCCTGACTTATCTTTAGTTGAAGCTTTTTAATGCTTTCATTTTGTTCTTTAGTTATGTTAGGAATGCCGGGTAAAACAGGCGGTGGAGGTGGTTGCAATAAACCATCCGGTGGTAAAGATCTATTGTTTTCTTTTGTCGGCTTTTCCGGTCTTTTATTATCAACCTGAGCTGATAATTGAAAGCTAATCCCAATTATTATAGCAATAAGGATAGCAGTAATTCTTAATATTTTCATTGTTATGATATTTAAATTATTTCGTAATTCGTAATTCGTAATTGTTAATTATTAATTGTTAATTATTAATTGTCCCTTGGAGGTGGTGGTCCATCTTGTGGTTTAGGACGCAATGTTTTCAACAAATCATTTAAAAGTGCTTTATACTTCACTTGTTGACCATCGTCGCAAAGACTTTTTATCTGAACTAGATGATCATAAGTCATCTTATTAATATCAGCTTCTAATCCACCAATAACATTTGAAAGCGAATCAAGATAAGATTTATCTGTTTTCTCATTATAAATAGTATTGAAAAGCTGTTGTTGAAGTGTGTCAATTTTAAAATGAATACTTCGGGTTTTATGTCTGAATTCTTCATTCTGCTTCTCAAAAGTTTCTCTTTGAACAGGATTAAAATTAAGTTCGTGAGTTATAAAATCAAACAATACTTTTTCTTTTGGCATCGGAGGATGATGATGTGCTGATGGTCGTCCAAGCCATAGTAAAGTTATTGTTGTGATATTAAGAATAACTAATATAACAATTGCAATCGTAGCAAATTTCTTTTCTTTAAAATAATTCATAACTCCTCCTTTTATTGAAATGTTACACTATTAGAATTTGAGCTATTCGAAAAGTAAGTCCCCGAAAGTTCCTGTATCATGCTTTCGCGAGTGTCTTTTGTGCTTTTGCCACCTTTAATATACGAATAGGAAACAAAAACATTCATTGCTATTATCAAAATAAAGAAAGCATACTTTAAGGATGTTTTCCATTGTATTGAATAATTCCTTGCTTCTAGTTTAGTATCAAAACGAGCTTCTAATTTTGTAATAAAGAATGGTGAACTCTTCACCTTTGTAAGTGCATCAAGCACCTGCATTGTTTTTTCTGTTTCCTCATTATGATTATTGATTTTCATTTTAATTGTGATTTATTATTTTGACGTAAATAGTATTGATTTCCTTCGCAATTTTGTATTAATTATTCTTATAATAATCATCAAGATGTTTTCGTAATGAAACTTTAGCTCTTGATAATAAAGATTCAACAGCTGATTCGCTTGTTTCCATTACACCTGCAATCTCTTTCATACTTAAATCTTCAAACTTCGACAACGTAATAGCTATTCTTTGGTTAACCGGGATCTTATCGAGCGCTTTATACAGTGCTTGTTCTCTTTCATATTGTTCAATTTGCTGCAAAGGATCCGGTTCTGTGTGTTTTATCTTATCAACAGCTTCACCACCTAGTTGAAGAAGGGTCTTAAATAAGCCAATATACTTCTTAGTCTTCTGTTTCCGTAAAGCATCTAAAGATTTATTGACTGCAATACGATACAACCATGTCGAAAGACTTGCTTCGCCCCTAAACTTATGATATGAGAGCCATGCCTCGATAAACACATCCTGTGCTATATCTTCAGCATCTTCCTTTTGGTGCACAAATCCAAAGCAGGTATTCACTACCTTATCTTTGTTTTGTTCCACCAATTGTCTGAAAGCCTCTCTATCGTTCATTTAGTTTTTATATGTAAAAAGTCATTATTCTTTTATAAACTTCTTAACCAAAATGTCTTTATCAGAACTTACTTTTATAAAATAAACTCCTTTAGCAAACTTGCTGCAATCAATTGTTTTATTCTTTGTTGCACATAGCAGCTTACCTGTAATGTCATATAATACAATTTCTTTTATTGGTATATTAGTTTGTATATTTAGATTTTCTTTAACAGGATTAGGATAGATATTTAAGTAATTATTATTGGTTTCATTAATTCCTGAAGAATTGTTAACATCTCTAACCAAACGAACAAAATTATTAATCCTTTGCACATCACCCTGAGGACCGCGTCCATAAACAGAATCTCCCGCTTGATTAAGTCCTAAATAATAGGAATAAATACTCCCGCTTTTTGGATCGCTGCGCTGAGCTCCGGCTCCATGAACATCAACTAAAGTATAATAAGTAGCTGTTGGTGGCATTTTCATATAGCCTAATGCTTCGCCGAAAGCTACATAAACTCCTCCCATATTATCAAGATGGGTAGTTGACGACCAGTAGAAAGGATAATTAGTATTGCCTCCCTCATCAGTTATTGCAGTGCAATTAAAGATGGGATCAATAGCAGCAGAGTTTGTTGCGTCAAGCGAACGAGAGTAATCCAATAGGCTTTGTAACTCTTTAGCATGAGGCAAACGCCAATCATTATGACCAAGGTAGTTTTGTGCATTCATTGTTTGAGCATAAGCTAATGCACTTTGCCAGTTCATTCCCTGCTTGCTGTCGTATTTCATCCACATAAGCCCCGTTGCATTATCAGTGATCGTACTATCGCTATTATCAACAAAATTATTGATACCATAGCTTGTATTTCCTCTTACAAATCTTACATACATCTTTTGTTTTGTAACAGTTGTGGGAGGCACGTACTTAGGATAACCTTTTATTCGTCCATCTACAAAGTTAACACCAAAAACAGTTGTATCGCCAGCCATAGTTAAGCCTTTGTATTGGTTAGCCGACCAATCCTGTGCATCTATTACCCGCTCTCCAAGTGTAGTATCACCGGTTTTCCAACCAAAATAAGTAGTATCAATATAAGCAATACAAGCTGCGGAAGTTGGAGCAGACCTTCCATTAAAATTAATTAGTGAATACAATTCCTTGATTGTAGGAAAACGCCAATCATTATAACCGCCTAGAATGCATTGCGAAGCCATAATAAACGCACTATCCCAGCTCATTTTAACTCCTCTGTCTTTTACCCACATCAAGCCGGTATTTAAGTCAGTTATTGTACCATTATTGTTATTTTGATATGATGGGGTTATCCCTTGAAACTGCCCATAAAAAGCATCCGTAGTGTTTGTAGGGCAAGCTATAACGGTAGTATTATTATAACAATTAGTTACTCCCGTGCCAACAATCTTATATGTTTGAGCATTTGCATTTGTTATTACAATCAAAGAGATAAAGAAAACAGTTATTATCTTTATAAACTCTTGAAGACTATTAGTATTGATTTTCTTTTTCATTATTTGATGTTATTTTATTTCAATTAAAAACTATTTTACAAAAGTAGCATTAAAAAAGACTAATTAAACCTTTTGACGAAATTACTAATAATTTCCTTCGCGGGATATGAATAATTAGGAATTAATAATACAATTTAGAATTAATAATTAAGAATTAATAATTAATATTTTGAAGACATCTTATCATATCAAGAAAAACTTAAGATTTTTCTTTTGCATTAACCCAATTGGAGATAAATAACGAATAGGAATCGGGGATTTATCCCTGATATATTAATGTAAAGTCAGGGATAGATCCCTTTATTACTTACATATCTTATTCCCAAGCCTGAAGGCTTGGGTTAACACATAATATTTATCACATCAAAAAATAAATAACAAAATTTTACTTTTACATCAACCCATTAGTTTAAATATCCTCCGAAATCGTGATATGGTCGTCCCGTATGGCGTATGGTCAATAACATCAATGTTTTTATAATCCCGTATGGCGTGACATAAAAAACATTGCTGATTTATCCATCCCGTATGGCGTGACATAAAAAACATTGCTGATTTATCTATCCCGTATGGCGGGACGTTTAAAACATTGCTGATTTATTAATCCCGTGTGGCGTGACGTATAAAACATTGCTGATATTAATGATTCACCAACTGAAACGTGTATAACATTATATTTACATACATTACATTTAATATGTAGCCTATATATCAAACGCTTAAATATATCTTGTAAATAAATATCATTATTATCATTATTATTTAACAAAACCGATAAATAATGTGTAATTTTGTAAACTAATTATGGTGCGTTTAATCTCATATAGAGATTTTATAACAGGCACACCTTTATAATTCAGAATTTTCGGAGTTTCTATATCAAAAATGATACTCAACCCTGCTTTTGAATAAGCAATAGTATCTTACCTCATTTTTTTTATCTTATTATAAATTATTAAAAAATTAATCGTTATGAATACATATTTAATAACCATATTTGTTTTATTACTGTCATCTAGCAGATTAAGCTATGTACAACTGCAACAATTGGGAATTTCGCTATTAGCAAAACTGAAATTAGAACCAGTAAGCGACGACATCACTTCGATGATAACCAGACTTGATGAAGTACTTACACGTTACCTTACGGGATTAATTCAATGGAAGAGTGATAAATCAAGAAAAATAGGGAAAGTAGATGCCTTTTCTAAAATTGTTTTAACAATACCTTTTATACTTGATGGCTATATAACCACTGTAAAAAACGCAATGCCGGGCGATAAGAATGTTTTATTGGTGTTGTTTACCAATAATATTTCCATTTATTATAGAGGCAAACAGTTAGATATATTAAATGCCTTTACAAATTTAAGCAAACTATTGCTCGATCATCCTGATTTAGCAATCTTAAAAATAAAAGTCGATGCTTTTATACTTACACTTCAAGCTGCTTACGATTCGAAATCTAATATAAAAGATAATGTTAAAATAGACAGTTCTAATATTATTGATCTACACACTGAATTAGGTTATACTATTTTAGGAACTTTTGGTCTATTGATTAGTCATTTTAGAACCAATGTTTTTAAAGTTGAACGTTTTTTTGATCGTAGTATTTTAATCCATAATAAAAATAATCCTGAAAAACTACGTGTAAACCAAGCCTTGGTTGATGTTGCTACCGGGCTTACCATAAATGCATCAAATACAACTATAATTAAAAATGGGTATTTTGTTTTTGAAGGTTTTACCGATGCAGTTGTCTGCATCTGGACAGCCCCAACAACTGATTCTCCTGTTCCGGCAAAGGTATTTGAATTAAAAGGTAAGGATAAAATAGGAGCAAAAGTTAATGATTTGGGAAGTGCTTTGAACACTTTCTTATTATTTAAAGTTAAAGAGGGTACAGACCCGGGCAAGATTAAAGTAACATGGACAAAAAGGAAATAAAATAAAAATTACAAATTACGTTTAGTCATACCGTAATTCGTAATTCGTAATTGATTCTAATTTTAGGCAATTTAATTAATTATTGGAACAGTAAATGTAAATACCGACCCAACACCTTCTTGGCTTTCTGCCCAAATCTTACCACCATGTTTCTCAACAAAATCTTTGCAGAGAATCAACCCTAAACCTGTACTAAGTTCGCCTTCGGTACCTGCTCTATTAGTTTTGCCATCAAGTTTAAATAGATTTTCAACTATCATACTATTCATTCCAATCCCTGTATCTTTAATTGAGATTTCAATATCTTCGTCTGTTGTTTGAGTGTAAACATTTATCTTTCCTCCTTTTTCTGTAAACTTTACTGCATTGGAAACAAGGTTACGGATAACGGTTTGTATCATATTTGAATCAGCATAAACCTCCTGATCATTATTAATATCACAACTAATTTCAATAGCCTTATTACGGGCTGTTTCATTAACTGATTTCGAACATTCATCAACTACTTCGTGTAGATTTAACATTTCCGGATTATATGCAATCTGTCCTCTTTGCATCTGCGACCATTCCAAAAGATTCTCCAATAAATTAAAGATATTACTAGCCGATTGATTGAGATTCAACATTAACTCTTTTTGTTCATCAACAGGAATCAGCTCCAAATCAGCAGCCATCATCTCTGTTAAAGCCATAAAACCACCAAGCGGATTGCGAAGATCATGAGCAATGATAGAGAAGAACTTATCCTTTTGAGCATTTAACTTCTGAAGTTCCTTGCTCTGCTTACATATCTTAAGATGAGTAGCTACACGCGCTTTTACTTCTTCGGCCTGAAATGGTTTGGTAATATAATCAACACCCCCCGAATTCAAAGCTTTTACAATATCTTTAGTATCATTTAATGCACTTATAAAAATGACGGGAATATCATTTAAATTAGGATCCTCTTTCAACCTGCTGCACACCTCGTAACCATTCATATCGGGCATCATAATATCAAGAAGAATTAAGTCGGGCTTTTCTTTTTCGGCAACCTGTAAGGCAAGATTTCCATTAGGAACAGGTCTTACTTTATAGCCTTCTCCTTTTAATATATCGCCCAACACTTTAAGATTGGCAGGCACATCATCTACAATAAGAATATTGGATATAGTAGTAGTGTTTTCTTTAGTAACATTCATAATTTTAGTTTCTTATTTTTTTAATATTTGTTGTAACTTTTCGTAATCATAATTATTAGCTAACGTTAAAAGGTATTTAGTAAGCACAGGATTTAATGTTTCAATACTTTTAATTTGTTTGATTAATAAATCTAAATCAGCAACAGCTAAAGCATTTGACATCTGCAAAATTAGTTTATCAGGCAAATTTAAAATCCCTTTACTAATCATGTCAGCATCCGGAATGTTTGTTTTAGGAGCTGAAACTACCTCGTCATAAATATAATTAATATTCATAACCTTTCCAATACAAGTGTACAATTCATTTTTCCTGAAAGGTTTTCGGATATGCCCTTGCAAGTTAAGCAGGTCGATTCTTTTCTGCTCATCCTCAAACGAGCTTGCAGTTACAGCAATGATAGGCGTTAGTTTTCCTTTATCAGTAAGTTTAATTAATCTGGTAGCCTCATAACCATCCATAACAGGCATACGCATATCCATTAAAATCAAATCAGGATTCCATTCTTCAAACTTCTCAATTGCATCCACCCCATTAACAGCCTCTTTGGTCTCGAAACCAACCATAGTAAGAAATTTAACAACTACTCTTAAGTTCTCAACCTTATCGTCAACAACTAACACACGATATACTTTTTTTCCTTTTTCTAAACTAATAATCTGTTTTGTGTTAGACTCTTTAACTTTCTCGGGCTCACTCTCAACAATTTCAACTTTAAAAGTAAATACCGAACCTTTACCAACCTCACTGCTTACACTTATATTACCTCCCATTAATATCGCTAACTCGCGACTAAGTGCCAAGCCTAAACCTGTACCGCTGCCTTTATTGATACCAGTACTGGTTTGAACAAAATGTTGAAAGAGAGATTTCATTTCCTCTTCGGATATTCCATGACCGGAATCCTGCACCTCTACAATCAAATAACTTTTATCGTTGATAACTTTATCAATGCGAGCTCTTATTGCTATGCCTCCTTCATCAGTAAACTTAATAGCATTACTTATTAAATTAATAAATATCTGACGTAATTTATGTTCATCAATTACAATAAACTTAGGAAGATCATTAGCAATATCAAGTATAAACTGTAGTTGTTTTGATTGAGCCTGTTCCTTAAAGATCACCTGCATATCTTCTAATAAAGTATGCAAATTAATATTTGTAGGATTAATAGTAACACGACCTGCTTCAACTTTCGAAAGTTCAAGTATGTCATTAATTAGCATCAATAGATGTTCACCTGCATTAATTATCGAACCAATATATTCTTTTTGCGCATCAGTTGAAAGAGGGTCACGATCAATTAGCTGAGAGAATCCAATAATAGCATTCAATGGTGTTCGTATTTCATGCGACATATTAGCAAGAAAAATACTCTTAGCTTTGTTAGCTGTTTCAGCTTTTTCAGCCATATCATTAGCTTTAGCAGCTGCCATTCTTTCGTTAGCAAGAGCTAAATCTAATTCTTTATTCTTTAATTCAATTTGAGAAGTATAATTCGCTAGCTTTTCTTCCGAATTTTTACGCTCCGTAACATCATATATAATAGCATGTAAAATAGGATTCTCACCAAAATATATTTTACTTACCGAAACTTCAACATCTCTTATTGTATTATCCGACAAACGATGTTGAAAAACAAATTGCTTCCCTTTTCCTTCAATTACTTCATTAATATATTTTTTAGTTTCAGGAATAGCTAATGTATTAATATCAAAGATATGTAAGCTTAGTAATTGTTCATGCGAATAGCCATAAAAAGACTGAGCTGTTTCATTAGCATCAATAATTTTGCCATCTTTGGGATCAACAAGTAGCATAACAGTTGAATTCTTCATAAACTGATTATGATAAGATTGCTCACTTTCTTGAAGTATATTACGAGCAACCCCTAACTCTCGGTTTTTTCTCATCATAATAATAAGAGAAACTGTTACAACTATAAATAATAGTATAGCAATACAAATTAGACTCCCTATAATCCAAGCTCTATAATGTTCATATATACTTGTTCGAGGATTTATAAACACTGCTTGTGAATTAATACTATCCGGAAGAATAATTTTATAATGTTTAAGAACCATGTCATCAAACATCCATGCATTGGGACTCTTTAGTACAGGATGTATATCAACAATCTGTTTACCGTTTAAATAGGATAGCAAAAGATTAGCAGCAGATTGTCCATGATTACGACCACTTGTAACATATCCTCCTAACACTCCTTCTCTAATGTAACCGTCTTCCATACTGATAATAACACGACCTGTTTTTACAAGACTCTTCATAATATCACGTAGTGAAAGAACTTCCCCTTTAGCATCTACCATCCCACCAATAGTGGTAAGAAAAACATACTTACCGGGAAGAGAATGAAGTTGAGAAAGCACGAGATCCAACCTTTTTTGAACAATAAAAGTAGTGCGCAGTTTAAATAAATCTAAATCTTTTCGAGCATCTCTTTCTATTGCTTTATAAGTATTACTACCGTCACCGATAAAGACAAGATCATTGGCATCTTTATCCATACTCAAAAGCCATTTAAGATTTGGAGTAACGTCTTTAAGTTCAAAAACTCCGGTAAAAAAATTAGAATCTAAACTAGTTCTTATATTATAGTTATTAATCCCTGAAAAGAAAACAGGAACTCCGGGAAAAACATGAGATAAATGATCCCGTGCAAATAATAATGCGTCATCATCAGTAACATAAATTGCTTTTGGTATATAATCTTTATACTTTATGAGTAAATGATTTTCGAATTCTCCGGCATAAGATTCTTCGTAAGGATGACGTTTGGTGTCCAGATATTCAACACAAAAAGAAGCGTTAACTTTTACATCTTCTGTAATAGCTTGTATAAAACCTTTATGCTGACTTTGAGTCCAGGGATATTCCTGAGAGTAGGAATGCAACACAAATATTTGTGTTAAAGGCTCTGCAGATGCAAAAAAAGAAAACAAGATACTTAATATAAAAGTAAGAAAAGACGCTCGACTTAGATTTTGTGTACTCATTGTGTCTTAATTTTTAATAATTGTTTCAAATTATCATACTCATAATTATTAGCAAGAGTCATCATGTGAAGCGAAAGTTTTGAATTCTCCAAGCTTACATTATTAATAAGTTCAATAAGTGTGTCCATATCTGCAACAGCAATAGCATCCAACATCTTTGATACAAGATCAACAGACAACTTAGCAATATCTGCCACCATTTCTTTATCGTCGACTAGATATTTTTCTTGAGCAATCTCAACAACATCATCATAAACATACTTTATTCCAAGTATTTTCTCGATAGTGCTAAACAATTCGTTCTCACGAAAAGGCTTGCTAATATATCCTTGCATATTAAGCATCTCAGCTTTCTGATGATCCTCTTCAAACGTGCTTGCAGTGAGGGCAACTATTGGAGTAAGCTTCCCTTTTTCTGTTTGTTTAATAATACGGGTGGCCTCGTAGCCATCCATTACAGGCATGCGTATATCCATTAAAATAAGGTGTGGATTCCACTCTTCGAACTTAATAATTGCATCGGCTCCATTAATTGCTTCTTTTGTTTCGAAGCCAACTAGTTTTAAAAGACTGGTAGCCACTTGTAAATTCTCTTCTTTATCATCCACAACCAAGATACGACAAGGTGCTTCGCTCTTATCAATATTTAGTACTCGTTTAACATTCTTTCCTTTGACCGTTTCTAAATTCCCTTCTTTTATTTCCACATTAAGTATAAAGATAGAACCTTTACCAAGCTGACTACTTACTGTGATTTCGCCACCCATCAGCACGGCTAATTCACGGCTAAGTGCTAATCCTAAACCGGTACCACTACCTTTTTTGATCCCACTGGTTGTTTGCACAAAATGCTTAAAGAGATTGCCTAATTCTTCTTGAGGAATACCGTATCCTGAATCCTGAATCTCAACAATTAGTTTGTATTTATGCTCCTCATCTACAGTTGTATTATCAACTTTAGCACGTACAGCTATTCCTCCATGTTCAGTAAACTTAACAGCATTACCAATAAGGTTTATAAATATCTGACGCAATTTGTTTTCATCAACAATAACATATTGAGGAAGGTCATCAGCTATTTCGAATATTAACTGAAGGTGTTTAGATTCGGTTCTTTCCTTAAAAATCATTTGCATGTCGTTTAGCAGCACATGCAAATCAATATTAGTAGGATTTAAAACCACCCGACCGGCTTCAACCTTTGATAATTCTAAAATATCATTAATGAGTGATAAAAGATGTTCGCCGGCACGTATAATCGAAGCGTTATATTCTTTTTGAGTGTCAGTTAAAAGATTTTCGCGATTCATCAATTGAGAGAATCCAATAATCGCATTCAATGGAGTTCTTATTTCATGCGACATGTTTGCCAAAAATATACTCTTGGCCCTGTTAGCCATTTCGGCTTCTAGCTTCGTTTTTAGCAGTCCGGCTTCCGTTTTCTTTTGTTCGGTGATATCCCAATTAGTACCTATCATACGCAAAGCATTTCCGTCCTCATCCCGTTGAACAATTGCCATTGCTCTGATATTATGGATGGAACTATCAGGCCAAACAACCCTAAACTCAGTATCATATTCTTTTTCACCTGTAATGGCCTTCTCAAATTCTTCATCACGCCTAACTTTATCTTCAGGATGAATACCTTTACACCAAACTTCATTGGCATCTTCATAAGTTGTTTTGTCAACTCCATAAAGTGCAAACATCTGATCATCCCATAGCATGGTATTATTTACAATATCCTTGTCCCAAACGCCAACACCACCTGCAAGGGTAGCCAATGCCAATCTTGTAGATATTTGTTTAAGCTTATCTTCTGCCTTTTTCCTTTCAGTAATATCTCTGCTAATGCCAAGGATTCCAATAAGTGAGCCATCTGGACCAAGATAGGGGGTTTTCAGGGTGTCAAAAAGCACTTTATGTCCATCAGGATAAGTTGTCCATACATCATTATGGCTTGAAATCCTTTGCTTCATAATTTTTTGGTCGTGCTTTAAAAAAGAATCAGCTATTTTTTTATCAAAAAGATCATAATCAGTTATCCCAGCAATATCATCTTTTGAACGATTTGAAAACTCAGAGAATGCAGGATTCCCGCCAAGATAAACACCATTAATATCTTTAAAGAAGATAATATCAGGGATAGAATCGAGTAAGGAACTTATCAAGCCTGCATGACGTTTTAACTCTTCTTCGGCTAACTTACGCTCTGTAATATCACGTTCGACAAACAAAATACTGGATGGGTTCCCTTTAGAGTCTCTTAAGACTGCTGAATTTACATCACAGTTGAATCGAGTATTATCTTTCCTGATAGCAAGATATTCTGTAATCTTTTGATCTTTTTTACTCTCAAGTAATTTATGAATGTTCGCATTTAATAGTTGATGATCGGAGCTATCAATAAAATCGAAGATTGTTTTTTTAGAATATTCATCTTTTTGATCTAAAGTATAGCCATGCATCTCTGCAAGTTTCTCTGACATTAGTTGAAGTTTGCCATCCAATGACACCATTCCAATACCGTCAGGGGAAGCTGTAATAATAGCTTCAAATTGCTGAATGCTTTGGAGTAATGCTTCCTCAGCTTTCTTTTGAACTGAGATGTCAACAAAGCTTTCAACAAGCTTATCCTTGCCATCTATCTGAATTCTTTTAACAGTTTTGAGTACTGCCAACTCAGTTTTATCGGCACAAATCAAAACCCTTTCCGAATTATCTATTGTTTGTCCTTTATCACACACTGGGCATGAGTTTTCTTGTGCAGGACAAATATATTGATGACATTCGCGACCAACAATTAGCTCTTCTCTTTCGCCAATCAACAAGGCTGCAAATGTATTTACCCTCTCAATGATACGTGTTTCAGGATCAATAATCATTATACCAACAGCAACAGTTTCCAACAACGAACGTTGAAGGTCTTCACTCTCTTTGAGCTTGTTTTCCATTAGCCTTCGCTCGGTAATATCCTCTTTGATAGCAATAAAATGTGTAATCTTTTTATTGTCATTCATTATAGGTGAGATGGATGCAAACTCCCAATAGAGTTCTCCATTCTTTTTCTTGTTATGCATATCACCACGCCACTCTTTGCCTGCTAATATTGTCTTCCATAGATCTTTAAAATGCTCATTAGGTCTATCTCCCGACTTTAAAATGTTAGGGTTTTTACCAATAACTTCCTCTTTACAATAACCGGTAAGTGAACAGAACTTCGGATTTACATATTCAATAATACCATTTACGTCAGTGATAACTATAGATGCAGGGTTTTGCTCAACTGCTTTTGACAATTTCAAAGTTTCTTCAATGGCTTGATTACGCTCTTCTATTAGCTTTATAAGAGAGTCGAACAGATACTTACTATCAGAAGTGGTATTCTCATCTACATTATAATTTTTCCGATCCGAAGGATTGAGTGCAAAAATAGCTTCTTTTATCTTATTTATAGTGTCTTTCTGAACCTCAGCATCATTCTTATGCTTTTGAAAAGCATCCCTAAGTTCCTGCGAACTTATTTCTATTGAGTTTTGAAGCAACTGTGTGTCGTCTTCAAACCCAAAATATGTGTTATTAATATCCTCAATAACCCCCAATAATTCCTTGGGCAGATTATCTACAGAACCAAAGTGTTTTTTAATCTGACGAGCCAATAATTTATTCAAGTGGTTTTCCATAAAATTTATGGTTTATATTTCTTTAAAAAGAGTAATAGTCATTGTTTGGTTATGAAGTTCGCAATGTTGTTCAAATGGTTTCAAAGGACATATCTCGCCGTAGGAATAAAAACCGGTCATAGTCGCTTTATCACCAATCACCTCACGAATAGTCTCAAGTTCTTCTTCCACCCTTTGCTTTAACACCAATTTTCGTCCAACACAACTAATCAGAATTGCAAGTTCAGTGTCAGAATACTGAAGACTTGTCGTGGCCATTTCAGCAGCTCCATTAGCACCATCAATCAAACGGTCGAGACTGGCTTTCATAAGCCTTACATATTCCCCTTGTGGGACATCACCTGCAAAAACCATGCTGCCATCAATTTCGTTAACTGCTAATACTGTTCGCACAAGCGATGTTTCTGAATCTTTCAACCTTAAACTTAAAGGGAATAGCAAAGCAGATGAAGGAAGGTTGGCTGCATGATCGCCTAAGTACTTTTTGTATAGATCTAAAGCTGGTTGTCCATCCAATTCGTACAAAATG